>ERZ1032794.553-NODE-553-length-10793-cov-7.908922_pt1 | contig 10793 bp, 8 predicted proteins | sample MGYA00516957_ERZ1032794 | MGnify/ENA primary metagenome ERZ1032794 (study PRJEB33719, sample SAMN04262543) | wastewater metagenome | biome: sewage system; feature: street-access sewage; material: sewage | place: Peru: Lima | collected 2013-01-15 ... | reverse complement strand
GGCATAAAAAGGGGCTGCCGCCCAGCAAAAATATTTGCTAATGCGACAGCCCCTTTTTATGTTGTCCTCGTCAATTCTCCACGCTATAATTATAGCAGTTATAGAAAATCAAGCTTGCCAGTACACCGTGCCTGATCTATGCAGCAGATTTCAGTTCAGAAACACTCCTGTCAGATTCAGAAGAAGCGGCAATATGACTTCTCAGATCTACTCACAAACCGTAGCTCTTTCTGACTGCAAGCCTGCGGTTTTCAATGAAAAAGCAACCTGATATGCATCTAATCCACTGACCGCAAAAACAGACGGAATCATCACCTATGCTACCCATTTACCGTCTTCAGGGTAAAACCTGGAAAGCTATCGGCAATACAAAAAATACAACCTACACCGATAAAAAGCCAGGCACCGCAACCAAATACCGCATCCGTGCATACCGCATCACAAACGGTAAAAAAATATACGGACCTTATTCATCTGTAAGGACCGTAAAATAATAGCAACATAAAAACACCCCGGAAAATCCTGATCTATGTGGTGTCTCCGAATATCTGATCATCAAGCGGATATTCGGAGAGCACCTTATTGTTTGCGGATCTCCGAGGTGTTTTTATTTATTTTCTTAATATTTTATTTTTCCGTCTCAGCTGTTGGTGTTGCTGTGGCTTCTGTCTCTGTTTCACCGTTTACCATGGTTTCATATGCATTGAACATTTCTTTTACTGTCATTTTGTTTACAAGAAATACCTTGTCTCCAACGACAGCTGCATAATAGTTTGTGTCATATGTGTAGAAGGTAACGGTTGTCTGGTTCTTGTCAGAGTCTGTGAATACAGCGGTCATCTCCGGATCTGCAGCCGGTGTATAAGCGTCTGTCAGTCTCTTCTGTCCTGCCATGTTTATCAACTTGTTGTAGAAGGTAGTAAAGGTTGTACTTTCTATTTCCTTACCATTCAGCTGATAAGTTGTTGTTTCTTTCTCGTTTCCGTCATCATCTGTGGATGTTTCACGTGAAACATTTACAGTACTTGTTGTTTCACCGTAAGTAACCTGGAGCTGATCCAGATTTTTTACAGACAGATAATTGACGATCAGTGACCAGAGATCTGACGGCATCTTGTCAATAACTGCACTCAGTGTATCCGTTGACATTGTATAGATCTGTTTGTTATCTAACGTTACATATCTGCTGCCATCTCCTGCCTCATCACCAACATAAATGACAAGCTGTTTATCCACTGTGGTTGTCTTGCTGTCTGCATCTTCTGAGTTGCTGTCCGTGTCAGCGCTGTCGCCGCTCTCAGAATCGTTCTCAGAGGCCGTAGAATCGTTTTCTCCGGATTTTGTACTGTCTGTGCTGTCATCCTTCACCTCTTCCTGATAATCCACTGCAATCGTCGCATAGGGCTTATCAAGGCCATACTGGGAAAGATCCTCTGCATTGTAGTTTACAAACTGGTCAAATGCAAAGCTTCCAAGTCCGGAGGTTACGTTTCCTGCTGCCGTTGTATCGGCAGACTCTTTATCGCTGCTTCCGTCACCGGAAACATCCCAGGTAGTTCCGTCGGAATTTTCTTCCAAGACATAGGAATCTTTATCCTCGCTGACCTGGACCTTTTTCACTGTGGAAGAATCAATTGTCGGGAAATCTTCTCCCTGTGCATAATCGTAAAGGGAATCCATAAACGGAGACACTGTGTCCGCTGCCACTACATATACCGTGCTGTCATCATCATCCCTGGAAATGTAATACTGATTCGTAGACGTATTCTCATCTCCGATGTTGAGTTTCGTTGTCCCATCAGCGGTATCAACAGTTACCGTGTTAGATGGGGAATCCAGTCCATATTCCGTAAGATCCTCCACATCCTCCAGGACTCTGTCCGCTTCCACCTTTTCGATGGCGGAAGCTGCGGAATCCAGAGTTGTCTGATTTACAGGAAAAGCAGTCTCATCCTTTTTCACCCAGGAATCATCTTTTTTCTCAAAGGTCACTTCCTTCTTGTCTACGATAAATTCCAGGGATTTAATGTCATCCGTTTTCACGGAAAACACTTCTGTTTTGCTTTCCTCTTCGCTGCTCTCTGTCTTTTCTTCTTTGGATACGTAGGTGTTCAGTCCCACATAAACGCCGCCGAGAACTGCCAGAACAACAACTGCTGAAACAAGTTTGGTCGATTTTTTCATTATGCTTTTCTCCTCTTAAGCCAGATCAGAAATCCTGCAACAAGGAACACTCCCGGGATCAGACCAATGGTACAGATCTTCCAGAAGGCTGCATCATAATCGGTTACTGTCAGGCTTGTGGACTCAAGGCTCTTGGATGGAATAGAAACGGAATTACTATCGTCTGTGCTGGTCATCCAGTTTAAGGACTCCAGAAGGAGCTTTTCATTTCCGCCGGATACCATCTGGTTTATCTGGCTCTCCATCAGATTTGCTGTGGAGTAGTAAACGATCTGTGTTTCCTTATCATCATCCAGTTTCTCAGTGATAGCAACACCAAGATCAAACGGTCCGTCTACATCTCCGTCTTCCTTTTCGATATTGCTGCTCTGCATATTTGTTTTGGAGTAAGCCTTGTCAGAGGTTGTCAGGATACTGTCGATGGTTACGGTATCTCTTACATCATCTGTTTTCTGAATGCCCTGTGCATACGGTGCCAGTACGTAGGAGCCTGCAGAAGCTGTCTCAGAGCTTGCATCTGTGCTGTTGACTGTTGGTACAAGATAATATGGCATCTGCATTCCATAATGCTGATTATCACCCTCAAATACGATTCCCTCTGCACACTTTACACCATAGTTTTCAAGAACCGCATCAAAGTTCGGCAGATCATCCTGTGTATAATCCGAGAAGATCATAGCTTTTCCGCCTGCCTCCAGATAATCCAGGAGCTCTGTTTTTTCTTCCTCGGAAATATCGCTGGTCGGAGATACGATCATCAGGCAGTCTGCATCATCCGGAACCTTTCCCTCTGTGAGAAGGTTCAGCTCCTTGATATCAATGTTTGCTTTCTGGATATCTTCTTTAAAGCTGGAATCCAGATCTTTTTCTCCGTGTCCGGATAAGGTGTACATGATCGGAAGATCCTCGGATGTCACATAGCCGATCGCACTTGTGATCTGTCCTTCTCCATCAAATCCGGTAGTAGTCTGCTGCCAGGTATTATAGTCTACCGAAGAGGAATACATATCGTTGTAATTGATAACCTTGTTTCTGTCGCCGCAGACTACGATCAGGCTGTTTGATGCAAGATCATCGGTTGTATATTCCGATGCAAATTTCGGATTTACAACAGGGTCTTTCACCTCAACTTTAATATGCTTGGACTCATCTTTATAACGTGAAAGCAGATTGGAGATCGTGTCGTCCTCAGAACCGCTTGCCGCGATCTGATAAATGGTAACATCCTTATCCAGTGCCTTCAGTACCTTCTTTGTTTCATCACCGATGGTGTAAAGCTTGGATGAGCTTACATCCAGCTGTGAATATTTGGATGGGATCGCCCCGACGATCATATTGATCACAACCACGATCACGATAAAGACAGCTGCCATAGCCATGCTGTAGGAACCATTTTTGATATGTTTTTTGCTGATGGTGCCTACCAGCTTTTTCGGATCCGGTTTATGTTTCTTTTTGCCGGAGTCCTGTGCTGTCTCCGGTACGGCTGCCTCGCCTTTATTTTTCTTAAATTTCTCACTGAATTTCATTTCCCTTCACCCCCTAGTTCCAGCGTCTCTTCTGAATGGACTGCATGGTAAGGAACAGGCAGATCGCAATAACAGAAATAAAATAAACGATTCCTGTCACGTCAAACACGCCTTTTGTAAAATTATCATAATGTCCGCTCAGGTTAAATACGTTCAGTACCTTCTGGATACCACCCTGGAAAATACTGGATTTTACAACGTATACGATCACAAGGGCAATCTCTCCCACAGCTCCGATCACTACAGAGATCAGGACATTTTTGATCATGGTATAAATGATGATAGCGATCGCCACGATCAGAAGTCCGAATGCCACTGCGGTTGACATGGAGGTCTGTGAAAAGAATGAGGAAATTCCGTTCATCATATAGAAGGCGAACAGGAATACAAACGTAAGTACGGCTGCAATTACCTGGCTTTCTGTAAGTGCTGACATAAATACACCGATCGCCAGATTCGCGCATCCCAGAAGGAAAAATCCCAGGATCCCGGTGTATGCGGAAGCATAGGAAATCGTTCCGAACTTGCTCATGATCAGAGGATAAACGCACATGATCACGACCGGAATGGCAAACACAGCTACCAGTGCAAGATATTTTCCAAATACGATATCCCATACAGATACCGGTGCGGTCAGAAGAAGCTGATCCGTTTTCTGCTTGCGCTCTTCTGCAAGTACACGCATGGAAAGGATCGGCACACCGATCAGGAACACAAAGGTCAGTGCGCTTAAGGTAGTTTCAAATTTTGAATAGCCGCCTGAAAGCTGATATGCGGAAAAATAAATTCCGGTCAGCACCAGGACAAAAAATATGAAGAGATATCCAACCATGGAGGTCAGATAGCTTTTCAGTTCTCTTTTAAAAATCGCTGTCATGACTGATCCCCCTCTTTCTCATCAGAAGCCTTCTCTGGTTCCCCGTTTTTTTCTTCCAGAGTTTTTTCTTTTTCCGATGATCTGTCTTCTACCGGTTTCCACTGTGAGCTTTCCGGTTTTCCGGCGGATTTTTTCTCTCCTTCGGTAAGCTCAAGGAATACATCCTCAAGGGAAACTCTCTTAACCTGCATCTCGTAGATTGGACAGTTCGCTTTTGCCATAGCGTAGAAGACTTTTTCACGGATGTCCACATTTTCCTGAATGGAAAGTTTTGTTTTCCACAATTTTTCATCGCTGTCATAGGACATTTCCACTCCGGTTACGCCTTCGATCGTTTCCAGAGCTTTTCGAATCGTGTCTTTCTCGCCTTTTACCTTCATAAGGAGGCTGTTGGAGCCTGCTGCCAGACGTTCCAGATTATCCGGTGTATCGCTGGCTACCAGCTTTCCATGGGAAATGATCAGAACATAATCACACACTGCTCTTACCTCGGAAAGGATATGGGAGCTTAGGATAACCGTGTGCTTCTGCTTCAGGCCTTTGATCAGGTCACGGATCTCGATGATCTGCTTCGGGTCAAGTCCTACTGTCGGCTCATCCAGGATGATCACTTCAGGATATCCTAGGATTGCCTGTGCAAGACCCACTCTCTGGCGATAACCTTTGGAAAGGTTTTTGATCAGACGGTCTTTCATGCCTGTGATCTTTACCATATCCATGACTTCTTTTATCTGCTTGTCTTTTTGGTTTCTTGGGATTTTTTTCAGATCAGCCGCAAATTTCATGTACTCAAGAACAGTCATGTCAAAATAGAGCGGCGGCATTTCCGGCAGATAGCCGATACATTTCTTGGCTGCCTCCGGTTCCTCCAGAATATCATGACCATCGATCATCACTTTTCCTTCTGTGGAAGCAATGTATCCTGTGATCATGTTCATAGTTGTTGATTTTCCTGCACCGTTGGGGCCCAGGAATCCGTAAATTTTCCCCTTTTCGATCTGAAAGGAAAGATGGTCAACTGCAGTATGATCACCATACTTTTTGACCAGATTACTTACTTCGATCACTTTACTCTCCTCCTTTTATTCTCAGGGAAATACTTTTTTTAATTATCGATTTCCCATTTTATAAGATGCCAGAGGCAAAAGGTCCTGAAACTGAAGCCCTTGACTCTGGCGTCTTTTCAATACCAATAGAAAATGCCCCTGGATGAAACAGAGAATGGGGGAAATCCAGGGGCATCTCTATCGGATTATAGTGTAAAAGTAATTTGTGATAAAAGTAGGATAAATTTGTGATAATTTTGTGAAACTCCCGGACAAAAAAATCTCCTGTCGGACAGATTTTGCCTTTGTTCGACAGGAGGTAACTTATGCCAGTGGCTCTCTGAGCGGTGTTCCGGCTTTTCTCGGATATTTGCCTGGGGTGTTCTTTACCTTCTCGATAATGACCAGGGAGCGGCCGATCTCGGAGCCTGGAAGGTCAAAGTACTGAATATCCCTGATCTTTCCACCAAGGATCTTTACTGCTTTCTCTGCTGCTTCTGCTTCTTCCTTTACAGAACCGGATTTATAGGAGACAAAAAGCCCTCCGACTTTTACATACGGGAGACAGTATTCAGACAGGGTTGCAAGTCCGGATACTGCTCTGGATACGCAGAGATCATATTTTTCTCTGTAGGCTTTGTTTTTTGCATATTCTTCGGCTCTTCCGTGAATGGCGGAAATCCCCTCCAGGCCCAGGAGCGCAAAGGTTTCTTCCAGGAATTTTACTCTTTTATTGAGGGAGTCCAAAAGGCAGGCTTCCACCTCCGGGAAGGCAATCTTCAGGGGAACACCCGGGAATCCGGCGCCGGTTCCGATGTCCATAACGGTTTTTATCTTACCCATATCTACAGCCTTGACGCAGCAGAGGCTGTCCAGGAAATGTTTCACGAGAACCTCGTCAAATTCTGTGATACCGGTGAGGTTCATGACTTTGTTTTTTTCTACAAGATATTCGTAGAACCGGATAAACTGGTTTTTCTGAGTGTCACTGAGTGTGATCCCAAGCTCCTCGCAGCCTTTTTCCAGGATTTCTAAATTGTACATGCAGCTTCCTCTCTTATTTTCTGTGTTTTATTGTTATTCGTTGTATTATCCGTGTTTATGTCCGGATCTGCTTTCCAGATATACAAGAAGCACGGAAATGTCAGCCGGGGATACACCGGAGATACGGGACGCCTGGCCGATGGACACCGGTCTGTAGGCTTCCAGCTTCTGGCGTGCCTCAATGCGGAGGCTTCCTACATCTTCGTAATCAATGTCTTCCGGAAGCTTTTTCTGCTCCAGTTTCTTAAACTGCTCTACCTGCTTCATCTGGCGGCGGATGTAACCGTCATATTTGATGTTGATCTCTACCTGCTCACATACATCTTCCGGAAGCTCCGGTCTTTCTTTATCGATGGGTGCAAGCACCTTATAGTTAAGCTCCGGCCGACGGATCAGCTCTGCAATGGTGGTTCCGGATTTCAGAAGGGTACTGTTCAGAGATTCCAGAAGGCTCTGTACCTCTGCAGAACCACCTACGGTTGCATGTTCCACTCTCTCGATTTCTTCCTGGATCCGGCGCTCTTTTTCCTGTAATTTATGGTATGTCTCATCATCGATCAGGCCGACCTCCCAGCCTTTTTTGCGAAGACGAAGATCTGCGTTGTCCTGGCGGAGGAGCAGACGGTACTCAGCACGGCTTGTCATCATTCGGTACGGCTCATGGTTCTCCTTTGTTACCAGATCATCGATAAGAACGCCAATATATGCCTCTGAACGGTCCAAAATCAGCTGTTCCCGGCCTTTTACCTCCATAGCTGCATTAATTCCCGCTATGAGGCCCTGAGCGGCTGCTTCCTCATATCCGGAGCTTCCGTTAAACTGTCCGCCGCTGAAAAGGCCCTTGATCTTTTTGAATTCCAGTGTGGGATAGAGCTGGCGCGGATTGATGCAGTCATACTCAATAGCGTAAGCATTTTTTACAATCCTAGCGTTCTCCAGACCCGGTACGGAATGGTACATCTCGTACTGAACATCCTCCGGCAGGGAGCTGGACATTCCGCCGATGTACATTTCATTTGTGTAAAGACCTTCTGGTTCAATAAATACCTGATGGCGTTTTTTGTCTGCAAAACGGACTACTTTATCCTCAATGGACGGACAGTAACGTGGTCCGGTTCCTTCGATCATTCCGGAATAAAGGGGGGATCTGTCCAGATTTGCACGGATGATCTCGTGTGTTTTTTCGTTTGTATAGGTCAGCCAGCAGGATTTCTGCTCGATCTGTACAGATTCCGGGTCTGTGGAAAAAGAGAACGGTACGACTCTTTCATCTCCGAACTGCTCTTCCATCTTAGAATAATCAATGGTGTTTCCGGCGATTCTGGCCGGAGTTCCTGTTTTGAAGCGGAACATTTCGATCCCCAGCTTTTTCAGGGAATCCGTAAGGTAATTGGCTGCCTGAAGGCCGTTCGGTCCTGTATAGTTGCTGACGTCGCCGTAAATGCAGCGGGCCTTGAGGTAGGTTCCTGTACAGAGGACTACAGCTTTTGCGTGGTAGGTGGCTCCTGAGAAGGTTTTTACACCGGTGATGTGCCCGTCTTCTACCAGAAGCTCGGTCACTTCACCCTGGCGGATAGTTAAGTTCTCTGTATTTTCCAGTGTCTTTCTCATTTCTGTGCTGTAGGCCTGTTTATCGGCCTGTGCACGAAGGGAATGGACTGCAGGGCCTTTGGACTGGTTGAGCATTTTGGACTGGATGAAGGTTTTGTCTATGTTTTTACCCATTTCCCCACCAAGAGCATCCAGCTCACGGACGAGATGGCCTTTGGAGCTGCCGCCTACATTGGGGTTGCAGGGCATAAGGGCGATGCTGTCTACGCTGACTGTGAACATGACTGTGTTGAGCCCTAAGCGGGCGCATGCCAGTGATGCTTCGCAGCCTGCGTGGCCGGCGCCTACTACTATGATGTCGAAAAACTGTTCCAGATTTTTCATGCTTTTTCTCCTTTATTTTTTCTCTTATTCTTTTTCTTTATTTTTCTTTGTGATTTTCTTTTTCTTTGTTTATTGTGTGGTTGGTTTTTGGTTTTATTTTTACTTTCTTGGCAGAGGGCCTGGTTTTTTTGCTTTGGGAAGCTGTGGAAAACCGCAAAGGGGCCGTAAAGCCACGGCCCCTCTGCACACCCCTCGGGCTTTTTTTTAGGAGTTCTTGGGTTGTGGTATGGGGTACGGTGTTGACTTTTATCTGTATGCTGCGGTATTGGATGCGGAACGTTGTGCCGAGGGCGGTTGCCGTGGAACTGTAATGAGGTTCTCGACGTGCGATGCACGTCTGCGGAATTCTGCAGTCCATGTGGCGTACAGCCGGGAGCCGCAATCTATGCGGTATATACGGCGGGGTCTCCGCAATCTATATTATGCAACAATATATCCTACAGAAATATACAAAGTTCCGTTTGATACATTTCGGCTTAGTGTCGAATTGCCGATACAGAAGCATACAGACACAAGTTAGTTTCTTTCAGCTTTCCACAATCGCTGCACTATATAAAAAAGGCCCAGGGGTGTGCAGAGGGGCGCGGCCTTGTGCCCCTTTGCGGTTTTCTCACATTCCAATGTGATCTACCCTCTGCGGGCTTCCGCAATCCATGTGGCATACAGCAGGGAGCCGCAATCTATGCGGTTATACGACCGGAGTTCCGCAGCCTATGCGGCATATACGACCGGGATTCCGCAATCCATGCGACCATTCGGCCGGGGCCTCCGCAGCCCATGCGGTTATTATTTCCCCATACAAAATTTAGAAAATATCTCATTAACAAGGTCTTCCCCAAGTGATTCTCCCAGAATCCGTCCCAGACTTTCGTATGCATCTGTCAGGTCTATGGAATAAAAATCCTCCGGCATTCCGCTTTCTATGCTATTTTCTACCAGAGAAAGACTTTCCTGTGCTTTTAAAAGCTCCTGTCTGTGGCGTTCATTGGTGATGTAGACTTCATCATTGAAGTCAATCTCCCCACTGAAGAACATTTCCCGGATTTTTTCTTCCAGGTCTGTGATCCCGGTTTCTTCTTTTGCGGAGATTGGGATCACCGGCTGGTTTATTCTGCTCTTTAAATCCTCTATATCTATAGCAGATTCAAGGTCTGTCTTGCTGTAGAGGACAATTGTCTTTTTCTCTTGCAAAATTTTTATGATTTCTTCGTCATTTTCATCTAACGGTACGGAGGAATCTACGACATAGAGGATCAGGTCTGCGTCTGCTGCCATTTCCTTGGCTTTGGATACGCCGATTTTCTCTACGATGTCTTCTGTCTGGCGGATTCCAGCTGTGTCAGCGATCTTTAATGTGATCCCATGCAGGTTGATATACTCTTCCAGTACGTCTCTGGTGGTTCCTGCGATATCGGTCACGATGGCTCTGTCCTCTCCCAGAAGCAGGTTCAGCAGAGAAGATTTCCCTGCGTTCGGCTTACCCAGGATCACGGTCCGGATACCTTCCTGTATGATCTTTCCGTCTCCGGCTGTTTTTAACAGGTTCTGTATTTTTTCTTTTTCTTCTGCTACGATCTGTTCTAATTCTTCCGAATATCCTGTCAGATCATAGTGCTCCGGATCGTCTAATGCCGATTCAATGTACGCTATATGGTACAGTAGTTTTTCTCTGATCTGTTGTACAGTATTTCGGACTGAACCTTTTAATTGTCCTACAGAATTCTTTAATGAGTACTCATTTTTGGACTGTATCACGTCCATAACGGCCTCAGCCTGTGAAAGATCGATCCTTCCATTGAGGAATGCACGCTTGGTAAATTCTCCCGGCTCGGCAATAATGGCTCCGTTTTTCAACACAGTTTCCAGTACCTTTTTCATGGCTAAAACGCCGCCGTGGCAGTCGATTTCTATGGTATCTTCTCCTGTGTATGTCCGTGGTCCGCGCATGGCCATGACCAGCACTTCGTCTACCATTTCTTCGTTATCATAAATATATCCATAATGGATGGTGTGGCTTGGGACGTTTTTCAGAGATTTTTTTCCACCCTTGGAACGGTATACTCCGGATGCGATCTCAAAAGCCTCCGGGCCACTGATCCTGACGATCCCGATTCCCGATGCGCTCATGGCTGTGGAAATCGCAGCAATCGTTGTCTCTTCCATTTTTCACTCTCCTTT
>ERZ1032794.538-NODE-538-length-10973-cov-5.476919_pt1 | contig 10973 bp, 9 predicted proteins | sample MGYA00516957_ERZ1032794 | MGnify/ENA primary metagenome ERZ1032794 (study PRJEB33719, sample SAMN04262543) | wastewater metagenome | biome: sewage system; feature: street-access sewage; material: sewage | place: Peru: Lima | collected 2013-01-15 ... | reverse complement strand
ATTGAATCTGACAATAATAAATTTGTATCAGAAATTATCACAGCTTTGAAGCATACCTCAGGCGTGAGCAATGTTCAAGAGAAAAATTTCAGTAACGGAAAAGCAATGGTGACCATTGAAACAACTCTTAAGCCGCAAACAGTTTTCAGAATGCTCAAAGAGAAATGCAAATGCAATTTGTTTATATAAAATCTTACGGCTAATAATATTGTTATATCGGCGGAATAATGTGGAGGTATAAAGATGAATTTAAAAAAATTGTTCAGTGGAGTTGCTTTAGTCAGCTTACTGGTTGGGGCTTCTGTTGCACAGGCTACGGATATTAAGAATTTTCCTCGTGTGGCTGTTATGAATTTTGGTAATAAGGCTATTACCAGCCAAGGATTAAGAGATCAGGATTTCAGCTCTGCTACAGAATATGCTATTTATCAGCTTTCTGCCAGCGGCTGGTTTGATTTGATAGATTATGAGCAACTGAGCACAATTGCCAATATGCATAGTATTAATATGTCAGGACTTGTTGACCCTGCTACTACTGTAGAAATTGGCAAATTTGCCGGTGCGGAATATATGGTTGTAGGCTATCTTACCGGATTGACAACTAAAGAAAATGTTTTGGGCTACCAGCATGGTGATAAAGGCTCCTTTGATAATGCACAGCATGTAATTACAGCAAATGTTGCTGTACGTATTGTTGATATAAAAACAGGTCGTATTATCGTTGCGGGCTTAGGTAAGGGCAGTTCGACAAGTACATACAACGAATTGAGCTTCACTAAATATCGTAACAGAAAAATAGAAACCGAGGACATTTTCAATACTGTTAATCATGACCGGAAAAATGAGTATAGTAAGAATACTAATACTACAAACAGCCAAAGCAGTACCTATGACAAAAATAGGAACAACACTAAAAACAATACCCGTACTGATGAAACCAATAATACATACAGTAAAGAAAACAGCATAAATAAGAAGACTGAAACTAAAGCTACTGATAACAGAAATACCATAACAGAAAAAAATAATCAGGTTACCGACAATAATGTCAGCAACACACAAGCTAATGTTAATAAAAGTCCGGCTTTTAATTTAAAAGGGGATGTCAATTATGACGGTGTTGTCAATTATGATGATGTTAAGCTTTTAAAAGAGGTGTTAATTGATAAGGATGTTGATTATGACGCTTTTAATGCTGACATGAACGGAGATGGCAAAATTACTATTACGGATTTAGATCAACTGAAAATTTTGGTTGATAATGCACCTAATCATACAATTTATCCTCAGTTAATAACAGATGGGGAAAATACTGTCGTAAATCAGGAAAATACAAAAGGAACCGTAAACAGTATCGTTACGACAGATAGTGTCGGTAAAGAAACAGATAAAACAGATACCATTGATAATAGCAGTTCGGAATCTGTAAATGAAGGAAATACAAGCAGTGCAACCTCATCTGATATAAATGAAACAACAGAAACAGAGCATACCGGAAAAAATCACAGCAGTACTATGGATGAAAGTATTACCAAAGCTGATAATGTTAATACCGTATCCACTCATAACAAAAATATTTCCTATGAGCGTGATACATTGGATTATGTCATTAGGGTTGGTACTGTTGAGGTTTCTGATATTCAGGTGCGTAATGCAATCAGTAAGGCTGTGCGTGATGCTATTTACGGTAATATGGGTATTATGACAACCTTGAACAACGGCAAAAAGCTGAAAATCAAAACAGGTTTCTAAAATATTTGTGGGGTGAGAAACGATGAAAAAAATTTTAGCACTGACACTGACTTTAAGCACTTTTGTGGCTTCTGCTTTTGCAGAGCAGCCTAAGGCAGCGGAATATAAGCAGATGATGTCATCTGGCAATTTTTATGTTGAATATGAATTGAATGATGTAAAAAAATGCTTGGCTGTAAAAGATGGTAAGCGCATGGATTACACTGTTTATACATCTATGGGTAATCCGTTTTTAGCAGCTGTACCGATTATTGGTTTAGCTTCATTCTTTATCAAATCAGATACTAAAGAACCTTCTGCGCTATATGCTGATGGCAAATATTATCAGTTCCAGGGCAAAAAGAAAGCAATCATGGCTTATTACAATCAACTTGATGATGAAAACCTTGACCCTAATGAGGGATGGAGTAGTGTGCGTTATCGTTTGGCTTTACCGGAAGAATTAGTAGCTTTTGCACCTAACGATGTTTTTAATTCCTTTACGGAGTTTAAAGCTCCGAGCTATGTGGGCAGTGGTAAAACTGCTGACGATAAAGCTCCTTTAGATTACGATAAATACTCTTTCTCTGTTAAAAATAAAGCTGGCGGAGTGCTTTTTGACAAAATTTTTTATATGTATTACAAGGATGGCGAATTGCAAACCATTAAGACTTACGTAAAAAGTGGTAATGGTGAAGAAGAATTGATTAATACTATGAAGGTGAAAAAAATTACGCAGGAGTTACCTGAAAATGCTTTGAAAATACCAGATGGCTGCAAGGTGTATGCAGCTGGTATTGGTGATATGGATGATTTGCTTGATAAGCAAGTTTTAGTGGAAGACTATGGCAAGAAGGGGGAATAAACGATGAATAAAGTGTGGAAAGCTTTAGCAGTTTCTTGTGTTGCTGTAGGGGCAATGTTTTCTGCTATTGCAGAAGCAAGTAATCTTGATACGTATCGTAATTTGTTAATGAATAAGAAGTATACAATCAAATACGTAAATATCACCCCGGAGGAGCGTATAACCAATAAAGATAAAATTACTCTGACAGGTAATAACACTATGAGCAATGGTAATGTTAGTAAATTAATGTATAAACCGTTGGAATGTATTGTTGTAAGTGATGGCAGTAATCGCTACGAAGAGGTTGGTTATAATGGCTTTATAAATTGCCGTTTGCAAAATGAAAATGGGACTTATGTATATACAAAATATAGTGAAGGGCAAAAGACTTCTATTTGGGGTACTAAGAAAAATACTGTTGTTGCTAACCGGACTAATAATATTGCTTATATGCTGCAAGGAGATGCCTTTGGTGGCGGTGATATGACACGTCTTTTAAACGCCATGTTGCCTGATAATATGAAAAGCTCCGAGATGCCAAGTTATAGACAAGTAGGCTCTGGCTGGTTGTCTAATGGTTTGAATTACGTAGATTATCAATCTAACGGGCAGAATATGGAAGCAATCAGATATTACTTTAATGGTTACACTTTGACAAAAATTGCTTCGGCGCAGTTTATTTATGACGATAAGGGACAGATGCAGGCAAGACGCTGCATTATTAAAGTTAATGAATTTTCTCCCACGCCGGCTAAAGAATATTTAAGCTTACCTGCCGGTGTAAAGGATGCTACGAAAAAGCCAAAGAAAGATGAAGGTGATAACTGATGAGAAGAAGTCTGAAGGTATTAATCTCTACGGTAGCAGCATTGCTTGTAGGCAGTGTAACTACATTAACTGCGTTTGCTAATCCTTCCTGCGTATTGATGCGCTTTACTGATGATACCAGATATGACAGAGTGGAATCGGCGGCAACGTTATCTGATTTGGTAATGGAAAAGCTGCTTAACAGCGGTAAATTCAATTTTAAGGAAACCAGGGTAATTGACAAGAATATGGAAAAGCTGCTTTATGATGAAAAGGCTGCCGTTTTTCAGAATGCAAGATATGCTATGAGCTATGGTGATTATAACACATTGTTTGAAGGCCGCGGATTTAATGAAAAATGGGCGCAAAGCATTGCCAGTGCAAGATTAGGACAAATTGTAAGCCCTGTCATTGTAAGCAGTATTGGCAGGCAACATAATGCTGAATATTTAATTCAAGGAACTATTCTTAACCTTGGCAGTGGTGACTGGATGGAAAATAAAATTGCAGACGCAGCACAATATGCAAATACGGCAATGAGTATGATGGGTGGATCAGGTGCTGCAAATATGATGGGACCTTTAGGACCATTATCTTCTTTAGCAAGTTCTATTAATGTTAAAAAGACAGGCATTGGCGTGCAGGCTGATTTGAAGGTTATAAAAGTTTCTACCGGCGAAGTTATTTGGCAAAAAGAAGTTGTTGGTAAAGATACACAGAAGCAGATATCTTTGTTTGGTGGTATAGAAATTGGTAGCGATAAGCTGAACAATGATATGTATTACAAGGCAATGGAAAATACTGCGCAGATTATTGCTGATACTCTTATTACTGATGCTGACGCAGGCAAGATGTTTGTTAAGTAGAGGCTTATATGTTAAAAAAATTTTTATTAGGTATCGGCTTGGCAATGCTTTGGAGCAGTCATTGTTTTGCAGCGGCTATAGCTAAAGATGCTAATGTAGCTGTTATGGATTTTGGTACACGCCCTGGAGCTACACCATCTGAAATTAATATTAATAATGCTGAATATGCATCGAGTGAATATATTATTAATGGATTGGTAAATAAGCATTGCTTTAATATCATGGATAAAGATATGGTAATGCAGCAGCTCAAAGCAGAGCATTTAACTACTGTAGGTTTGATTGATCCGGACACAGCTAAACGCATAGGAGATTTACTTCATACACGGTACATAATTTATGGCAATGTTACTAATGTGAGCATTAGTGATACTGGTACGCAGATTATGACCAATATTGGCGGCGGCGTTAATGTATGCACGGTAAAAGCGCACATGATTGCGAGAGTTATGGATGTGGAAACAGGAGATATACTTATGGCTGTAAAAGGAGATGGAAAATCTAAAAGCAGTTTTGTGAGGCTTCACGCAGGCAATGGACTTACCGGTGTAAAGGTGTTGAAAATTGGCACGGTGACAGTGACGATGGATAGTGTGCATAATGCTATTGCGAAAGCTGCGGAAGATGTAGCGACTAGAATGGCTGCAAATTATGTTTAATAAGGAAAGGACTGTTGTGATGATGAAAAAGAAAGCGTTGATTGCAAGTGTGTTGTTGAGTGTGTGCTCTATAAATATGGGAGTACAGGCAGCTTTTCATTCTAAGATTGATATTAACACCGATAAAGACATTACTTATAAAACATCAAATTTTTCCGGAACGAGTACATCTCCTGAGGTCGGTGAAATAACTGCTCCCAGCTTTACGGATACTAATGATACAGGTGCTACAATCAACATTTTTGGTAATAATAATAAAAACATCAATTTTATATTTAACGGAAGCGACGACAAAACATCAGGCTTGACGATTGATTATAATACCGGTATCGGTAACAGTATCGGTATTTTGAATAATAGTGCCGGTGCTGATGTTAGGATAAATAGTGATAAAGATATATGGATTGTAAACAATATTTATTCCGGACATGCTAGTGCAGATGCTATTCAATCTCAATATGCTATAAAAAATGAAGCAGGAACTTTGACTGTAAAAAGCAACCTGAAAATTGGACTTAATAATAAGATACTGAAGACCGCCGCTTTTAGAAATGAAGCTGGTGCCACATTAAATATAATTGGGGATGTTTCTATATCATCAGATACATCTTCTGGCAATGTGTTTACTGGTTCTGTTATAGAAAACGAAGGCAATATGACTATAAATGGAAAAGTAGTATGTTCTCTTCAGCCTGACTATTTTTCAGCAGATACACCATACGTTGCCGGCTATAATGCTATTAGCAACAAAGGTGATTTTACATTTAATGCACGGGAAACTTATATTGATGGCGATATTGAGCATTTTAGCGGTGCACAGACAAATATCAATCTATCACATGTATTAGAAGGTGCATTTTGGGGGGCTATAAAGGGCAGTGATGCAAACTTTCATATGACATTAGGAGAGAATGCCTTTTGGAGTATACCTGCAAATCAGACAGATGTAGTTTATGGCTTAAAACTGAATGGTGGCTTGGTATATGTAAATACACCTAACTACTATGATTATGGTTCAAGCGATGTTTGGAATACAAATTACCAAACTGTTACCTTCGCAAACCTGCAGACTAATGAGAAGAGTGCTATTTGTGTATCAACAGATTTGCTTAATGATGTAGGTGATAAGGTTGTTTTAACCGGTACTGTTCCTGCTGCACTGCAGTTAGGAATTAAGAACAAGGATGACAACGGAGGCGTGCCCATTAAAGAGTCCGATGGTCATAGTGTAACTGTTGTGCATGTAGATGGTGATAACAAGGTTAATCTGAAAACCGGTCTGATGTTTTATAATTTAGAAATTGCCGGCGGTGATGATGGTTTGAGCTTATATACTCCTATCATCAAGGAAGAAGCTCTTACTTCCGGAGCACTTATTACCGGCCGTGACTATAATTTTGTCGGTTGGGGCAGTAAAGCTGCGGGCAATATTCTTGACCAGCAGCTGCCTACTAATGAACCATACATCAATACCAATGAACTGGATAGCGTGTTTAAACGTTTAATGGATATCCGCAATGATCCCAGCGAGGTTGGCGTGTGGATTCGCGGTGAAACCGGCGAAATGAAGATTGATGGCTATGGCTATGATTACAACATGAGCAGCGGTGGTCATGATTGGAAGCATGAAAGTGATGCAGCGATTATGTTCGGTGGCTTTGGTATTACACATTCTGTCAACAAGTGTGATACGGGCATTATCGGTGATGCAAAGAGCACCGGTTATAACCTTTATGGCAGTTGGTTAGGTAAGGATAATAACGATTATATTGATGTTATCCTGAAATACGGCAAAATGGATAAAACATATGCCGGTCTTGATATAAATAATGTTTTTGCTGCTGGCAGCTATTCTAAAGATGTACTGAGCATCGCAGCTAAATATGGCAGACGTTACGAAATGCGTAATGATTGGTACTATGAACCATTTGCAGGCTTAACCTGGGGAAAGATTAGTGATGTAGATTTTAAAGATGCTCGTGGCTTTAATATTCATGGCGACAGTGTTACCAGCAAGATTGCTAATTTGGGTATGCAGGTTGGCAAGAAGATGGATAAACGCGATTTTTATTATCGCATGAACTTAGTGCATGATTTTGACGGCAAGATGCACGTTAACGTTCCTGGTACTACAACTAATGCTTATACCGATATGGGTGGTACTTGGCTGAAATGTGCAATTGGCACCAGTGCTAAAGTTGGCAAGAACAACAGTTATTATATTGATTTGGAAAAGGATTTTGGCAGTAAGGTTGAAAAGCCTTGGTCTATTAGTGCAGGCTATAGACATACTTGGTAAGTATGTTTAAATAATGAGCGAAGGAGTTGCTTAATATGAAAAAAACAGGCTTATTGGCATTAGGTTTAGCTCTAGCTATTGGCGTAGTTGCAGAAGCTGGTAGTATTCCTACTGACCGAGTTCCGCTGCAAACTTATGCTGTAAAAAAACTTAATTGTTATTTACAGCCTAACGGTGTGCAAAAAGGCTGGATTGATCCCGGAGACTATGTTGTGGTAACGCAAATCAGAAGCGATGGCTGGGCGTATGGTTCTTATCCTGTCGGCAACAGCAGAGTCAGCAGATGGTTCAGAGCAGATGATTTAGTTAACAATATTGGTTTTGCTAATCAGGAACGTTATTCGCCGAAAGCTAATACTTATACATATACTAATCCCAATCATAATAAACAGTTTGGTTCGTTCAATGATAATGAGCCTATTTTAGTCGTATCTGATTCTGGCCAAAGCAGGCAGTTTATTTATAAGCTGAACAGTGGTGGCTATAAAATGGCTTGGGCTCCGTATTGGGATTGCTGGGATGCAAGGCAGGCCGGCAAGCAACAGGTAAATAACAATACGATTAATACGAATCCTATTGTTAAACCTGTACAGAGAGAAGAGAAAAAGCAAGAGCAGTCATCTTCTTATGGAGTGTGGAAAGCGACAGCAAGATACACAGCCAATACTTATGACAATCCTAACTTAAGCGGAGCAAGAGCAGGCTGGGTAACTGCCGGTTCTGATCTTGAAGTATTGGGAGAAAATGCGAAGTCCTATTTTATTCGTTATTGGGCCGACAACGGTGCAACGAGAGAACGCTATGTAGAACGAACTGCCGTGAAAGGGATGAACGAAGACAAGGAGAATAAGCAGCAGGTAAATAACAATGTGATTAATAAGAATCCTATTGTGAAGCCTGTGCAAAGAGAGGATAAAAAGCAGGAGCAGTCATCTTCTTATGGAGTGTGGAAAGCGACAGCAAGATATAGAGCCAATACTTATGACAATCCTAACTTAAGCGGAGCAAGAGCAGGCTGGGTAACTGCCGGTTCTGATCTTGAAGTATTGGGAGAAAATGCGAAGTCCTATTTTATTCGTTATTGGGCCGACAACGGTGCAACGAGAGAACGCTATGTAGAACGAACTGCCGTGAAAGGGATGAACGAAGACAAGGAGAATAAGCAGCAGGTAAATAACAATGTGATTAATAAGAATCCTATTGTGAAGCCTGTGCAAAGAGAGGATAAAAAGCAGGAGCAGTCGTCTTCATACGGAGTGTGGAAAGCAACAGCAAGATACACAGCAAATACATATGACAATCCTGATTTGCGAGGTGCGAGAGCAGGCAGGGTAACCAGCGGCTCTGATATAGAAGTATTGGGAGAAAATGCGAAGTCATATTATATTCGTTACTGGGCCGACAACGGTGCAACGAGAGAACGCTACGTAGAACGAACTGCTGTGAAGGGGCTGAACGAAAAACCACAGCCTTCAGATAATGATTCAACTAGCTATTGGGATGGCAAGGTTAATACACAGTTAGCTAATTTAAGTAATCTTTGCTATAGGAGTAAAAGTACATATAATCCATTTAAAAAATCATATACAGATGATAAAGGTGTTTATCATCCTACTAATTGTACTTGGTATGCTTTTGGTAGAATGCAAGAAGTTTGCGGGATTAAATTAAAAGCTAGTGGTAATGCTAAGACATGGGGGGATGCTGAAAAAAGCGATAATAATGTAATAGTTAATAAAACTATATCTTCTAAATGCGTTGGTGTTAGAATGACTGGTGGTGGTGGTGCTGGACATGTTGTGTTCATTGAATATGTAGACAATAGTGGATATGTTTATTTTACGGAGGCTAACTTTAATAATAAAACTGATTTGAAAGTAAGAAAAGAAGCAAAAAGTTTCTTTGATAATTATACTTGGTTTATTCACCCTAAATAAATGTTTTATGAAGGAAATCTTAAAAGGAGATGTTAACAATGTATTCAAAGAAAAATTTATTCGCTGCTGTCGTGCTTGGTCTGTCCATGTCTTTAACAGGTATTGCACCTGCTGTTGCAAGTGCGGATGATGTATCCGTACAGGTAAATGTGCAGCAAAATGTTAAGGGCTCTGTAAACTGGGAAAAGGGTGCTGAGGCTGATGTTGAAGCGTGGGGTGTAGGCCTGCCACCGGAAAACGTGCCTGCTGCACGCGGTACTGCGCTTGCGCGTCGTGCTGCCGTTGTTGATGCTTATCGTCAGCTGGCAGAAACTATTAAGGGCGTTCAGATTGATGCAGAAACCTCTATGCGTGATTTAGCAATTGAAAGCGATACTGTTAATACTAAAATCAGCGCATTGGTCAAGGGTGCACGCATAGTTGAAGAAACTGCCAATGATGACGGCAGCTACACTGTCAGAATGGCTATTCCTCTGTATGGCGTGAAGAGTGTTGCAACAATTGCTGTACCGGAAGCTCAAAAAACAATTCTGCCTGAAGAAGCGCCTGCAATAAGCGAAGATTACACTCCTGCTCCGGAGGTACAGGCTGAAGCTGCTTCCTATACCGGTGTTGTTGTAGATGCCGGCGGCTTAGGACTGGAGGGTACCTTCTCTCCTGTTATTTATGATGTTAACGGCCGTGCGATTTATGGCATGCGTAACATTGATAAGGACTTTGCTATCAGCAAGGGCATGGTAGAATACTATAACGATTTGCATACTGCAACCGTTAATTCTCGTGCAGGCAGCAATCCTTTAGTTGTAAAAGCTGTGAGCGTTCGCGGTGGTGCTAATTCCGTAAATCCGGTTAACGTTGTTGTTAGTGTAGAAGATGGCGATAAAATTTTATATGCTAATGAAAAATCCGGTATGCTGGAAAATAAAGCAGTTGCCTTTGTAAAATAAACGGCAATGACGAAAGGAATGCTCGCATTAAAGGGCATTCCTTTTTTACTGATAGAAGGTGAGAGCTATGCTGAAAAAGTTGGTATTGGTTTTATCCTGTGCTTGCGCTATGAATACTTGCTTGGCCAATAATATTGCTGATAATGTCGAAGCGGATGCTGAAGCTGCTGCAGCCTATAATTGCTTGTACGATGCTCAGGGAAGAGTAATTTATGCTTCCAGCTGCAATAAAGCGTATGAGTACGCAGGGGCGGCGCTGACAGCTTACAGGGAGACCAGAGCGACAACAGATAAACGGACTGTAAATGCAAAATATACAGAAGCAATAAAAAATATTAATCTTGCGTTGGCGATTATTCCGGAAAGTGCGGAATATAGGCTGTTGGCTTCACAGATTTATCGTCATCGCGGCGGTTTGAGTTACGCAAAAAGTTACTTTACTCAAGCGTGCTCGTTGTATGAAAAGCAGCTCAAAGATTATCCAGACAGCGTAACGTTAAATTTGCAGTATGCCATAGCCTGCTATGCCGGTGATGCCCGCTATTATCCTGATTATGAGGACTATAAAAACAGAGCTGTTTTATATGCCTGGAAGACCTTAAAGCTGCTGGAACGGAATAAAAACCAATATAGTGAAGCAGATACTTTGCTTCCGAGATTATTGGCCTATGTGCTTTTGCAGGACCATGATGCGGCTGCAAGGACAGTAAAGCGTATAAACAGTATTTGCGGAAAATATTCACCGGCATATACTTTGGCGGAAGAATATGAGCGCCTGGTTGCTGACGGCCAATGGTTGTGGCGCGTGAGCAGTAAGGAGGATGCAGAAAAATATTTCCTGTTATATTCCGTTGATGAATGGGGTATTTAGGACAATCAT
>ERZ1032794.519-NODE-519-length-11115-cov-11.254611_pt1 | contig 11115 bp, 7 predicted proteins | sample MGYA00516957_ERZ1032794 | MGnify/ENA primary metagenome ERZ1032794 (study PRJEB33719, sample SAMN04262543) | wastewater metagenome | biome: sewage system; feature: street-access sewage; material: sewage | place: Peru: Lima | collected 2013-01-15 ... | reverse complement strand
GGCGAAGACACGTCCAAACATACGCGGCGTCTGTTTTCATAAGGTTTACACCTCTCCCTGCAAATAGTTCCGGATCTCCTTCTCGACCTCCTGCACTTCCTGATGGAACATGCGGGCCGAGACGCGGAGGGCACCGTGGCCCAGAATGATGATCTGTTCCATGCCGTCGGAGGTGGCCACGCGGACCCGCCGCCCCTTGCCGATCTCGTGGGTGACATGCTCGATGAACATATCCGCCGTCTCGGCCTCCTTGGTGTAGACGACGTGGATGTTGTGATATTGCTCGATGACGCCGGGGCTGCCCGGCACACGGTAGGCATCGAACACGAGGATGAGCACACACTTTTTGAACCCCTGATAGTTGCACAGGATGTCCATCAGCTTTTTGCGGGCGGCATCAAGGCTCTGTTTGGAGAGCTCGTTCAGCTCATCCCACGCAAAGATGATGTTGTAGCCATCCACCAGCAGGTATTCGGGCGCGATCTCCCACTGCTCGGCGTCAAAATCCGGGCGCTCGGTCTTCCGGGTCGGGCGGAACGCGGCCAGCGGGTCCCGCTTGATGGGGCCATAGGTCTGCTCAAAGATCTTCAGCAGCTCGGCGTCCTCTTCCAACGTGGCGCGGTAGGCGGCCATCCGGCGGGGCCGGGCAGCGGCCTCTTCCGCCGGGCGGGCGGTCCTGCCCCAGCCGCTGTCCACGTGCATGTGGCTGCGCACCTGTTCCCAGGGCACCACGAACCCGGCCCCATGGGAGCAGAAGACCGAATCCGCCGGGTTGTCGAGGTCGTGTTCCGGCTCGTAGCCGATGGCCGCCAGCACCTCGTCGGTGTTGTGGCAGGGGCGGTAGCCATCCAGCATCAGACTCAGGTGCCCCCGGCCCCGCGTGTAGCCCACTACGTCCATTGGGTAGCTGCGCATCGTGGAGGCCGGGGCTGTGCCGGTCAGGGTGGCCGTCTGGCCGTCCAGGGCCGTCTGGGGCGGGTCGAAGCTGCCGCCCATCTGCTGGACGTCGTTCATCGCACGGCCCACATTCTCGGCCGGAAGTTCCAGCCGGAAGGCGTACCACGGCTCCAGCAGCTGCGCTTTGTGGATCTGCGCGGCCATCATCAGGCCCTGCCGCACCGCGCGGTAGGTCGCCTGCCGGAAATCGCCGCCCTCGGTGTGCTTCAGGTGGGCGCGGCCCGCGATGAGGGTGATCTTCACATCGGTCAGCGGGGCACCGGCCAGCACACCAAGGTGCTTTTTTTCTTCGAGATGGGTCAGCACCAGACGCTGCCAGTTCTTATCCAGCACCTCTTCGCGGCAATCGGCTGCAAACTGCATCCCGCTGCCGCGGGGCAGAGGTTCCAGCTTGAGGTGGACTTCGGCATAGTGGCGGAGCGGCTCATAGTGGCCCACGCCCTCGATGGCCTCGGTGATCGTCTCCTTATATAAAATGCCGCCGGGGCCGAAGCACACCTCCAGCTCATAGCGCTCTGCCAGCAGGCTCCGGAGCACCTCCAGCTGGATCTCGCCCATGAGCTGGACGTGGATCTCGCCCAGCGTCTCGTTCCAGACGACGTGGAGCTGGGGTTCCTCTTCTTCCAGCCGGTGGAGCTTGCCGAGAGCTGCGTGGACGTCGGCCCCCTCCGGCAGAAGCACCTGATAGCTCAGCACCGGCTCCAGGACCGGCAGGTCGCCGTCCCGCTCTGCACCCAGACCCTCGCCGGGGCGGGCTTTGGTCAGGCCGGTGACGGCGCAGACCTGCCCCGGCCCGATGCGCTCGGCCAGCGTATACCTGGCACCGGAATAAAGGCGGAGCTGGTTGGCCTTTTCGGCCCAGGGCTCCCCGTCCACTTCGCCGGTGAGCTGAGCCTTGACCTTCAGTTCGCCGCCGGTCACGCGCAGCCAGGTCAGCCGGGCCCCCTGCTCATCCTGCGAGATCTTGAACACCCGTGCACCGAAAGCTTCCAGCGCGGGAGCCGGGCGGGTGAAGCGGTCCAGCCCGGCCAGAAGTTCGTCCACACCCTCCAGCCTGAGCGCTGCACCGAACCAGCACGGGAAGACATGCCGCCGGGCGATGGCCGGGAGAATGTCGGCATCGGTCAGCTCCCCTTTGTCGAGGACGGTTTCCATCAGCCGCTCGTCGCAGAGGGCCAGCGCTTCGTCGCGGGCGGACGCATCGGCCCCGAAATCCACAAAGCCGTCCCCCAGCCGATGGTTGAGCTGTTCCAGCAGCGCCTCCCGGCCGGGGCCGGGCAGGTCCATCTTATTGAGGAAAACGAAGGTCGGGATGTGATACCGCCGCAGCAGACGCCAGAGCGTTTCGGTGTGGCTCTGGACGCCGTCGGTGCCGCTGATGACCAGCACTGCATAATCGAGCACCTGCAGGGTGCGCTCGGTCTCGGTGGAAAAGTCCACATGGCCGGGGGTATCCAGCAGGGTGAAGTCGGTGTTTCCTGCCGTCAGCAGGGCCTGTTTGGAAAAGATGGTGATGCCGCGCGCCTTTTCCAGCGCGTCGGTGTCGAGAAAGGCGTCCTTGTGGTCCACGCGGCCCAGCTTCCGAATGGCACCGGCGCGGTAGAGCATGGCTTCGGAAAGGGTGGTCTTGCCGGAGTCCACATGGGCGAGGATGCCCACCACCAGCTGCTTGTGCGGGTTTTCCATGGTCTGCACCCTTCCTTATAAAAAGCTGATGCAGAGCGCCACCACCACCAGCGGCACCCCCAGCACCAGATTGGAGAGCATACTGCAATAGGTGCGCTCCTCCGGCTCCAGCTCCTCAAAGGAGACGATCTTCTCGTCGGCATAGTCCATGATGGAGCGGGTGGCGTGGAACTTTTTTTGCGGCTTGATCCCCTTGAACTCTTCGAGCAGATGGTGGATGGTCAGGCCGTCCAGCCGCATATAGTCCACCCACGCCCAGATGAGCAGCACCACGCCGCACAGAAAGCCCGGTGCCTCCCACATGGAGAAGGTTCCATCGCTGACATACCGCTCCCACAGCAGCATCAGCACAGCCACGATGGAAGTGCGGGTCACAGTTTTATATAAGATGGGATGAAGCATATAGCCTTTGTACATCGCGCGTAGTTTTTTCATGGTTTGCTCCTTATTCCGATACAGATCCATTTTATTGTAGCATGTTTTTATGAAAAAAGATAGCAGAATCGTCCGTGGTGAAAAAACAGTCCACTTTTTTCTTTTGAAGCCTGCCGCTTCCCGCAGCCACCCGGCACTTTGGATTCTTTTGCATTTTTCCGCTGCTGCTTTTCATGCAAAAGCAGCTGTCACCCTTTTGTTTCCAATTTATTGCTTTAACACATTGACTTCTTTTCAATACAGTGCTAAAATATCCGAAGTGCGACATTTGCCCTTCCTGTGCATTTTTTCGTGGAGGACAGGCCACACTCGTTCAGGAATAGGAAAAAACGGCGCAGGCAGACCGCCTGTGCCAGAGATCTGGGAGGATCCATCCATGAGTATCAATTTTGAGTCTCACAAGCTCGACCGCCGCAGCTTCCTCAAGGGCGCAGGCATGGTCGGCGCAGCCAGCCTGCTGGCCGCATGCGGCGGCAAGTCCGACAACGGCAGCAGCGCTGCTTCCACCAGCGGTGCCGCAGCCCCCAACACCACCGGTGCCACCCCGCTGAAGGAGTTCATCTCCTTTGAGAGCGGCAACCGTGAGCTGGAAAGCTGGAACATGCTGTACACCCAGAAGGCTGAGGACGCCAACGTCATCACCAACCTGTGGGACGGTCTGCTGAGCTTCGACTGCTACGGCAAGGTCGTGCCCGCCATCGCTTCCAGCTGGGAACACAACGACGATTCCACCGTCTGGACCTTCCACCTGCGCGATGACGTCGATTGGGTGGATGTCAACGGCGAGGTGAAGGATCACCTGACCAGCAAGGACTTCCTGGTCGGCTTCGAGTGGGTCATGAACTCCTATAAGAATGAGGCCAACAACACCTCCATGCCCAACGATACCGTCGTGGGCGCTGCCGATTACTACGAGCAGACCAAGGCAGCCGGCGACGCTGCCGCCGACATGACCTATGAGGACATGCTGGCTGCCGGTGTTGGCATCGAGGCTCCCGATGACTACACTCTGGTCTTCACCTGCAAGGATCCCTGCCCGTACTTCGACACCGTGGCGGCTTACAACAGCTTCTACCCCGTCGCTCCCGCCCTGCTCGACGAGCTGGGCATCGAGGGCTTCCGCGGCTGCGACAACACCACCATGTGGTACAATGGCCCGTACGTCGTCGAGGAGTATATCCAGGGCAACACCAAGAGCTATATCCCCAACCCCAGCTACTACGATGCAGCCAACGTCAGCCGCTTTGAGCGCATGACCATCACCATGATCTCCGACGGCACCATCAGCCTGCAGCTGTACGAGAACCGTGAGCTGGACGAGGTCGATCTGGGCGAGAGCAGCATCGCCACCATTCAGGCCGATCCTTCCAACGTGTTCAACCAGCAGATGTGCGAGAAACGCCCCAAGAAGTTCAGCTACTGCTTCATCTTCAACTACGACAAGCGCAAGGCCGATGGCACCGCCGATGAGAACTGGAACAAGGCCATCGCCAACAAGGCATTCCGCCAGTGCTTCTCCAAGGGTCTGGAGCTGTCCAAGTTCTACTCTCGCTACAACCCCATCAACCCGCTGAAGTGCGAGAACGACTTCTTTACCATGAGCGGCCTGTGCTACACCACCGACGGCACCGATTACACCAGCCTGGTCGCCAAGGAGCTGGGTCTGGACGGCGAGAAGTATGATGGCAAGACCATGAAGCGTCTGCGCGCCAACAACGGCGACATCACCGACCTGAAGAAGCAGGCCATGGACGAGCTGAGCGCCATCGGCGTCACCTTCCCGGTGCACTGCTCTTACTATATCCTGGCCGGCTCCACCACCGCTCTGGACAGCGCGACCGTCCTGAAGCAGTGCTTCACCGACAGCTTCGGCGATGACTTCATCGTGCTGGACATCGAGACCTTCGTCTCCTCCACCATGAAAGAGGTCGTGGCACCCAAGCTGCAGAGCTTCGTCCACATGGGCTGGGGCGCTGACTTCGGCGATCCCATCAACTTCCTGACCCAGATCATCGTCCACGACGACAACGCTTACTACAGCTGTAACATGACCAACATCGCGGGCATCGCCGAGAACGGTGCCGCCGATTACCAGAAGGATCTGGTGGCTGCCTACGAGCAGTTCACCGACCTGGTCAACGAGGGCCGCGTCATCGTCAACGACACCGATGCACGCTACGCTGCCTTCGCAAAGGCTGAGGCCTACTTCCTGGAGGAGAACCTGATCTTCCCCACCGTCTACGATGTGACCTGGTGCCTGACCCACACCAACGAGTACAGCAAGATCAACGCCATGTACGGCCCCTGCAACTACAAGGCGGTCAACTGGGAGACCAGCGAAGAGGCTTACACCACCGAGCAGTACGAGGAGTTCGCCGCTGCTTTCGATGCAGCCACCCAGGCCTGATCGGTTTTTGAGCGCATTCTAAGTTAAGCACTTTTCCCCCGGCGGGAGCTGTTCGCAAAGCGGATGGCTCCCGCTCTTTTATTATGTAAAGCGTTTCGCATCTGTTCTTTTGTGAAGAACAATTTCGGTTGTTTTGTGTTTCAAAAACAGTGTTAAACTTTTTGCATCCTTCGTCAGACAAAAACAAATATATTTCATCATTTTCCACAGTCTGTCTTTCTTTTTTGAAGAAGTTCCTGTCCATGCTCCATTGACAGCTTATTCTTTTAATGATATAATAATCAGCGTGTTAAGGTTTTGCGGGAGGAGCACAGGCACAGACAGAGGGGTCTGTATCTGCGCTCTTTTGTATTCCTCAGCAGTACAGGAGATGCGAAACTCCCGCAAAGGAGTGGGAAACAAGCAGGACAACGCGCCCTGCACCATGCACCGAAGCACGGAAAAAATTCTAGGGAGGATAACACAATGAACATCAATCACGAGTCTCATGCAATCAGCCGCCGCAGCTTTCTGAAGGCTTCCGGCGTTGTTGGTGCCGCCGGCATCCTGGCAGCCTGCGGCGGCAGCTCCAGCAGCTCCACCGCTGCTTCTTCCGGCGCAACCAGCGCCCCCAACACCACCGGCGCTACTCCGCTGAAGGAGTTCATCTCCTGGGAGAGCACCAACCGTGAGCTGGAGAGCTGGAACATGCTGTACAGCCAGATGGCTTCCGACATGAATGTCACCACCAACCTGTGGGAGGGCCTGCTGAGCTTTGACTGCTACGGCAAGGCCGTGCCTTCCGTGGCCAAGGAGTGGAGCCACAACGAGGACTCCTCCGTCTGGACCTTCAACCTGCGCGACGATGTCGACTGGGTGGACGTCAACGGCGAGGTCAAGGCTCACCTGACCAGCAAGGACTTCCTCGTGGGTCTGGAGTGGGTGCTGAACGCAGCCAAGAACCAGGCCAACAACACCTCCATGCCCAACGAGACTCTGGTGGGCGCTGCGGACTACTACCAGAAGACCAGCGACATGGGCGATGCTGCTGCCGACCTGACCTACGAAGATATGCTGGCCGCCGGTGTGGGCGTTGAGGCTACCGATGATTACACCCTGGTCTTCACCTGCAAGGATCCCTGCCCGTACTTCGATACCGTGGCAGCTTACACCAGCTTCTACCCCGTCTCTGAGGACCTGATTACCGAGCTGGGCATCGAGGGCTTCCGTGCCTGCGATTACACCAACATGTGGTACAACGGCCCGTATGTGGTGGAGGAGTTCATCAGCCAGAACACCAAGAGCTACATCCCCAACCCCAACTACTATGGTGCAGACGATGTGTCCCGCTTCGACCGCTTCACCGTTACCATGATCAGCGACGGCACCGTCACCTTCCAGCTGTATCAGAACCGTGAGCTGGACGAGATGGATGTGGGCGAGAGCACCCTGACCACCATCCAGGCCGATCCCAACAGCGAGTACAATCAGCAGCTGTGCGAGAAGCGCCCCAAGAAGTTCAGCTACCAGATGCACTTCAACTACCAGAAGAACAACGAGGACGGCACCCCCGACGACAACTGGAACAAGGCCATCGCCAACACCGCCTTCCGTCAGTGCTTCTACAAGGGCCTGGAGCTGACCAACTGGTATGCACGTACCAACAAGATCAACCCCCTGAAGTGCGAGAACGACTACTACACCATGCCGGGCGTCTGCTACAACACCAAGGGCGAGGAGTACACCACTCTGGTCGCCAAGGAGATGGGCTTCGACAAGGAGTCTTATGACGGCAAGACCATGATCCGCCTGCGCGCCAACAACGGCGACATCGCGGACCTGAAGAAGCAGGCTATGGACGAGCTGAGCGCCATCGGCGTCACCTTCCCCGTCCACGCTGCTTACTACATCATCGCCGGCAACTCCACCGCTCTGGACAGCGCAACCGTCCTGAAGCAGTGCTTCACCGACAGCTTCGGCGATGACTTCATCGTGCTGGATATCAAGACCTACGTTTCTTCCCTCACCCAGGAAGTCCGCAACCCGCAGCTGCAGAGCTTCGTCATCAACGGCTGGGGCGCTGACTTCGGTGACCCCATCAACTTCGTTGGTCAGGAGATCCTGCACGACGACAACGCTTACTACAGCTGGTACTACTCCAACATCGCCAAGATCGTCGAGGCCGGCCCCGCTGACTGGCAGAAGGATCTGGTCGCTGCTTACGAGGAGTTCACCGATCTGGTCAACACCGCAAAGGCCATCGTCGATGATACCGATGCCCGCTATGCTGCCTTCGCAAAGGCTGAGGCCTGCATGCTGAACAACGTTCTGGACTGCCCCTGCTACTTCGAGGTGGCCTGGACTCTGACCCACGCCAACGAGTACAGCAAGATCAACGCCATGTACGGCCCCTGCAACTACAAGGCTGTCAACTGGGAGACCAGCGAAGAGGCTTACACCACCGAGCAGTACGAGGAGTTCGCTGCTGCATTCGATGCTGCCACCAAGGCCTGAGTTTTCCACCGCACCCCAAAATAAAAGTTAAAGGTTCGATAACATGTTAAAATACACGGTTAAGCGGCTGCTCCAGTCGCTTGTCACAATCTTTTTGATCGCAACAGCCGTCTTTTTGATGATGCGCTGTCTGCCGACGGACTACTACTTCACTGAGGAACAGCTCATGAAGTTCACCGATCAGCAGAAGACCGCTGCTCTGGAAGCAGCCGGCCTGACCGACCCCATCCCCACCCAGCTGATCAAGTTCTACAACGATCTGCTGCATCTGGACTTCGGCACATCCCGCCGCATCCAGAACGGTGCATCGGTGGTCAAGGTCATCGGCAAAAAGTTCGGCGTCTCGATGCGCCTGGGCCTCACCGCCTCCGGCATCTCTCTGGTGCTGGGTGTGCTGATGGGCATTCTGCAGGCGGCATTCAAGGACAAAGTGTTCGACTGGATCGGCACGGCTTACACCGTGTTCGTCAATGCAGTTCCTTCTCTGGTCTCGTATTCGCTGGTCCTGGTCTTCGGCTCCAAGTACCTGGGCTTCCCCACGCTGTACTCCACCCGCAATGTGAGTGCGTCCAGCGTGCTGCCCATCACCTGCCTGTCGCTGGCTTCCATTGCAGGCTATGCCCTGTGGACCCGCCGCTACATGGTCGATGAGCTCACCCGCGACTACATCAAACTGGCGCGTGTCAAGGGCCTGAGCTCCCGCGAGATCATGTTCAAGCACGTGCTGCGCAACGCCATGGTCCCCATGGTGCAGTATATCCCCCAGTCCATCCTGCTGACGGTCGGCGGCTCTCTGCTGATGGAGCGCTTCTTCTCCGTCCCCGGCATGGGCCCCCTGCTGACCGACGCCATCCAGCGTTATGACCTGAACGTCGTGCAGACGCTGGTCATCCTGTATGCCGTTCTGGGCATCGTGGGTGTTTTCCTGGGCGACGTGCTGATGATGGTGGTCGACCCGCGTATTACTCTGACCGGAAAGGAGGAAGCTCGCTGATGGCTAAGGCATCGGATTTTGAGGGAAAGAAGCAGGACGAACTGTTCTACTTCGTCGAATACTCTCCGGAAGAAGCCGAGCGCATCGGCTATTCCAACTATTCCTACTGGGGTTCCGTCATCCAGAACTTCCTCAAGCAGAAGGTCGCTGTCTTCTGCCTGATCCTGTTCCTGGCACTGAGCGTGTTCTCCTTCATCGCACTGGCCATTGGCAAGTACGATTACACCGCCCTGATCTCGGATACGAGCAAGGCATTCATCAAGCCGAACAGCGAATACTGGTTCGGCACCGACAACCTCGGCCGTGACTACTGGTGCCAGGTGTGGTACGCCACCCAGATCTCCATCCGTCTGGCTCTGGTCGTTGCCGTTGGCGAGAGCATCGTCGGCGTCATCTTCGGCCTGATCTGGGGCTACGTCCGCAGCCTGGACCGCTTCTTCACGGAGCTGTACAACCTGATCGACAATGTGCCCTATATCATCTATATGACCCTGATCGCCCTGATGGTCGGTCAGAGCTTCTGGATCATGGCCATTTCGATGATCGCCATCAACTGGCTGTCCATGGCGCGCCGTGTCCGCAACATGGTCTTCATGTTCCGTGACCGCGAGTACAACCTCGCTTCCCGCTGCCTTGGCACCCCGCTGTGGCGTGTTCTGACCAAGAACATCCTGCCGTATCTGGTCTCTGTCATCATCCTGCGCATGGCGCTTTCCATCCCCGGCACCATCAACCTGGAGTCTACGCTGTCCTACCTGGGCCTGGGCCTGGGCATCGACACCCCGTCTCTGGGCCTGCTCCTGAGCAAGGTGCGCGGCTTCTTCCTGGATTACCCGTACCTGCTGGTCTTCCCTGCATCCATCGTGTCCATCATCTCGATCTCGTTCTACATCATGGGCAACGCTTTGTCGGATGCGGCAGACCCGCGCAACCACGTTTGATAGATTGGAGAGAGAAACGTAAATGGATAGAAAACCGATTATCTCTGCCAAAGACGTGGAGATCACTTTTAGCCTGCGCGGCCGCAAACTGAACGCCATCCGCAAGTGCTCGCTGGACCTGTATGAGGGCGAGACCCTCGCCATCGTCGGCGAGTCCGGCTCCGGCAAGTCCGTGTTCACCAAGACCTTTGTGGGTATGCTGGATGCCAACGGTACCATCACCGGCGGCTCCATCCTGTACGAAGGCCGCGATATGACCAAGTTCACCGAAAAGGACTGGCTTGGCGTCCGCGGTAAGAAGATCGCCATGGTCATGCAGGACCCGATGACCAGCCTGAACCCGCTGAAGAAGATCGGCAAGCAGATCCAGGAGAGCATCGAGCATCACCAGGGCCTGAAAGGCGAAGCCGCCAAGAAGGCCGCCATCGAGATGCTGGGCAAGGTCGGTATCCCCGACCCGGAGCGCCGCTACGAGCAGTATCCACACGAGTTTTCCGGCGGTATGCGCCAGCGTGTCGTCATCGCCATTGCAGCGGCCTGCCGTCCGCAGATCCTGATCTGCGACGAGCCGACCACCGCACTGGATGTGACCATCCAGGCGCAGATCCTGCAGCTCATCCGCGATCTGCAGAAAGAGCTGGGCATGTCCGTCATCTACATCACCCATGACCTGGGTGTTGTGGCCAACGTGGCAGACCGCGTGGCCGTCATGTATGCCGGCCAGATCGTGGAATACGGCACCGTTCAGGAGATCTTCTACGACGCATGGCATCCCTACACCTGGGCGCTGCTGCAGGCTCTGCCGCAGCTGGGCACCAAGGGCGAGAGCCTGCCCACCGTGGACGGCACTCCCCCGAACCTGTTCAACGAGATCCATGGCGATGCTTTCGCCCCCCGCAACAAACACGCGCTGGCTATCGACTTCGTGGCAGAACCTCCGTTCTTCCAGGTGTCCGAGACCCATGCAGCAAAGACCTGGTATCTGGACCCGCGCGCGCCCAAGATCGAGCGCCCGCACTCCATCCAGAACCTTCGTGAGAAAATGGGAAAGATGGGAGGTTCCAACTTAAATGGCTGAGCGTGAAAAGCTGATTGAGCTGAAAGACCTTCAGATCACCTTTGGCTCTGGCAAAAAGAAATTTGTGGCTGTGGACCATGTCAATTTTGACATCTACAAGGGCGAGACCTTCTCGCTGGTCGGC
>ERZ1032794.517-NODE-517-length-11123-cov-5.499910_pt1 | contig 11123 bp, 10 predicted proteins | sample MGYA00516957_ERZ1032794 | MGnify/ENA primary metagenome ERZ1032794 (study PRJEB33719, sample SAMN04262543) | wastewater metagenome | biome: sewage system; feature: street-access sewage; material: sewage | place: Peru: Lima | collected 2013-01-15 ... | reverse complement strand
CTGGACAAAAAGTTAAAGTGTTATTAGCACAAGCTCTTTTTGGTCAACCAGATGTGTTACTTCTAGATGAGCCGACAAACGGTTTAGATCGTGATTCAATTGCTTGGTTAGAAGAATTTTTAATCAACTCAGAAAACACAATCATTACTGTTTCCCATGACCGTCATTTCTTAAACAAAGTTTGTACGCACATGGCTGACTTAGACTTTGGTAAAATCAAATTATTCGTTGGTAACTACGATTTCTGGTTAGAATCAAGTCAATTAGCAGCTAGACTTCAATCTGATCAAAATGCGAAAAAAGAAGAAAAAGTTAAAGAATTACAAGAATTTATTGCTAGATTTAGTGCTAACGCTTCTAAATCAAAACAAGCAACTTCTCGTAAAAAAATGTTAGATAAAATTGAATTAGATGACATTCAACCATCATCACGCCGCTACCCATTCGTTGGATTTAAAGCAGAACGTGAGATTGGTAATGACTTACTTCAAGTTGAAAATATCTCTAAAACAATTGAAGGCAAGAAAATTTTAGATAATGTGTCATTTACCCTTAGAAAAGATGACAAAGCCGCCTTCATCGCGAAAGATGATATTACAACAACTATCCTATTCAAAATTATTATGGGTGAGATGGAACCTGATTCTGGTAGCGTTCGTTGGGGAGTTACAACTAGCCAAGCCTATCTACCAAAAGATACTTCTCATGAATTTGATAACGACTTAACTATTGTTGATTGGTTACGCCAATACGCTTCAAAAGAAGAATCTGATAATACCTTCCTACGTAGTTTCTTAGGTCGTATGCTTTTCTCTGGAGAAGACGTATTAAAATCAGTTAACGTTCTTTCAGGGGGCGAAAAAGTTCGTTGTATGTTATCTAAATTAATGCTTTCTAAAGCAAACGTTCTTGTTTTAGATGACCCAACAAATCACTTAGATTTAGAATCAATTACAGCTCTTAACGACGGTTTAATTGCTTTTAATGGCTCTATTCTATTTGCTTCACATGACCACCAATTTATCCAAACAACAGCTAATCGTATTATTGCTGTATCTGATAAAGGTGTTGTCGATCGTGCAGAAACAACTTATGACGAATTCTTAGATAATAAAACAGTTCAAGAACAATTGAACCAAATTTACGGTAAATAAAAAAGAAAGGCTAACCAAAATCGGTTAGCCTTTCTTTTTGTACATAGTCCAGTAATGAAGACTCTCTTTTTGTATTTCTTCTTCTGTAAAAGCTCGGCCTGTATCCCCTTTTTCTTTTGTATCACTAGGGTTATTAAGCCAGAACGTATTTTCTTTTTCGTTATAGCCAGTTAGAACCATAACATGACCAACATCAGTAAAGTAACCTGGTTTGACTGAAACGATAACAGGATGATTTTGTTTCAACTGCTCTTTTACTAGAGGCAACTGATCTCCCAAATCTTCAAACTCATACTTATTGGCTGCAGCAAAGTCATTAAAAATATGCCATGCAGTCCCTGTTTCTTTACTAAAGTAACGATTACCTGACCAAGATAAGATATCCATTGGTGTCTTATACTCATTTTCTAAATAAGAATACACCATAGCTAGTGACACTATAGCACACCCGTTAATCGCTAACGTGTTTTGAAGGGGCTCATCACCCTCCTCTCCGTAAAACTGATCTTTCCATAAACCATCTGTTTGTAAGATCAACGGCACCTTCATGCGATTAGGGAAGTCCCCTGCTTCAATCTTATCATTGACTGTCTCTTCATAAGTCTTCTTAGGAGCTTCTTTTTTCTTTTTTTTAAGAGCTGTCTCTTCAGCAATTCGAGCAGCTTCTACTTGTTGATTGTTAAAAAAACGTGCTAAATAAATAGAAAAACAAATAGAAATAATAGCTAAAATGCTTAACATCAATAAAAGTTCTGGGTAATGTTTTTTCAAATTATCACACCTTTTGTTCATTAATTATCTATATTATGCCACAAATAATAAATAATACCAAAAAAGTGAGAAAATTTTCTTTATCTTGCTATTCCATAAGAGAAGATAGCAATCGCTCCGTAGCCTGTATGACTAGCTATAGTTGGACCCATTGGTAATAATTCTACAGATTTTACTGGGATCATTTCTTGAATCAACTCTTTAACATGCTCAGCTGCTTCTAAATCCCCTGCATAGGCAACTAATAAATTTTGTTCTTCGCGATTTAAAATAGTTCTCTTTGTTTCTGATACTATTTTTTCTAATGACTTGTTACGACCACGGGTTTTTCCAACATTCACTAATTTACCAGTTGCATCTACATGAATGATTGGCTTAATTTTAACCAAACTACCAATAGCGGCACTTGTTTTAGAAATTCGACCACCGCGCTCTAAATGGTTTAAGTCATTAACTGTCACCCACGAGTGAACTTTACTAATGTTCTCCTCTAACCACTCTAAAACCTCTTCTAAGCTCTTCCCAGCGTTTCGTTGATTGATTATATCTTTAATCAGTAAACCTTCTCCTAGAGATGCTGCTTTTGAATCTACGATACTCACGTTAACTGACTCATGGTCTTCTTCCAATAAACGTAATGCTGAAAAAGCATTTCTCTGAGAACCACTTAATTCAGATGAAAAAGCTAAATATAAAAGTGGTTTCTCTGAACCCACATATTGTTTAAACACTTCACTGTACGTCCCAATATTAATTTGTGAGGTACTTGGCATTTCTTCTAATTTTAATTGTTCCATAAACCAGTTGTAATCAAATGTTTTTCCTAAATCATCTACATATTCTTTATGGTTTAAATTAATCACCATACTTACTACCTGAACATCATTTGATTCTAAGTAATCAAATGGTAAGTCGCAACATGAATCAACCAATAAATCAAATTTTTTTGTCATTTATACAACCCCCTCCACACATATTACTATCTTTTTAATCAAAAAAGAAGAAGTAATTACACTTCTTCTTTTGTCTCATCTTTTAAATTTGTGCCCAAACGCTTTCTAAAACATTTGTTTGTGTTCTATCTGGTCCTACTGAGAAAGTAGAAATTCTAACTCCCACTAAATCAGAAATACGATGCACATAATTTCTTGCATTTTCAGGTAACTCAGCTAGTGTTTTACAACCAGTGATATCTTCTGACCAACCAGGTAGTTCTTCATAAATTGGTTTACAACGAGATAACTCTTTCAAGCTTGCTGGATAATGGTAGATTTTCTCGCCATCTAATTCGTAAGCTGTACAGATTTTAACAGTTGGTAAACCTGTCAATACATCAATTGAGTTAAGTGATAAGTTAGTAATACCTGATACACGTTTTGAGTGACGCATTACAACTGTATCAAACCAACCCACACGTCTTGGACGACCTGTTGTTGTTCCGTATTCACGTCCAACTTCACGGATTTGGTTTCCTGTTTCATCAAATAATTCTGTTGGGAATGGGCCATCTCCTACACGAGAAGTATAAGCTTTACACACACCAACTACTTTATTGATTTTTGAAGGACCAACACCACTACCAATAGTTACACCACCAGCAACTGGGTTAGATGATGTTACAAATGGATAAGTTCCTTGATCAATATCAAGCATAACTCCTTGTGCCCCTTCAAATAAAACGCGTTTGCCTTCATCAAGTGCATCATTTAAGATCACTGAAGTATCTGTAACGTATTTCTTGATTTCTTGACCATAGTTATAATACTCTTCAAAAATATCATCAAATGCTAATGGTTCAGAATCAAATAATTTTACGAATAAACGTTATTATTCTTCTAAATTACTTTTTAGACCTTCTGCAAAAATCTCTTTATCTATAATGTCTTAAATTCTAATTCCCACACGAGCGGCTTTATCCATGTAGGCAGGTCCAATCCCTTTAATGGTTGTCCCTATTTTTTGATCCCCTTTAGCATCTTCTTGCAATTGATCTAATTTAATATGATAAGGTAAAATCACATGAGCACGATCTGAAATTCTTAAATTTTCAGTCGTAATACCATGATCTGCTAAATATTTAAGTTCTTTAGTAATAGACTTAGGGTTAACAACTACTCCATTACCAATAACACTAATTTTTTCTGGATAAAAGATCCCCGAAGGAATCAAATGTAGCTTATATGTGGTCCCATCAAATTGAATAGTGTGTCCTGCATTGTCTCCACCTTGATAACGTGCAATTACTTCAGCATTTTCACTTAAAAAGTCTGTGATCTTTCCTTTTCCTTCATCGCCCCACTGTGTTCCTACTACTACAACTGATGACATATAAACACTCCATTCTTCTTATGTTATTACCTAACTATATTAACAAAAAAAACAAGTTTTTTCAATAAAACCGAATGTTATTTAATTATTAATGTTATTTATCATTAATAAACGAACTTAAAACTCTTCTCTCATGGATACAGAAGAAAACTTATTATACTCTTTAATGAAGAGTAGCTCTACTGTTCCACGAGCCCCACTTCTGTTTTTTTCGATGATGACTTCAATCACATTATTACTCTCTTGTGGTTCCTCATCTTCACCCTCTTCACTGCGATAGTAGTCATCACGGTAAAGAAAGGCTACAATATCCGCATCCTGCTCAATCGATCCAGATTCACGGATATCACTTAATACCGGACGTTTATCTTGTCTCTGCTCAACTCCACGAGATAACTGAGATAAGGCAATAACTGGTACTTTTAATTCTTTAGCTAATTTTTTTAATTGTCTAGAAATCTCAGAAACTTCTTGTTGACGGTTTTCTCGACCAGTTCCCTCGATCAACTGTAAGTAGTCAATTAATACTAAACCTAATCCACCTTGTTCTTGATGGAGCTTACGACACTTAGCACGGATTTCAGAAATCTTAATCCCTGGAGTATCATCAATGAAAATATTAGCTTTGGATAAACTTCCCATAGCCACAATAATATTATCCCACTCTTCATCTGATAATTGACCTGTTTTTAAGTGCCCTGCCTCTACAAGGCCTTCTGAACATAGCATACGATTCACGAGTGATTCAGCACTCATCTCCAAACTAAAGATGGCTACTGATTCATCTGTTTTAGTTCCTACGTTTTGTGCAATGTTTAAAGCAAAGGCTGTTTTCCCTACGGCTGGACGAGCAGCTAAAATGATTAACTCTTCTGCTTGAAGACCTGCTGTCATTTTATCTAAGGCATGATAGCCCGTTGGTAATCCTGTAATAGCTTCACCTTGTTGAGATAACTTTTCAATATTATTAATAGAGTCTCCCAATACATCTGCAATTGATAAGAAACCACTTCGATTTCTTTTTTCAGATACTTCAAGAATTCGTCTCTCAGCCTCATCAAGAATACTTTCAACATCTTCTTCTTGTTCAAACCCACTGGTCACAATTTCTGTTGCTGTTTGAATCAAATTTCTTAAAAGCGCTTTTTGTTCTACAATCTTAGCGTAGTAACCAACGTTAGCAGCAGTTGGTACGCTTAACGTTAATTCTGATAAATAACTCACACCGCCAATATCTTCCAGCATGTTCTTTTGTTCCAATTGTTCTTTCACAATGATTGCATCAATGGCTTCACTACGATTGTTTAAATCCACCATGATTTGGAAAATAGTTTGATGACTTCGACGATAAAAATCTTTTGCTTCAATGTATTCCATTGCTTCTACAATTGACTCTGAGTCTAAAAAAACAGAACCTAAAACTGCTTGTTCTGCTTCAACACTTTGTGGCGGTATCCTATCTTGTTGGATAAGTTCCATCTCTTACTCACCTATCCTTATTTCTTATTCTGCAATAACGTGAACACGTAATTTAGCCACAACATCTTTATGTAATTTAGTTGGTACATTTGTATAACCTAATGCTTTAATAGGTTGTTTCAAATCCATTTTACGTTTATCAACTTTGATGTTATGTTGTTTTTCTAAAGCTTCTGCAATTTGTTTTGAAGGAATCGAACCAAACAAGCGACTGTCGTCTCCTGCTTTTGATTTAATAACTACCTCAAATTCTTCTGCTTCAATAACTGCTTTTAATGCTTCCGCTTCTTTTAAGACTTCTGCATCTTCTTTTTCTTTAGCTTTTGTTTTTCCTTTTAATTCACTTAAGGCTTGTGGAGTTGCTTCGACAGCTAATCCTTTTTTTAGTAAGAAGTTTTGCGCATATCCCACTGCAACTTCTTTAACTTCACCTTTATTTCCCTTACCTTTAACATCTTGTAAAAAAATTACTTTCATGAAGAAACACTCCCTATCTATAATTAAACGTTATTCATTGATTACTTTACTATTCTAACATATTTATGATGTTTCATAAAACAATTAAAAAATGTTTCACGTGAAACAAAAAAGACATTCATTAATTAAAATGAATGTCTTAATCTATTATTGCTCTTCACCAACGAATGGTAATAAGCCCATAATTCTTGCACGTTTAATTGCAATAGTTAATTTTCTTTGATGTTTTGCACAAGTACCAGTCACACGACGTGGTAAAATTTTACCTCTTTCAGAGATAAATCTTGATAATAATTCAACATCTTTGTAATCGATATTATCAATATGGTTAGCTGTAAAGTAACATACTTTACGACGTTTTCTTCCGCCTCTTCTTTGTTGAGCTGCCATGTTTTGCTCCTCCTATTCTATTTTAGAATGGTAAATCGTCATCCGAAATATCTATTTGTGATGAGCTTCCAAAAGGATCACTGTCACGGTCGAAATTCGGCATTTCGTTTTTACTTGAAGATTGGCCGCCAAATGATTGACTGTTTTGATTTTGAGAAAAATTGTTAAAATTATTCCCAGCATCTTGATTACCAAAGCCACCTACTTGTTGTCTTTGCTCAGCTGCATTACGTGATTCTAATAATTGGAAATTATCACAAACTACTTCTGTTACATATACTCTTTGACCTTGTTGATTTTCATAATTACGTGTTTGAATACGTCCAACAACACCTAGCAACGTACCTTTTTTGGCATAGTTAGCTAAAGTTTCTGCTGGTTTTCTCCAAATAACACAATTAACAAAATCAGCTTCTCGTTCTCCACTTTGGTTAGTAAAGTTACGATTAACTGCCAAGTTAAAAGTTGCTACAGCTGATCCATTTGCTGTAAAACGAAGCTCAGGATCTCTAGTTAGTCTTCCTACTAGCACAACGTTGTTAATCATTTGTCGTTCTCCCCTCGTTTTGTTAATGTTTCACGTGAAACATTGATTAGTTTTCTTCTTTAACGATCATATGACGTAAGATATCGCCATTGATTTTAGCTAAACGATCAAACTCACTGATTGCTGCTGCGTCTGTTGCTGAAGAAACTTTAACGATATGGTAGATTCCTTCACGGAAATCTTGGATTTCGTAAGCTAGACGGCGTTTGCCCCATAACTTAGATTCCAATACTTCTGCACCGTTATCTTTCAAGATTGAATCGAAACGATTTACAAGAGCAGTTTTTGCTTCCTCATCAATGTTTGGACGGATGATATACATAATTTCGTATGTGTTTGCCTGTTTCATTGATTTTCACCTCCTTATGGACTAAAGGTTCCTATTATTTAATAGGAACAAGGAAAGTAAACGACTTGTTTACTCACATTTCAATATTTTACTACACTTTGAGTAATAAATCAATGAAATTTAGTACTAAATATCCAATGAACTTGTCTTTTTTACATTCTTTTTGTTTTGTGACAAAAAAAGATGGTCACAGAAACTACTTCTGAGACCATCTCTTAAAATTATTCTGCTGTTTCTTCAGAGGCTTCTGTTAATTCTTCCTCTTCTTCTTTGGCTACTTTAGCCATTGTAGAAACAAGAGCATCTTCTTCTAAACGAATGAGACGCACACCTTGTGTGGCACGGCCTGTTTGAGAAACAGATTCAACGTCAAAACGAATAATAACTCCTTTATTCGTAATTAACATGATATCTTCTTCACCAGTGACAGTTGTTAAACCAGCTAAATTACCATTTTTCTCTGTAATATTCACTGTTTTAATTCCTTTACCACCACGGCCTTTAATTGCGTATTCAACAGCCTCAGTACGCTTACCGTATCCTTTTTCAGTAATTACCAATACTTCTGATTCCGGATGTAGCACGTCCATACCAATCACATAGTCATCTCCACGCAATTTGATACCACGAACACCTGCAGCACTACGTCCCATTGAACGAACATCTTCTTCGTTAAATGACACAGAGTAACCTTGATGTGTTCCGATAATAATGTTTTGATGGCCATCTGTTAAAGTCACATTGATCAATTGGTCATTTTCTTTTAACCCAATTGCTTTTAAGCCATTTGTACGAATGTTTGAAAACTCAGAAACAGAAGTTTTCTTCACTGTTCCCAATCGAGTTGAGAAGAATAAGTATTGATCTTCTTCGGCTTTTCCTTCAACACTAATAATAGCTTCAATGTTTTCTGATGAATCAATGCCTAATAAGTTAATAACTGGGATTCCTTTAGCTGTACGACCATATTCTGGAATCTCATAGCCTTTTGCTTTATAGACCTTACCAGTATCAGTGAAGAATAAAAGACTGTCATGAGTTGAACATGACACTAAGTTTTCAACAAAGTCGTCATCATGTACTCCCATCCCTTGAACACCACGACCACCACGGTTTTGTGTTCTAAACTCAGTACTTGGCAAGCGTTTAATGTAGCCGTTATGAGTTAAGGTAATAACAATATCTTCTTCCTCGATTAAATCTTCATCTTCTAAGCTTAAGACTTCACCTACTAATAATTCTGTACGTCTGTCGTCTCCATACTTACGTTGGATTTCATCTAATTCTGTACTAATAATCTCAAGAACACGGTCATGATTAGCTAAAATATCTTTCAAGTCAGCAATCAATTTCAATAATTCTTGATATTCGTTCTCGATTTTATCTCTTTCTAAGCCTGTTAAACGACGTAAACGCATGTCTAAAATCGCTTGAGCTTGACGGTCAGATAAACTGTAGTTATCAATTAAAGCTTGCTTAGCAATCTCATCCGAAGCTGATGAACGAATCGTTTTAATAATCGCATCGATATGATCTAGAGCAATTCGTAACCCTTCTAAAATATGAGCTCTTGCTTCAGCTTTGTTTTTATCAAACTCAGTACGTCTAACAATAACTTCTTCTTGATGGGCTAAATAATGCTCTAAAATTGATTTTAAGCTAAGAACTTTTGGCACACCTTTAACAATTGCTAACATGTTAAAACCAAAACTTGTTTGAAGTGACGTTAATTTATATAAGTTATTCAAGACAACTGAAGCACTTACGTCACGACGAACCTCAATAGAAATACGCATTCCTTCACGAGAAGACTCATCTCTTAAATCAGTAATACCTTCCACACGTTTTTCACGGTGTAATTCAGCGATACGTTCGACTAACTTAGCTTTATTAACCATGTAAGGAATTTCAGTTACAACAATACGTTCCTTACCATTTTTCATCTCTTCAATATGCACTTTAGCACGAACGATAATTTTTCCTTTACCAGTTTCGTAAGCACGACGAATACCTGATTTCCCCATAACCAAACCACCTGTAGGGAAATCTGGTCCAGGTAAAGCTTCCATTAAGTCAGCAGTTGTTGCTTCACTGTTATCCATAAGAACCTTTAATGCATCAATGACTTCTGTTAAGTTGTGAGGTGGAATATTCGTTGCCATCCCCACGGCGATACCAGTTGTTCCGTTAACTAATAGGTTAGGGAAACGTGCTGGTAAAACTTCTGGCTCACGCTCTGTTTCATCGTAGTTATTTTGAAAATTAACTGTATTTTTGTTAATATCACGTAACATTTCTACAGCAATTTTACTCATACGAGCTTCTGTATAACGCATCGCAGCCGCTCCGTCACCATCGACAGAACCAAAGTTACCATGACCATCTACTAACATGTTACGGTAACTAAATGGTTGCGCCATACGAACCATAGACTCATAAATCGCACTGTCCCCATGTGGATGGTATTTACCCATAACATCCCCAACAATACGTGCTGATTTTTTATGCGCTTTATCAGGTGTTACACCCATTTCATTCATTCCATATAAAATACGGCGATGAACAGGTTTTAACCCATCTCTAACATCTGGTAAGGCACGAGACACAATAACACTCATGGCATAATCAATAAATGACTCTTCCATTTCATCTGTTAGATTTATATCTTTAATATTTTCAATTATTTCCTCAGACATGAACAATCCCCCTTATCTCTTTTTAGATATCTAAGTTTTTAACGTAGTGAGCATTGGCTTCAATGAATTCACGTCTAGGTTCTACCTTGTCACCCATTAACATTTCAAAGACGGCATCTGCTTTAATGGCATCTTCTACACTGACACGTAACATCGTTCTTTTTTCTGGGTCCATTGTTGTGTCCCATAATTGATGATCATCCATCTCTCCAAGACCTTTATATCGTTGAACACTTGGTTTTGGTGTTGCTGGCAATGAATCAACTACCTCAGCTAATCTGTCATCAGCATCTTTACCTGGTTGTACATAAGTAATGTTTTTTCCTTGCTTCACACCATATAAAGGTGGTTGAGCAATATAAACATACCCTGCTTCTACAACAGGTCTCATATAGCGATAAAATAGGGTTAAAAGAAGAGTTCTAATATGAGCCCCATCCACATCGGCATCGGTCATAATGACTAATTTATGATAACGAGCTTTTGAAATATCAAAGTCTCCACCAAAACCTGTTCCCATCGCTGTAAATAATGAACGAATCTCTTCGTTAGCTAAAATACGATCCATGGTTGCTTTTTCAACGTTTAAAATCTTACCTCGAATTGGTAAAATCGCTTGGGTACGACGATCACGACCTGTTTTAGCAGATCCACCGGCAGAGTCCCCTTCGACGACAAATAGTTCACACTCTTCAGGTACACGACTTGAACAGTCAGCTAGTTTACCAGGTAAACTACTGATTTCAAGAGCACCCTTACGACGAGTTACTTCACGAGCACGTTTCGCTGCTAGACGTGCCTTAGACGCTAAAATCCCTTTTTCAACGATTTTTTTCGCTGTATCTGGGTTTTGTAATAAGAATTTGTTAAACGCTTCAGAGAACAGACGATCTGTTACTGTACGAACTTCTGAATTCCCTAATTTTGTTTTC
>ERZ1032794.513-NODE-513-length-11172-cov-7.743906_pt1 | contig 11172 bp, 7 predicted proteins | sample MGYA00516957_ERZ1032794 | MGnify/ENA primary metagenome ERZ1032794 (study PRJEB33719, sample SAMN04262543) | wastewater metagenome | biome: sewage system; feature: street-access sewage; material: sewage | place: Peru: Lima | collected 2013-01-15 ... | reverse complement strand
CTGTCACCCTGGCATTCTTTTGCAGCCTTACCGGCTTAAGCAGATGTGTCACAAACCTGACATCAGCCGGGAAAATATCGCTTGTATATGTATGAACGCCGCTTTCATCCTCCACATCCATAAACAGCTCGACCTCGACACCTGTTGTATTGGTTCCTCTATATTCAACCGCTGCTATATACTCACCGGTATATTCAATATCCACCGTCTGGCTTATCGAATAGTCAAAATTGGCATCTGAAGAGATAAACACTCCATCCTTACCCAGTGTATACTGTCTTTCTTCGAGGCTTGTCTCAATCTGCCAATTATTAAATCCATCCTTAAATTCAGGATTTGAGATTAGATTTCCATGAATCATAAGAAGCTTCATGAAATCCTCCACCTCCGGTGTTTCTTCATACTCATAAAGTGATTCAATATACTTGTCAAGCTCTTTAATCGGCGGATTTTTCGGATCAAAGTCCCTGATTGCATCCCAGCCCGGCAAAGCCCTGCCATGCTCGTCAAACATACCCATATTCTCAAACCAGGTTCCCATGCCTTTACCAGGCACACCGACAGGCTCCCAGTAGTATACACCGGTCTTTCCGGTATCCTTTGACACCTCTGCTGCTATCTGCATGATTATTTCAAGAGAGCGCTTCTGCTCTTCGATGCCTGCATCAAGCCCTGCTGTCTCCATAAGCTCCTTTGAGATATGCTCTCCCTTGCAATGCCTCCACGGATGAGCTGTCTCCACAATATAAACCGGCAGATTATATAATTTTATGAGCCTGCTCATAGTATCCTTCAAATCCATGAAGGTACCATGCCAGAACGAATAAAATGAAAGGCCAATCGCGTCAATCGGCAGCATGCCCGCATTAAACATAGAATCAAACCAAGGCATAATACAGTTATATCTGCCTCCCTGATCCAGATGAATCATGACCTTTGTCTCCGGGAGCAGCTCCCTGACAGCTCTGATTCCCTCATTTACAAGCGCAGCCAGCTGCCTGTACTGTGGCACTGCACCATCCGGAAACAGCATACCACTCCTTATTTCATTGCCAATCTGAACCATATCCGGCGCACAATCCATGATTTTTAATCTGTATAGCACATCATATGTGTACTTGTGCACTGCCTCCTTCAGCTCATCAAAGCTTAAATTCTTCCACGCATCAGGCTTATTCTGCTGTCCCGGATCTGCCCAGTAATCTGAATAATGAAAATCAAGCAGAAAATGCATTTTGTATTTTTTAATGACATGAGCCATCTCGAGAACATATGTAAGACTGCAATACCCCTTAGACTCCGGCACCTTATCAGGCTCATTCCATATGCGCAGACGGACTGAATTTACATTATTCAGCTTTAAAAAATCAAATACCCTGCACACATGACCTTCCCTATCCATTATTTGTATATTATTGTCAACCATCATAGGAACGGATGAAATATCCACTCCCTTTAAGAAATTGCTATCCTTTTTCTGCTTGCGCTGTTGCTTAAGCTGATACATCTTTGTGTCAGCACTTACTAGATAATCGTCAAAGCTCTTACCACTGCCCGGCCTCGTATATATGATGCCGTGACTGATAAACAGGCTGTGCTGCTCCATGATATCATACACGCGCTTTATATACTTCTCAGCAGTGTCATGTCTGTCCCCAGGGATAAACACGATAAATTCATCTCCACCGAATCTATATACCATACTTCCCTCAGGCTTTTGCTCATCAAGCACCCTCGCCACAGTCTTTAAAAGCTCGTCACCGTACTGGTGTCCGTAGGTATCATTTATGTCCTTGAAATCATCCACATCGAGAAATACTATGGTGCAGCCGACATTTTGAGCTTCAAGCTCAGCAAACATAGGAATGACCATCTCATTGCATGCCACACGATTGTATAGGCCTGTGAGCGCATCATGGTTGTAGAGATTCTTAAGCTCATTATTTGTATTCTCAAGTACCTTTTGCTTAAAAAGATTCTCAAGCCTCTTGAGCAGGGCAGACTGTATATCAAACTGCTCAGGATGGTCGTACAAAAACTCAGGATTCCTGAGTATTAAATAGCCCACTATCTCGTCCCTGAAATGCAGCGAGCAATACATATAGCAGGTATTTTTATCTACACTCTGCATGTACTGCATAAGGTCATTTACACTCTTAAACTCAAGCTTTCCATTGTCCTTGTCATCCGCATAGAGTACAACCTCGTCGTCAATATCATAGCCATGCTTCCTAAAGTGTGCATTGTTCCTTGCAGCTGCCAGATCAGAAACACCGACCACATACACTCCGTCACACTTCATGCTCTGTATATAGTCAGAGTATCTCTCAAACAAATCATAGTATTCATTGCACTCCTCGAGCTCTTTCTGGAGGATCATTACTGCATCCTCCTCCTGTTCTTTTGCAACGGAGCCTTTGATAATATTCTTTATGTAATTACGATAATCCACTCTGCCGGTATTAGGACATCCACAGCTCTCCGCCGGGATAAACTCTGAATCAAGGTATTTGTCAGAAGCCTCACCTATTCCATACCAGAGTGCCTTAAATATCTCAAGGGCTTTTCTGCCTATATTGACCCTGTTGTGCTCAACAGTAGTAATCTGAGGGTTAAAGTACGCAGCCTTGTCCAGATTGTCAAAGCCTGTGACCTTAAAATCCTGTGGCACTCTGTATCCAAGAGCCTCTGCTTCCGCACACAGTCCTGCTGCTATATTGTCATTTGCACATAAAAAAACATCCGGTAACGGCTTTTTGCTCTCGTGCCACTGACTCATATACCTAACACCTGTCTGATAGCCAAAATCACCAAACATGTACATATCAGCGGTAAGTGGCATGCCATAGTCACTTAAAGCCTCCTTGAAGGCCTCAAAACGCATTCTGTTCTCATAATGATACGGCGGGCCACCTGCAAACACAAAGCTTTTGCAGCCATGCTCATAGTACATATGATCCATTACCCTACGAAACAGCCTTTTATTGTCGTTGCCTACATAGTAAAAACCGTCAACCTTATATCCGATACTCACTACAGGCACATTTACCGACTGCAGCTTTCTGACCATATACTGTATCTGGTCCTGGTCGGTCGTATTGGTACAGTCAAATACCACTCCGTCGAAGCTGTTCAAATCAGGCAGATCGTTCAGTGCATACTCACCCTTGTTAAACTTTAAATCATGGCTCCAGGTTCCGTTGGTGTTGTAAAAATACAGGCACACATCCAGTCCCAGCTCTTTAGAGCCTCCCATGATACCCTCAACCCACGAATATGTTACATATCTTCTCCAGCCATCAGCCAAAAGAGCAATTTTCTTCATTAATAAATACCCCTTTGCGTCTTCTAAAGACCTTTTCCAAAATATGGTTCTATTATACTACGGTTTTACCTATTCTTGCAATAAAGATTGATTTTTTTTAGCATATTTGATAGAATTAATTTAAATAAGCAAATTTTTAGGAGGGATACGTTTTGAATCCAGCATTAATCGTACTTATTGTTATCGCAGTAGTGCTTGTGGTAGCATTTATAGTATTAACAATCCTCGGTAAAAAAGCACAAAAAAGAAAGGAAGAGCAGGACGAACAGATAGCTGCTGCATCACAGACAGTCAATATGCTAATCATTGACAAAAAGCGTATGAAGCTAAAGGATGCCGGTCTCCCACAGCAGATTATTGAGCAGACACCAAAGCTTATGCGCCGCTCAAAGCTTCCTGTAGTCAAGGCCAAGGTCGGACCAAGAGTCATGTCTCTTATCGCAGACGAGCAGATCTTTGATGAGATTCCTTTAAAGAAAGAGGTCAAGGCTTCTGTCAGCGGTATCTACATCACAGCTGTCCGCGGTATCAGAGGACCTCTTGAGAAGCCTAAGAAGAAAAAAGGCTTCCGTGCAAGAATGGCAGAAAACTACAGCAAGGCCAACGAACAGCTCAAGGCTGAGGAGGCTGCAAAGGCTGAAAGAAAAGCTGCTAAAGAGGCAGCCAAAAAGGCTAAGCAGAAATAATATCATGATTTAATTTTCATGTACATAAACAGAGCATGTGGGATGGCTTTCATCCTCACATGCTCTGTTTTTTATATGCTTTATCCATATATGCTTTATATATTTTTTACCCCATAGGCTTGGCAGACTTTTATGCAATTTTGACTGCTGCGCCTTTTTTCTTCACAGCTATATTGATATGACAGTCGCCTACAAATTCATAGTTGACATCAAGTGCATACTTTACCTCTGCCCTTATCTCGTCCTCAGTCTCCTTTACCTCTATGCTTGTGGCATCAATACCTATCTGGATACTTCCAAACGGTGTATAATAATATGTCAGGTTTTTCTTTCCCTTCTCAAATATCATATGTACACTCATAGGTCCCTTGCGGGTGAACTCAAGATAATTGTCATTGAATTTAAGCATATTTTTGAGTGTCTGGGTCTCACCCTCCATTATCTCCTCAAAAAGCACATAGTGCTTGTTATTTCTTATATAATACTCTCCCGGGGCAATCACCTCTACCGCATCCGACTGTTGGTCCGGTGCGAGCTGCAGGCCCTTTAATGATACTACTACATCCTTTGTCATTTCTTTCTCCTTATCCTCTTGCATATCTAAATTAATTCACGCTTTAATAATTTCTCATCACATATTTTCTTTTAATATATTTTTTCAGCATGAATATACTAACTGTTTTATCTGAAAATATCAAGGATTTTTAGTTTTATTTCATATTTTCCACTGTCAAATATGCTCTCATACTCGTCCGGAGTGAGTACCTCCTTAAGATTTTCCTTTGCTTCGTCCTCCACCACCTCGTACACACTGCCCCTAAAGCACATGTTTGGATACAGCACACACCACCAGTTATGACCGGCCCCATCGCCCAGTGTTATTTCAAGCGCCTCGTAATTTCCCTCAGGAAATGTATAGTCCCCATACGTCTTTTCCGGGAAATCGGTGTGTGTAAGCTCTGCCGATGCGCCATATGTAAAACCGTTTGCTGCAAGCGTCTCCTTTGATACCGCTATTATTTCGTCCATATGGTCATTTACGGTGGCTCTGGTTTCATCAATATTTTCGCACTCCAGCAGATATGGCTCTATGTAAGCCCCTACTGCATCGCGCACCTGCTTTTTCACATTCTGGTCTGCTTCGCTGTCGCTGTTTGCCAGCACGTGAAAACGCAGGATTTTGCCGGCGATGGATTTTTGCATGTCGGCTGTACACGCTATACTATTGGTGTTTGCGGCAGGTGTATGATTTTTTGCAGCTATCGCTGCCGTAAGGGATATTATTGCTATGGTTGTTATTATTATTTTCTTTCTCATGTAAACAAGTATTGCCTTATTTGACGAGTTTATTCATCCTTTTTGAAAATTTTACCGGTTTTCATGAATTTCATTCGTATAGTCATCCAGCAAGGTGCCAAGTGTAATTATCGGTTCACCATCCTCATGATTCTCCTTATTTATTTTCTGCTCATAATAATCACCCATGTTATCAAAAATATCATTTATATCATCTGCTATGCACACATATGTGTTTCTAGGAAATTTTTTTGATGTCTTGCAATATTCCATGAAGTCTGAATAAGCTGCTTTATCTTTTCTAAGTGTTTTTCCTATTAAAATCACCTTCAAATGATTGGTATCGGCTTTCTGTGACAGCCGATCCTCGAAGCTGTCCACGGCTGTTTTGATATCATCTGCATATTCTGGTTCGTATGATTTGTCCATGTTATAGTAGAACTCTATATATCCGCTATTTTCATTTGCCGAAACATCTCTGTGGCTAACATATGCTTTGTTATCAGTTACTTCTTTATCGGTTATTTCGTCAGTATCTACATCTACAATATCGACCGCCGCAAGTGTCGGAAAACAGCGCTCCTCAAGTTCCACTGCACTGCAGCCGGTGAGCATGAGACCTATCGTCAGCACTACTATGACCGGTATCGCTATGCACAATAAAAATCCAAGATATTTTTTCACGATTTCATCTCCACTTTCAAGAATATATGCTAAGGTCACTGTGACTGCTATGACAAAAATGATGCACCAGCTTCTCATAGTGCTCTTTTCCTTGTCATGGCTTTTCTGTCTGTCAGAGCCAAATTGCTTATTGTTACAGGAATGTTGGTTTTTATTAAATGTAAATATAACTTTTTTCGTATTTTCAGCAAAATTCTCACATCTTAAAACCGCATAATAAAGGCTCATATTGAGTACTGAAAACAGCGTGAAAAACCACACCGACAGCATCAATGCATCTGCCCTCTTGAAGAAGCTGCCTTTTATCTGCACATCACTCATCAGTACGACAGCCGGAAACTCTATTTCCGACAGTGAATATTTTCCAAAGTTTCCAAGCAATACTGCATACAATAAAAAAAGAATGCCTGCATATGTGAATATTGCTTTACTCACACTCCCTCGTATCTGTGAGGCAGTGCGTTCCCTTACAAACAGTATATTGAACACGGAAATGGATGCTGCAAACACATAGTATGCACCCGCAAATATATCCGCTATGCCAAAGTCCACACCGACTCTGTCCTTAATCATCAGATAGTCAAATCTCACATCCGATATCGCAAACAAAAGCATAGCAGCAAGCGGTATCAGCACAAAGAAAAATACTACCTCGTATACCCTGGCCCGGCACTCCACTCCACCACTTAGCGCATAAGCGCATACCGCCATTATCACAAGGAGTACAACTGTAAATGACTCATCCGGTATAAGGCTGTCACGTATCAGCTTTACAAATATCCATGCAAGAAATGCGGCCTGTGACAACTCGTATATTGAAATAATTAAATCATAAATTAACATTTTCGCATATTTTGTTTTATCAATGCTTCTGTCATATATCGTTTTCCTGCGTTCACGTACCTCGCTTACTATCCACATGAATAGCCATGCCATGAAAACTCCGAGTGCGATTGAGATAAAAGCATACTTTCCAAGCTTCGCCAGATTGTTTGGAAGCACCAGTGTGCCGACTCCAAGCAGATTAAAGACGTATAGCCTGTATAGCTGGCGGGGCGATATGCTTTCGTTTTGTGCAAATGTGTAGCTTGTGCTCATATTTTTAGTCATCCTTATTTCCTTTCAGCTTTCTGCACTCCTTTTCTCTTGCAAATACAGGCCGCCTCCATAGTCTGCGAAGCGGAAATCGTATGATACTGTCCTTTTCATCCTCGCCGCCTGTCAGCTCGCTGCCCACAAATGGCATCATGTATGGGTAACCACAGCTTTTAAGCTTTGCGAGATGCAAAAGTATCACCATCAGACTTATTAAAAATCCAAAATATCCAAGCCATGCCGACATCATTATTACAGCGAATTTGAGTATCCTAAATGAAAATGCAAACTCTTCACTCGGTATGGCAAACGAACAGAGTGCGGTGAATGCAACAAGAATAACCACTATAGGGCTAACTAAATTTGCATCCACCGCTGCCTGTCCGATTATGAGGCCTCCGACTATGCCTATCGTGTTTCCCATTGCTCCGGGAAGTCTTATGCCGGCTTCACGAAGCAGCTCAAAGGACAGCTCCATCATGAGCACCTCTATGAGCTGCGGAAAAGGACAGCCGAGTCTGGCTTCATAAAACGCCAGTATGAGTGGTGTCGGCAGTATCTGTGTATGAAAATTTGTGACCGCCAGATAAAGCCCCGGCAATGTAAATGACATAAAGGCAGCCACGTACCTTATCAGCCTGGCAAAGCTTGCCGCTATCGTTCTGTTATAGTAATCATCTGCGGTTTTTAAAAAATTGTTCATGGTAGTTGGCAGTATTATCGCTATCGGTGAATTATCGCACAGCACCACCACCCGCCCTTCTAGGAGCGCATTTACCGCCACATCCGGCCGCTTTGTGGTCTGAAGCTGCGGAAACGGCGAATACCATTTTGCCTCAGCAAATTGTTCAATGACTCCAGAATCACCCACATGGTCTATCACATAGCTGTCCAGATTCCTTTCCACATCCTCTACAAGCCCCGGTTTTACGAGGTCTCTCACATATAGTATGTCCACATTGCTGTGTCCTCGAAGTCCCTTTTTCACCTCTTTACACTTTAAGCGTGTGCTCCTTAACCTGCGCCTGATAAGTGCTGTATTTATCTTTATGGAATCAGCAAAGCCCTCATTGGAGCCTCTTATGACCTTTTCCGAATCAATCTCCTGAATTGACAGGGCAGGATATCCCTTATCAGGAAGCTTGAAGGCATCCGGATAACCATCCACAAAAAAAATCACGTCTCCTGTCAGCATCATCTGGGCCGCCTCATTAACCGTGTGCAGATGTGCAAATTCAGATAGAGCTGCCTGATTTTTGTCGAGTACTTCCTTAACCTGATCCCGGTCTATCCCTTCAAGGTATGAGGTAAATCGTCCAAATGCACTGTTATTGATACCAGAGCCTGCACATGTCACCTCAATATAAGCAACAAAACACTTTATTGAGGCATCACGCCCCAGATACATCTCCTGCATCTTGATATCTGAGCAGTCAGAATATATCTGCCTGAAGCTTTTTATGTTCTCATCTATGTTTGTGGTCATCTTTAACTCTCCTGTATCCTGTCACGTTCTAAATCCCTGATATAGTATGACCATACAAGCTCGCAAATATCCCTGATTACTTATTTTTTGCTATTATCTAAACCACTAACTAAGCCACTAAAAAAGGCCGCCGTTCACACATCAGTGCGACCGGCAGCCCCTGGTTTTGTTATATTATTTTGTATTTTATTATCTTTGTCTGCTATAATCTTGTTATATTTCTGTTTTATTTCTTCTCTTCATCCTGCCTTTGTATTACAGCCTTCACAGCAACCGCCTGATTAGCCACATGCGTATGCATTTCTGTAGTCACAAGCTCCATATTTCTTAACTCAAGCGCCCTGTAGATGGCATCATGCTCCTTCACAAGCATCGGATAATTCTTCGGATCCTTTAAATACTCCACTCTGTAGCGGTACATCTGCTCGCGGATATTGTTCATCATAGATACAAGCTTCGCATTGTTTGTTGCCTCATAGATAGCATCGTGAAACTTCACATCCTCCTCAGCTATCTTTTTCACATCTCCTGAGTCCATGCTCCTCTTGAACTCGTCCTTTATGGTTTTTAGATTCGCAAGCTGCTCATCACTGATTTTCTTACAGGCTATTTTGGCTGCAAGCTCATCAAGAGCCTCTCTCACCTCAAGCACATCCTCCATATCCTTGAGAGTCATCTTGGCAACCTCTGCGCCCTTTCTCGGCATTGTGACTGCAAGCCCCTCCTGCTCAAGCATTCTGATTGCTTCACGTATAGGTGTACGGCTGACTCCAAGCTTTGACGCAAGCTGCAGCTCCATAAGTCTCTCTCCCGGCTTGAGCTCGCCCTTTAAAATTGCCTCACGAAGTGTATTAAACACCACATCACGCAGTGGCAGATATGCATCCATATTTAAAGTTAAATTATCAGTCATCAAACTTCTCCTATCTCTTGTATTATCATTCTCACATATAAGAAAAAAGTAACTATAAAGCACCCGCTGTGCTATCCGGATATCACGTTATTTGCGATTATTGTATACAGATGTCAGATACACCTGTCTGGCAAGGTGTGAGCTTCTCATGGCTTTGTACGCTTTCTTTGCAGTATCTTCATCGTCAAACAGACCAAAAACCGTCGGACCACTACCGCTCATCATGGCTCCTACCGCGCCATTTGAAAGCATATGCTTCTTTATCTCATCTATCACCGGATAATTTGGTATGGTCACAGTCTCTAAGACATTTCCCATATGCGCTGCGATATCATGCAGATTCTTAGCCTTTATATCATCTATCAGTAGGTCTATATCCGGATGAATAGTCGTATCATCAAGCTTCAGATTCTGGTACACAAATTTTGTGGATACCGAGATGGACGGCTTTGCAATAAGCACCGGACACTTTACCATTGGAGGAAGAGGACTAAGCGCCTCTCCTATGCCCTCGGCCAGCGCCGTGCCTCTCATAATACAGTATGGTACATCCGCCCCTATCTGCACACCTCTTTCCATAAGCTCTCTCTTTGTCAGTCCCAGTGAAAAAAGCCTGTTTACACCTATAAGCATAGCCGCCGCATCAGTACTGCCCCCCGCCATCCCTGCTGCAACAGGAATACGCTTGTCCAGCTTCACTGATACACCGTCAGTTATAGAAAACTCATCCATCAGAAGCTTTGCAGCCTTGTATATGAGATTGTTCTCGTTTACAGGGAGAAAAGACAGATTGGTCTGTATCTGTATGCCAGGCTCCTTTGTCCTTTTGATATCAAGCCTGTCATACAGATGAATGGTCTGCATAATCATACGGACCTCATGATATCCGTCCTCTCTGCGCCTCACAACATCGAGCCCCAGATTAATCTTGGCTAATGCTTTTAATGAAATATCGTTATTACTACCCATATTGTATTACCTCTGTTTTTTGTATACAAGGATTATAACACACCCTGCCAAAAAGAGCAAATTTAAATATTCTCATTTAATTGTTCATTTTCATTACTTTTCAGATTTTCCACGTATCGCACAAAAAACTATGTTCACATAGTACATGTTTACTAGATTTAAAAAGTAACCCTCTAACGCACAACAACAAAAAGCCTCACAGCATATCCATAATGCTTGTGGGGCTTTTTGTTAAAAAGTTTCTCTAAACTCGTATGTACAATTTTTCTATTTCTTTTCCAATATAAATTTGCTAATCAGCTCGTTCATTGTCTCCGCCTGTGCTGAAAGCTCCTCACTTGTTGCTGATGTTTCCTCTGCATTTGCTGAGTTTGACTGTACAACATCTGATATCTGATTAATACCGGCCTCTGCCTGCTCCATAGCCTTTGCCTGCTCCTCTGCAATCTCGCTGAGTTTTTGAGAAGAATCTGCAACTTCCTTCATACCATTGATAACCTTTTCAATAGAAGTACTTACGCGCTCTGCAGCTTCATTACCCTCGTTAGATACCGCAATGGCACTCTCTATAAGCTGACGTGTGTCAACCGCAGCCTTGGCACTCTGCTCTGAAAGACTTCTGATTTGTCCCGCAACAACTGCGAATCCTTTACCTGCCTCACCTGCACGCGCTGCCTCGATAGCTGCATTGAGTGAAAGAAGGTTTGTCTGACTGGCA
>ERZ1032794.512-NODE-512-length-11203-cov-9.919358_pt1 | contig 11203 bp, 9 predicted proteins | sample MGYA00516957_ERZ1032794 | MGnify/ENA primary metagenome ERZ1032794 (study PRJEB33719, sample SAMN04262543) | wastewater metagenome | biome: sewage system; feature: street-access sewage; material: sewage | place: Peru: Lima | collected 2013-01-15 ... | reverse complement strand
CTGGGCATCGGTATGGTGCACCAGCACTTCAAGCTGGTGGAGTGCTTCAGCGTTCTGGACAACATCATCCTGGGTGTGGAGCCGAACAAGCTGGGCTTTTTGCAGAAGGCGGAGGCCCGCAGGAAGGTCATGGCCCTGAGCGAGAAGTACGGCCTGCGTGTGGACCCGGACGCCCTCATCAGCGACATCTCGGTCGGTATGCAGCAGCGCGTGGAGATTTTGAAGATGCTCTACCGCGACAACGAGATCCTGATCTTCGATGAGCCCACCGCAGTTCTGACCCCGCAGGAGATCGACGAGCTGATGGAGATCATGCGCGGGTTCAAGAAGGAGGGCAAGTCCATCCTCTTCATCACCCACAAGCTGAACGAGATCATGGCTGTTGCAGACCGCTGCAGCGTTCTGCGCAAGGGCAAGTATATGGGTACCGTGGACATCAAGGACACCACCAAGGAAGAGCTTTCCCGCATGATGGTCGGCCGCGATGTCCAGCTTCAGGTCGAAAAAAAGCCCGCAGCCCCCGGCAAGGTCGTGCTGGACGTGGAGAATGTCACCATGCACAACGCCCAGCACAAGAAGGATTCCGTCAAGAACGTCTCCTTCCAGGTGCATGCCGGTGAGATCGTCTGTCTGGCAGGCATCGAGGGCAACGGCCAGACCGAGTTCGTCTACGGCCTGACCGGTCTGGAAAAGTTCAACTCCGGCAAGGTCACGCTGGACGGCAAGGACATCACCAATGCCTCCATCCGCGAGCGCTCGAAGGACGGCATGAGCCACATCCCCGAAGACCGCCACAAGCATGGTCTGGTGCTGGATTACAGTCTGGAAAACAATATCGTGCTGCAGCGCTACTGGCAGCCGGAGTTCCAGAAGAACGGCTTCATCCGCAGCGAGAAGGTGCGGGAGTATTCCGACCGGCTGATCGAGCAGTACGACGTGCGCAGCGGTCAGGGAAGTGCCACCATCGTGCGCAGCATGTCCGGCGGCAACCAGCAGAAGGCCATCATCGCCCGCGAGATCGACAAAGACCCCAAGCTGCTGGTGGCCGTGCAGCCCACCCGTGGCCTGGACGTCGGTGCCATCGAATACATCCACCGCCAGATCGTGGCCCAGCGCGATAAGGGCAAGGCCGTGCTTCTGGTCAGTTTGGAACTGGACGAGGTCATGAATCTGTCCGACCGCATCCTTGTCATGTACGAGGGCGAGGTCGTGGGCGAATTCGATCCCAAGACCACCACCGTGCAGGAACTGGGCCTGTATATGGCAGGCGCGCGCAAGCAGGGAAAGGAGAGCAATTAACAGATGAAAAACAAAAAACTTTCCCACAGCAATCTGAACAGCTCCATCACGAGCGTTCTGGCCGCGCTGCTGTGCATCGTGATTGGCATGGCCGTCGGTTTCCTGGTGCTGCTGGCCATCAACCCGGCCCACGCCTGGGGCGACGGTTTCGTCCGCATCTTCAAGGGCGGCTTCTACGATACCCCCTACGGCGTCGGCAAGGAGCTGGCCAATGCGGCTCCCCTCATCATGACCGGCCTTTCGGTCGGCTTTGCCTTCAAGACCGGCCTGTTCAACATCGGTGCAGCCGGTCAGTATACGCTGGGCGCTTACGGTGCACTCTACTGCGCCATCATGCTCAAGCTGCCCTGGTTCGTCTGCCTGCTGGTTGCGGCCGTTCTGGGCGGCCTCTGGGGCGCGATCCCCGGCTTCTTCAAGGCCTATTTCAACATCAACGAGGTCATCACCTCCATCATGTTCAACTGGATCGGCCTCTACCTCGTCAATGAGCTGATCTACCAGAACGGCACCGGCCCCATGTACGATGTGCGCAACACGCGCACCCTGAACCTGGGCAAGAATGCAGATTTTGCGCAGTCCATCATCCCGGATTTCGGCCTGAATAAGCTGTTCCAGACCAACAGCACCACCATCGCCATCTTCCTGGCGGCGGTCGTGGCGGTCCTGGTCTGGGTGGTGCTGAACAAGACCACCTTCGGCTATGAGCTGAAGGCCGTCGGCCTGAACAAGAGCGCTGCCCGCTATGCCGGCATCAACGAGAAGAAGAACATCATCCTCTCCATGGCCATTGCCGGTGCGCTGGCCGGTTTTGGTGCGGGCCTGTTCTATCTGTCCAACGTGGGCCAGTGGAACCCGCTGAACTCCACCAGCCTGCCTGCCATGGGCTTCAACGGCATTTCCGTTGCCCTGCTGGCAAGCTCCAACCCCATCGGCACCATCTTCTCGGCCATCTTCATCTCCCACATCTCGGTGGGCGGCACCTTCCTTTCCACCAAGTATTACCCCACCGAGATCGCAGACCTCATCAGTGGTATCATCATCTATCTGTGCGCATTCTCCATGCTCTTCCGCGGCAAGATCCAGAAGCTGCTGTTCAAGAACGCGGACAAGACCAACGTGAACGCAGAGCCTGCCCCGGCGGAAAAGGCCAACGTGAAGAAGGAGGGCAAGTAAGATGCTGCTTTTGATCAAATATACCCTGCTGTATGGCATCGTTCTGATGCTGGTGGCGCTGGGCGGCATGTTCAGCGAGCACTCCGGCATCATCAACATCGCGCTGGAAGGCATCATGGTCATCGGCGGCGTGGCGGGTGTGCTCACCCTGACCATGCTCCCGGCCGATCTGTCGCCGTTCCTCACCGTGCTCATCTCGGTGCTGGTGGCTGCGCTGGCGGGCGTGGTGTACAGCCTGCTGCTGGCGTTCGCTTCCATCAACCTGAAAGCGGATCAGACCATCGGCGGCACGGCCCTGAACCTGCTGGCGACGGCCATCGCGGTGGTCATCGCCAAGTATTTCAGCGACAGCGGCAGCGCCAAGCTGAATTATTCCAACAAGCCCTTCCTGTTCAGCATCGGCGGGCTGGAGCTGAGCATCTTTGTCCCGCTGGGCATCGTGCTGCTCATCATCAGCTATGTGGTGCTGTACAAGACCCGCTTCGGCCTGCGTCTGCGGGCCTGCGGTGAGCACCCCCAGGCAGCCGACTCGGTGGGCATCAACGTCTACAAGATGCGGTATGCCGGTGTGCTCATCTCCGGTGCGCTGGGCGCCATCGGCGGCATGGCCTACATCGTGCCGCCCGTCCAGACCTGGAACTTCGAGGTCGGTGTGGCCGGTGCAGGCTTCCTGGCCATGGCCGTTATGATCTTCGGCCAGTGGAAGCCGTTCAACATCTGTGCCGCCGCCATGTTCTTTGCGGTGTTCAAGAGCCTGGCCAACATCGCCGACTCCACCTTCCTGGCCCAGTTCCACTGGTCCAGCAACATCTATAACATGATGCCGTTCATCGCCTCGATGATCATTCTGGCGTTCACGTCGAAGAACAGCATGGCCCCCAAGGCCGAGGGCATCCCCTACGACAAGGGCTCCCGCTGATCCGTTCGCATCGCAACAGTTCCACAGGGCGCAGCTGCTTTCGGGCGGCTGCGCCCGTTTTCGTGGAAAACGAACAAATGCAGCTTGATTTTGCGGCAGGATTTGATATACTTAAGACAAGAATATTCGAGGAGTGTGACTTTATGCGCATTTATGATCTGATCGCCAAAAAGCGCGACGGCGGCACCCACACCCGCGAGGAGCTGGAAGCCATCGTCAACGGCTTCGTCAGCGGGGAAGTGGCCGACTACCAGATGGCCGCCTGGATGATGGCCGTCTACCTGCGCGGCATGACCGACGAAGAGACCGCCGAGCTGACCGATGTGATGGCCCACAGCGGCGTGATGGTAGACCTTTCGCCCATCCCCGGCATCAAGGTGGACAAGCACTCCACCGGCGGCGTGGGCGACAAGACCACGCTGGTCATCGCGCCGGTGGTGGCGGCCTGCGGCGTCAAGATCGCCAAGATGAGCGGCCGCGGCCTGGGCCACACCGGCGGCACCATCGACAAGATGGAGAGTGTGCCCGGCACCCGGACGGCCCTCTCGCAGGAGGACTTCTTTGCGCAGGTGAACAAGATCGGCCTGTCGGTCATCGGCCAGAGCGAGGGCATCGCGGTCGCCGATAAAAAGATGTATGCCCTGCGGGATGTGACGGCCACCGTCAGCTGCATCCCGCTCATCGCATCGTCCATCATGTCCAAAAAGCTGGCGTCCGGTTCGGATGCCATCCTGCTGGACGTCACCACCGGCACCGGTGCCTTCATGAAGACCGTGGACCAGAGCATCGAGCTGGCCAAGCTGATGGTCTCCATCGGCACCCACCATGGCCGCCGCGTGGCCGCGATGATCACCGACATGGATACCCCGCTGGGCCACAACATCGGCAACAGCCTCGAAGTGATGGAGAGCATGGACGTCCTCAAGGGCAAAGGCCCGGCGGACCTCACCGAGGTCTGCCTGCAGCTGGCCGCCAACATGCTGGTGCTGGCCGGTAAGGGTACACCGACAGAGTGCCGCGCCATGGCCGAAGCGGTCATCGCGGACGGCTCCGCCTTCGCCAAGTGCAAGGAGATGTTCGCGGCCCAGGGCGGCGACATCCGTGTGCTGGACGATTACGACCGGTTCGAGAAGCCCGCTGCCCGCTATGAGCTGCTGGCCGAACAGGATGGCTACATCACGGCCAATGACGCCGAGAAGATCGGCTCGGCCAGTGTGCTGCTGGGTGCAGGCCGCCAGAAAAAGGGCGACCCTCTGGATTTTGCTGCCGGCATCGTCCTGCACAAAAAGCGCGGCGACTACGTCCACAAGGGCGAGAGCCTGGCGACCTTCTACGGCGCAGCGGACAAGTTCGCTGCCGCCGCCGAGGAGTACCGCAGCGGCCTTGTCTACGGCACCGAAAAGCCCGAAGAGGCCCCGCTGGTGTATGCCCTCGTCACCAAAGATGGTGTGGAACGGTATTAAGAGATCAAACAAAAGGCAGGGCCGGGATTTTTCGGCTCTGCCTTTTGTGTCAGTTCTGCTTTTGTACGATCAGCCCACTGAGGGCAACGGCAAGCCCCAGAAGAACGAGTCCGGCCCCGGCCTGCCCGAAAATGTCCCCGATCGCACCCACGAGCGGGCTGGCGGGAATCATCAGCAGACTGTAGGCTATGTTGCCCATGCTGATGAGAGTGGCCCGCTGGTCACTGGGGATGGCATCGTTCAACAGTCGGTTCTCGTGCAGGAGCCAGGCACCCAATACGCCTTCGGCCAGCATACAACCCAAAATGCCCACCAGTGCAGGCGCGGCACCCACGCAGAGGCATCCGATGCCGCAGAGCAGGGCACAGAGGGTATAAAACCGCCGGAAACTGTGCAGGTGGATTCGACGACCCCATTCCGTACCCAGCATAGCAGCCAGATTGCTGAGCAGTAACGGAAGAAACAGCAGCGAAGTGGGATATCCCAGTTCTACCAGACGCTGTTGAAAGAACATGATGCTCAGATAGTTGGAGCCGCTGATGACGGCGCTGGACAGAATGAGTCTCCCGACTGACGGGCAGGAGCGGAGGACCCGCAGGCTGTCCTGGATCAGCTGAGCAAATTGGGCGGGCAGCTCCCGCAGAGGATGCTGCTTCCGGCTGGCCTGCGTTTCGGTGACGATGGGTTCCTCTAAACGTGTGATGGCAAGGGCAGAAATGCTCTCAAAAGCGGCGCTCAGAAGATAAAATCCGGAAAAGCCCAGAAATTTGTGCAGAAGACTGGTCAGTGAACCGAGGGCATTGGTAACATTTGTGATCTGGTACTCATTGGCCGACACTTGAATGTAATCTTGTTCGCGGCCCGCTTGCTTCAAGCTGTCGTAGGTCAGTGCAGAACTGGTGCCGGAGAACAGGGCGTTGGACAGTGCGTTCAACGCCATAGCAAGGCAGATGACAAACAGGTTCGGGGCAAAGGCTATCAATAAGTTGTAGGCCACGACCAGGACACCGCCCAAGACGAGGGCGCGCTTACGGCCGAACAGGTCAGCGGCCATCCCGCTGGGAATCTCGGCCAGCAGACTGACCGTATAATAGATGCTTTTGGCAAGACCGATCTCCAGCAGTGAGAAGCCCCGCGCGGCCAGCAGGGCCACCCAGACCGCATCCGTGATGCGCAGGCCGGAGAAGAAATCGGAAAGATAAATACAACGGAGCTGTCTTTTCAGGTTGAGCTGATGGTTCATGGGAACACCCTTTCTATTGAACAAATCGATTTCAAAATAGAAAGTGCGCCTTTTGGATGATCCTTCGTACAACCTCTCAGTCTCGCTCACGCTCGACAGCTCTCCTGGTAGGAGAGCCTCTGGCGAAACCGGACACGCGGTGTGGACTGCCAAGGCCTCTCCTACAAGGAGAGGTGGCAATGCGAAGCATTGACGGAGAGGTTGTATCAAAACTGCGTTTGGAAAAGAAAAAACGCACAGCAAAGCTGTGCAGCGCAAAATTCATGCTCCACGCTTTGCTGGAAGAAATATCTGCCAATGAGGACAAGGCCTGCACGTTCACGCAAAAAAGACCTATGTGTTCCGCAGGGCCTGCCCGGTATGCCAATGGCTTCCCCTTCGGGGGAGCTGGCTACACAGCAGACGGAGAGAGATCTCCCCTAAAAATGGGCGCACTTCGAGCCGGAAACGCATAATCTACGACGCGGGATTTCGAGTAAACCGCGCAGCAGTTCCGACCATTCAGGTGCGCCCTCCTTCCAGTAAATCGTTGAATCGACTATACCACATTTCCACACGAAATGCAAGAACGGTTGGAAAACCCCAGAAAACCGCATAAACAGTGGAACTATCCGTCGGACTGTGCTATACTAGACCTGTATTTTCGCTTGGCAATACACTTCCCGCAGGGAAGAAAAGGAAAGGAATTTTCGACTATGAAGATCATTCTGGTGGGCGGCGGCAAGGTCGGCACAGCGCTGGCGCGGCAGCTCAGCGAGGAGGACCACAACGTAACGGTCATCGACACGAACAAGGCCCGCGTGGAGCACCTGAGCGAGTCCTACGACGTGATGGGCATTGTGGGCAATGGCTCCTCCATCACCACCCTGTCCGAAGCCGGAATTGAAGAAGCCGACGTGTTTATCGCGGTCACCGGCTCGGATGAGCTGAACCTGCTGTGCTGCATGTTCGCGAAGAAGGCGGGCCACTGCCACGCCATCGCCCGTGTGCGCAACCCGTCGTACAGCCACGAGCTGGACTTCATCAAGAAGCAGATCGGCATCTCGGCCATCATCAACCCGGAAATGGCGGCAGCGCGTGAGATCTCGCACCTGCTGCGCTTCCCCGGCGCCAGCAAGATCGACACTTTTGCGGACGGGCGCGTCCGGCTCATCAAGTTCACCCTGACCGATGCGCAGGAGCTCGACGGCGTGGCCATCCATGAGATCCCCACCCGCCTGAAGAGCGATATCCTCGTCTGCGCCGTGGAGCGCGCGGGCGATGTCATCATCCCCAACGGCAACTTTGTGCTGCAGACCGGCGACCAGGTCACCTTCCTGGCCACGCAGGAGAAGGCACACGCGTTCTTCCAGCGCATCCATCTGGCGGTGCGCCCGGTGCGCAATGCCATGATCGTGGGCGGCGGTGCCATCGGCTTCTATCTGAGCCAGGAGCTACTGGAAAACCATGTCCGCGTCCGCATCGTGGAGCGGGACCCGGAGCGCTGCAATGTGCTGGCCGAGTCCCTGCCCGAAGCACAGATCCTGTGCGAGGACGGCTCGAACCGGGAGTTCCTGCTCTCGGAAGGGCTGGAATCCACCGAGGCGTTCGTGGCCCTGACCAACATCGACGAGGAGAACGTTCTGCTGACCCTGTTTGCCAAAAAGCATTCCAACGGCAAGCTGGTCACCAAGATCAACCGCCTGGAATTTGACGACATCCTGGCCGGGCTGGACCTGGGCAGCGTCGTCTACCCCAAGTACATGACCTGCGACTACATCGTCCAGTACGTCCGCGCCTTGCAGAACGAGGCGGGCAGCAACATCAAGACGCTCTACCGCATCCTGGACGACCGCGTGGAAGCGCTGGAATTTACGGTCCATGAGGAGAGCCAGGCCACGGGAGTGCCCCTGAGCCGCCTGCACCTCAAAAAGAACACCCTGCTGTGCTGCATCACCCGCGGCAATGAGATCAAGATCCCCCGCGGCGGCGACCAGATCCAGGTGGGCGACAACGTCATCGTGGTCACGCTGGAACACGGTCTGCACGACCTGCGGGACATCGTGGAAGACTGACGGAGGGGCGGCATGAATTATGCGATCGTTTTGCGGCTGCTGAGCTACATCCTGCTGACGGAAGGCGCTCTGCTGCTGCTGCCCGCTGCGGCCAGCCTGTGCTATGGCGAGTGGTTCGTGATGGGCGTCTTCCTGTTCACAGCGGCGCTCAGCGCGGTGCTGGGGGCACTGCTCCACCGCATCAAGACCAAAAGCCAGATCTTCTATATGCGCGAGGGCTTTGCCACCACGGCGCTCTGCTGGCTGCTCATCAGTGTGGTGGGCGCGGTGCCCTTTGTCCTGACCGGCTGCATCCCGAACCCGGTGGATGCCCTGTTCGAAACGGTGTCCGGTTTCACGACCACCGGCGCGTCCATCCTGCCCGGTGTGGAAGACCTGCCCAAGGGCATCCTGTTCTGGCGCAGCTTCACCCACTGGGTGGGCGGCATGGGCGTTCTGGTCTTTCTGCTGTCCCTGCTGCCGCTGACCGGCGGCTCCCACGTCAACCTGATGAAGGCTGAAAGCCCCGGCCCCCAGGTGGATAAGCTGGTGCCGAAGGTGCAGTCTACGGCAAAGATCCTCTACGGCATTTATTTTGGTTTGACCGTCATCGAGTTCGTGTTCCTGCTGTTCGGCGGGATGCCGGTGTTTGAGTCTCTGCTCACGGCCTTTGGCACAGCGGGCACCGGCGGTTTTGGCTTCCGGAACGACAGCTTCGGCAGTTTTTCGCCCTACATCCAGTGGGTCGTGACCATCTTCATGATCCTGTTCGGCGTCAACTTCAACGCCTACTTCCTGCTGCTGATGCGCCGGTTCCGCCGCGCGGCCGCCAGCGAAGAGGTGCGCGCCTATTTCCTCATCATCGCTGTGGCGGTCGGCATCATCACCTGCAACATTTACAGCATGTACAACGGCCTCGGCGAGGCGCTGCGGCAGGCGGCGTTCCAGGTGGGCTCCATCATCACGACCACCGGTTTTTCCAGCTGCGACTTTGACCTGTGGCCCACCCTCTCGAAAGAGATCCTGGTCATGCTGATGTTTGTGGGTGCCTGTGCGGGCAGCACGGGCGGCGGCATGAAGGTCAGCCGCATCCTGATCCTGGGCAAGACCCTGAAAAAGGAGCTCAGGCAGGCCCTTCACCCGCAGGTGGTAGCCCCGGCCCGGATGGACGGCAAGCTGCTCAACCACGAGACCATTCGTGCAACGAACGTCTATGTGGCAGCGTACATCTTCATCTTTGCAGCGTCTTTCCTGCTCATCAGTCTGGACGGCTTCGACATGGTGACGAACTTCACGGCCATTGCCGCTACCCTGAACAACATCGGCCCCGGCCTGAATCAGGTCGGCCCCATGATGAACTTTGGCAGCTACTCCAACCCCGCTAAGCTCGTCATGATCTTCGATATGCTCGCAGGCCGTCTGGAGATCTTCCCGATGCTGGTGTTCTTTCTGCCCGATACGTGGAGGAGATTCTGATTGAAATCGACGCGGAACCGTGATATACTGAAGCAAAGAGGTGATTTTCATGAGCGTTCGGGAACAACTGAATGAACTGACGGCGGCATTGCCGGATTATAAGCTGGCCTATGTGCTGGCCTATGTGCAGGGACTGATGGCAGATGAGACAACAGACCAGGCGGACGATGCCTACTGTGAGCAGCTCCTGAAAAACTACCAGGAGAATCCTGACCCGCACAAGCATGATGCGGTTCCGCTGGAAGAGCTTGCACAGGAACTGGGGATTGCACTATGAAGTATCACATCGTAGTGGAAAAGTGGGCGGCAAAGTTTATTCGCAAACAACAGCCTGCACAGCAAAAGCGAATCATGCAGGCACTTGCACAGCTTCCATTTGCAGGGGATATCAAGCCGATGGCGGGTTCAGAAGGATTCTACCGACTGCGTGTCGGTGACTACCGCATTCTGTATACCGTGGAAGAAGAAATCATCACAGTCCGTGTGACCGATGCGGGAAATCGCGGCGATATTTACAAGTAAGAAAAGCAAAAGGACTGTCACCCATTTGAGTGGCAGTCCTTTTTGTATGCAGCAAATGCAGCAACGTTCAGAACGTCAGATCAACTTTTTCCTGTGCGCGGTACTGCAAGGCTTCCAGCACGGAATCTTCGTCGAGGAGCTGCTTTCCGGCCAGGTCGGCGACGGTGCGGGCCACCCGGAGGATGCGGTCATGGGCGCGGGCAGAGAGGCCCAGCGCGTCGTAAGAAGCGCGGAGGAGCTGCTCGGCACCGGGGGTCATCCGGCAGATCCGGCGCACCTGCCCGGCCGTGAGCTGGGCGTTGCAGCGGACGCCCTCGAAGCCGGGGGCGGCGTAACGCCGGGATTGGATCTGGCGGGCCTTCAGCACCTGCTGGCGCAGCGCGGCACTGCCCTCGGCAGGGGAGGAGGCGTGAAGTTCATCGAAGGCGACGGGGTCCATCTCGACGCAGAGGTCGATGCGGTCGAGCAGCGGGCCGGACACCCGGCTGCGGTACTGCCGAACCGCGCTGGGCGAGCAGGTGCAGGCGCGGGTGGGGTGGCCGTAGTAGCCGCACTTGCAGGGGTTCATGGCGGCTACCAGCTGAAACCGGCTGGGGTAGGTGGCGCTGCCAGCGGCGCGGCTGACCGTGATCTGGCCGTCTTCCAGCGGCTGGCGGAGCACTTCGAGGCTCTCGCGGGAAAACTCCGGCAGCTCGTCCAGAAACAGGACGCCGCAGTCAGCCAGACTGCACTCGCCGGGGCGGAAATTGGCCCCGCCGCCAGCCAGAGAAGCGGCACTGGCCGAGTGGTGCGGGCTGCGGAAGGGCCGATGGGTGATGAGCCCGCGCCCTTTGGGCAGCTGCCCGGCGATGGAGTAGATCTTGGTCGTCTCCACAGCCTCTTCACGGCTGAGCGGCGGCAGGATGCCGGGCAGACGCCGGGCCAGCATGGATTTGCCAGTGCCGGGTGCGCCGATCAGAAGCACGTTGTGCCCGCCTGCGGCGGCAATGACCATGGCCCGGCGGGCGAGGGGCTGGCCCATGACGTCTGCCAGGTCCGGGGCATTGTTCCAGCTCTCGGCGGGGTCGAAGGGGAT
>ERZ1032794.511-NODE-511-length-11214-cov-11.382651_pt1 | contig 11214 bp, 9 predicted proteins | sample MGYA00516957_ERZ1032794 | MGnify/ENA primary metagenome ERZ1032794 (study PRJEB33719, sample SAMN04262543) | wastewater metagenome | biome: sewage system; feature: street-access sewage; material: sewage | place: Peru: Lima | collected 2013-01-15 ... | reverse complement strand
ATCCGTTTCGCGCCGTCGGCTTCCAGAAAAACGGCGTCGGCCTGCGGCATCCAGCGGTACAGCAGGTCCGGCGGCGGGGCGGTCAGCTTGCCGCAGCCGTCCGGTGTGCCCAGAACGGCATACTCCCCCGCAGCCCAGAGAGCGCCGCATTCGGCTTCTGTATGGGCCATGTTGTGGTCCGGCTGCCGGATGTGGGTCGTGGTCGCGGCCAGCACCCGCCAGCCCTTGCGGGCGCAGTGGGCCGACAGCTGATAGAGCAGCGTCGTTTTTCCGCCGCCGCCCACCAGCGAGACGACATGGCCCTTTTCAGCCAGAAATGGGAACTGTTCTTCGGACAGCATTCAGCGGGTTTCCTCCACGGCCATGGCGATCTGTTCCGGGGTAATGGGCAGCTCATAGAAGCGGGTGCCGATGGCGTTGTACACTGCATCCGCAATGGCAGGCAGCGGCGTGTTGATGACCACCTCACCGATGGACTTGGCGCCAAACGGGCCGTTGGGCTCGTAGCTGCTCTCAAATTCCACCCGGATGTGGCCGATGTCCACACGGGCGGGGATCTTATACTGCATAAACGAGTTTTCCATCGGCCAGCCTCTGCTGTCGTAGGTGATGTTCTCGGTCAGCGCCATGCCGATGCCCTGCAGCAGGCCGCCTTCGGCCTGCACACGGGTCAGATTGGGGTTGATGGGGGTGCCGCAGTCCACGCAGGCGGCATAATCCACGACCTTGACTTCGCCGGTCTCTTTGTTCAGCTCAATCTCGGCAGCACCCACCATGTACGGCGGAGGCGACAGGGGCGACGTGTGGGTCTCGGTGACTTCCAGCGGCACCATGTGGCCGAACTGAGAGGCGAATGCCACCTCGCTCAGGGAGACCTTTTTCGTCGGGTCGGCGTCCACAGAGAGGGTCTTGCCGTCAAAGACCACTTCGCTCTCCTCGCAGTGGAGCAGCTCCGCGCCCAGCTTGCAGATCTGTGCCCGCAGCTTCAGCGCACACTTTTCGACGGCCTTGCCGGTGACGTAGGTAGTGCTGGACGCATAGGAGCCAGAGTCGTAGGGCGAGACGTCGGTGTCGGCACCGAACACCATGATGTCGTCCAGCTCGCAGTCCAGCACTTCAGCGGCGATCTGCGCCAGGGTGGTGTCGCAGCCGGTGCCCATATCCGCCGCACCGATGATCAGCGAATAGAAGCCGTCATCGTTGACCTTGAGGGTCGCGCTGCCGACGTCCATGCCCGAAATGCCGGACCCCTGCATTGCCATGCCCATGCCGACGGCGCGGACCTTGCCGTTGCCGAGGTCGCGGACGGGATACTTGTTGTCCCAGTCGATCATGTCGTGGACTTTTTTCAGGCAGCGGTCCAGCGAACAGCTGGTGTTCACTGCGCCGTAGTAGGCGGGCATGACATCGCCTTCCCGGACGATGTTCATCTCGCGGATCTTGAACGGGTCCATGTGGAGTTTTGCCGCCAGCTCGTTGACGGCAGACTCCACGGCAAACAGGCCCTGCGTTGCGCCGTAGCCGCGGTAGGCACCGGCGGACATGTGGTTGGTGTACACCACATCGCTGACGAAACGGAAGGCCTCGGCCTTGCCGTACAGCGGAATGGATTTATGGCCCGACAGGCCCACCGTCGTGGGGCCGTGCTCGCCGTAAGCGCCTGTGTTCGAGAGGGTGTACAGGTCGATGCCGCGCACGAGGCCCTCTTTGGTGGCACCGAGGCGGACGTGCATCTCCATCTCGTGGCGGGGCGAGGAAGCGGTCTGGCTCTCCTCGCGGGTGAAGATGAGCTTGCTGGGCTTTTTGGTCTTCCAGGTGACGAAGGCCGGGTAGATGGCCGAAACCGCCGTCTGTTTGGCGCCAAAGCCGCCGCCGATGCGGGGCTTGATGACGCGGATCATGGATTTGGGGATGTGGAGCGCGTTGGCCACGTTGCGGCGGGTATGGAAGACGATCTGGGTCGAGCTGAGGATGTTCAGACGGCCGTAGAGGTCCATATAGCAGCAGGTGCGGAAGGTCTCCATCATCGCCTGCTGGCAGGCCTTGGTGTGATACACATGATCGATGACCACGTCGCAGTCAGCCAGCACGGCGTCGATGTCGCCGCTGCCGCACTCATCGTGGGCGCAGAGATTGCGCTTGTTGTCCGCACCCACGGGGCACAGGCTTTCCCAGTTGTCCTCCGGATGGACGAGGATCGGGTTGTCCTTGGCGGTGTGGAAATCCAGCACCGGCTCCAGCACCTCATACTCCACCTTGATGAGCTTCATCGCCTTCTCGACGCATTTGTCATCCGCACCGGCCACGATGGCCACGACATCGCCCACAAAGCGGACGTGCCGGTCGATGACCAGACGGTCGTAGGGGCTGGCCTCCGGGTAGGTCTGGCCAGCCTGGGTATAGCGGCGGGCGTTCTGGTCCACATCCTCCCAGGTAAAGATGGCCTCGATGCCGGGCACCTTTTTGGCTACCGTGGTGTTGATGGTCTTAACGATGGCGTTGGGGTGGGGCGAGCGCAGCAGCTTGACGATGAGGCAGTCGGCAGGAGCGAGATCGTCCATGTACACCGGCTTACCGGTCACGAGCTGCATCGCGTCCTTTTTCCGGAACGGTTTGTTGACGTTTTTCATTCGGCGGCCTCCTTCGATCGTTTCCATGCGAGAAATGCCTGGATGCCCCGCAGCTGGCCCTCGTAGCCGGAACAGCGGCAGAGGTTGCCCGCAAGGTATTCTTTGATCTCGTCCTCGGTGGGGTACTCCTTCTCGCGGAAAAGGGCCAGCGCGTTCATGATGAAGCCGGGGTTGCAGAAGCCGCACTGCTCCGCACCCTGATCCGCGATGAACGCGCCGAACTCTGCGGCTTCGTCCTGCAGGCCCTCCAGCGTGGTGACGCGGTGGCCGTCGGCACGGGCTGCCAGCACCGAGCAGGACAGCACCGGCTTGTCGTCCAGAAAGACGGTGCACAGGCCGCAGTTGGCGGTCTCGCAGCCGCGCTTGACGCTGTAGCAGCCGTGGCTGCGGACAAAGTCGATGAGCAGCGTATCCGGGGCGGCCTCGGCGGAAACTCTGGCTCCGTTCAGAATGATGGTGATTTGCATTGTGGTCTCCTTTCCGTTACCCTTCCAGCTGGCGGACCGCACGCTTGACCAGAACTCCGGCCAGATGGTTGCGGTATTCGGCGCTGCCGCGCAGATTGCTCTCGGTCCGGATCGCTGCCCGCACTTCTGCGGCAAAGCGGTCTGCCAGCAGCTCCGGCGTCTCGGCCGCATTGGGCGTCAGGTCAAACCGCACTGCCTTGCCCGGCCGGGCACCGATGGCGAAGCGATAGCCCTCGGCCGTTTTGGCGGCGGCGCAGGTCAGCACCGGGAAATCGGTCTGGCTGTTCCGCACCGACTGGTAGCAGAACGCAGCCGGTTCCTTCGGCACGATCACCCGCACGAGGAGATCCCGGTCGTAGGGGCGGGCGGCGTACTCGGCCAGCGGCACGATGCCGCCCTTGTACAGCTCCACCGAGGCGTTCAGTGCCAGGAACAGGGTCAGCACATCCGAGAACCCGAAGCGGCTGTAAATGCTGCCGCCCACGGTGGCAAGGTTGCGCAGCTGCACACCCACGATATGCCGCACGGACTCCCGCACTGCTCCGTTCGTGTATGCGGCCAGCCCGGCGTCCAGCTCCAGCTGCCGCAGGGTGACCATGGCTCCGATGGAGAACTGCTCCTCCGTCTCCTCGATGGTATCCAGCCCCAGACCGGACAGATCAATGGCGGTGCCGACGTTGATCTTTTCCATCTTGAGCCAGATCATGCCGCCGATGACCCGATTGTTCTTTTTCTGGTTGAGCTGCCAGGCTTCTTCAAGACTTTCCGCTCGTTTGTATTCCCGGATCGTCATCATACGCAGTACCTCTCTTTTTTTGCTGTTTGCTTTTATTTTAACACATTTTTCGCTATAATACCACTAGAATTATCGGTTCCGTCCACCCTGCGCTGCCGCCGTGCTCCCAGAGGAGAAGCGGAACCGTCAACGCGGAGGGATCCACATGTCTGAAACTTCTCATCCGATCGGGTGTGTCATCATGGCGTCCGGGCTGGCCCGGCGGTTTGGCTCCAACAAACTGCTGGCCGATTTCGGCGGGCGGCCGCTGCTCTGCCGGGCGCTGGACGCCACCGATACTCCACAGCTGGCCTGCCGCATCGTCGTGACGCGGTCGGCAGAGGTGGAAACGCTCTGCCAAACGCTGGGGGTCGCCTGCCTGCGCCACGCACTGCCGGGCCGGAACGATACCGTTCGGCTGGGGCTGGAAGCACTGCTCACTCTTCAGCCCGGCCTTGCGGGCTGCATCTTCCTGCCCGGTGACCAGCCCCTGCTGCGGCGGGAGACGGTCGAGGCGCTGGTGTGCGCCTTTGTGGCCGACACCCGGACACAAAAAGAAACAGAGCGGGCGATCTTCCGGCTGGCGTTCCAGGCCGAAAACGACCCGGAACCGCTTGTCGGAAGCCCCGTTCTGTTTGGATGCGGTTATTTTTCCGCCCTGCGCACCCTGCCCGAAGGCAAAGGCGGCAGTGTGCTGCTCCGGTGTTACCCGGAGCGGGTCTGCAATGTGTTCACCGCAGACCGTGCAGAGCTTCTGGACGCGGACACACCGGAGGCCCTGCGGGAACTAAAACAGTTTTTGATCTGAAGAGGAAGCTCAGGCGTTCTCTTCGTCCTTGGGCAGCAGAACGTTGAGCACGATGGCCACGAAGGCTGCGGGGACGATACCGGACTCACCGCAGATCAGCTGGAACAGCTGGGGCGTATGGGCCAGGATGCTGGCGTTGGCACCCATGCCGTAGCCCACGCCCAGCGCCACCGAAACGATGGTCAGGGTGCGCGGAGTCATCTTTTCCTTGGTGATGAGCTGGATGCCAGACACCACGATGGAAGAGAACATCATGACGGCTGCACCGCCCAGAACGGCCTGGGGCATGATGGAGACCAGTGCGCCCAGCTTGGGGATGAGACCGCAGAGGATCAGGAAGATGGCACCGGTCGCCAGTGCACCGCGGTTGACGACCTTGGTCATGGCCACCAGACCAACGTTCTGGCTGAAGGAAGTGTTGGGCAGGACGCCGAAGCAGGCGGCAAAGGAGGAACCCAGGCCGTCGCAGATGACGCCGCCGGACAGCTCCTTATCGGTCGCCTCGCGGCCCATGCCGCCCTCCATCACGCCGGAGATGTCGCCGACGGTCTCAACGGCCGTGACGATGAACATGATGAGCACCGGCAGGATGGCGCGCATATCGAAGATGATCTTGACCGGGACGAGCTTGGGGATGGCGAACCAGCTGGCCTGTGCGACCTTATTCCAGTTCAGGACCCATGCCTTGGTGAACTCCACACCGTCGGCGGTGACACCGGTGGTGGGCAGGATAAAGCCCATGATGAAGGCGGCAATGTAACCGGCCACGATGCCGATGAGGATAGAGGAAGAGCTCAAGAAGCCCTTGGTCCAGTGCTTGAAGAACAGGATGACCACCAGCACGAAGACAGCCAGCAGCAGGTTCTCCATGGAGCCGAAGTCCTTGGCTGCGTTGCCGCCGCCGAAGGAGTTGACGCCGACCGAGATCAGCGACAGACCGATGGACAGCACGACCGTGCCCGTGACCACCGAGGGGAAAAACTTGCGCAGAGGCTTGAGGAAGAAGCCCAGCACGGTTTCGAACAGGCCGCCCAGGATGGACGCACCCATGATGGCACCATAGGCCAGCACACCGCCGCCCATGGAAGCCGCGACGCTGTTGAACACGCCCAGGAAGCCGGAGCTGGTGCCCATGATGATGGGGACCTGACCGCCGACCGGGCCGATGGAAAACAGCTGCACCAGCGTGACGATGCCGGCCACGAACATGGCGTTCTGCAGCAGGCTGATCTGCAGGTCAGCGAACTCGCCGCCCGCCAGACCGCAGGCGCTCGTGATGATGAGCAGCGGGGTCAGGTTGCCGACGAACATGGCGAACACATGCTGCAGGCCCAGCGGGATCGCCTGGCGAAGGGGCATCTTGGCTTTGAAGTCGTAAGCCGCCTTCTCCAACTCAATATTTTTGATCATAAACTTCTCCTTTGAACAAACCGGTTTTCAAACGACAGAAATCATTATAACAAAGCCTGTGTCGAATTGGGAGAGGCCTTGTGATCTTTTTGTTCACTTTTTGTTCATAAGTCATACTTTACCAGCAAAAATGTCCGCACATGAGATACAAGTGCGGACATTTTTATGGTCATGCACCGGGAATCAGAAGCCGCTGTGCTTTTTCGATGGCCGTTGTGCCCTCAGCGAGGTCGTTTGCGGCAAGCATCTGCCCCGGCGAAACATGGTAGCGTTTTGCAATGGCAAACAGTGCTTCCCCGGCCTGTGCGTAATAGATGCGGAGGGAGATCTCCGGGTCGGCAGGGGCCAGCTTCTCCCCCAGCGCAATGCTGCCCACGCAGGAAGCCTGCCTGCGGCTGAGGATGGCCCCCTCCACCCGCACCGTCACCGAAACATCCAGCGCACCGCCCGTGCAGCTGCATTGCAGGTCCTCGACGCTGAGCCAGCATTCCGGATAGAGCGCTGCGGTCTCGGCGGCTTCGGCCGGGATGGGCAGGGCCAGCTCCAGCGGCTTTTCGTAGCTTTCCAGCTCGGCAAGGCTGTTCTCGCCAAACGCCGTCACAAGGACCCGCGCCGCCACCACCCAGCTGGTTTCCTGCCAGAGCAGCTGCGCCGGGCCGATGGCCGCAAAGCAGGCCAGGATCTTTGCCCCGGCATCCGGCAGCGGGCCGGACCCGGTCAGGGTGGCCGTCTCGTTCAGGGCACAGAGCAGCGCTTCGGTGCGGAGATTCTGCATCACAGGCTCCGTCTCAAACTGCGTCGAGAAGGCATCGGCCACACATTGCAGCTGGTAGGGCCGCCACGCCCGCAGACGCAGCATCACGGTGGCGCTGAGGGAGCCGGGGGCTTCCCCCTCCCCCTGTGTGGCCGTGAACCCGACCGGCTCGGCCACGCAGAGGCAGCGGCAGTCTTCGCTGAGGCCCTCCACATCCAACACCTGATTGAAGGGAAGGTCCAAGCTCTGGCTCTGCAGGGCGCTTTCCCCTTCTGCCCGCCAGGCGCAGAGAACGTGCAGGGTCCCCTTGGCCACCGCCTTGGCATTCAGGACCTTAAGGTCGTGGAGGGAGGCTGTCCCGGCAATGTCCAGGATGGCGGCAGGCGGCGACGGAAAGGCCAGCTCGCCTTCCACCGTGATGAGCTTGTCGAGCACGGCCGCGCGGCGGACGCCCTCCAGTGTGGTCAGCTGCTGCTCGATGCCGCCGTCGGCTAGCGCCGTGAGCACCTCGGTCTTCTGCTGGGTGTAGACCGACGCCACCAGACCAAAGGCTCCCCGCACCTCGATGCGGCGAGGCGTGACCGAGCGGCAGTTCAGGTATTCGGTCTGGCCCTCCACCTGAGCCGTCCATGCAGTAAAGGCAAACTCCGGCAGTTCCAGCACCTTGTTGAAGGGCAGCTTCTGCTCCGTCTGGCAGAGGCCCGCGTCATCCTCGCCCTGATAATACACGATGCAGCGCAGATAGCCTTCCAGCGTCAGTTTGCCGGGCTGCAGCTGCTTTTGCAGCACCACCGGTTTCGCAAAGCATTTGACCAGCTTGAACACCGGCGGAAGATAATCGGAGATCAGGATCTCCGTTTCCAGCGGGAGCTCCGCCTTGACGGTGCAGTTCGCACCCGCAGCGGGCAGCGCATCCCGAAAGATCTTCAGTTCCATCCTGTGCGCTCCTTTCCTGTCCGTTTGGCATAGCACATACCAGACTGTATGCGCTGCGGCGGGCAGATATGCGCAAAAAACACCGCCGCACAGCGTTTCCACTGTGCGGCGGTGTTCCACAAATCAGGATCTCAGAAGATCAAATTATTCAGCGGCCTTGGCTGCCTCGACCTGCTTGATGAGCTCCGGCACGACCTTGAACAGATCGCCGACGATGCCGTAATCTGCCACACCGAAGATGGGTGCAGACTCGTTCTTGTTGACGGCAATGATGCACTCGGAATCCTGCATACCAGCAGTGTGCTGGATGGCACCGGAAATACCCAGAGCAACGTAGATCTTGGGGTGGACGGTCTTGCCGGTCTGACCGACCTGATGGTCAGCGGTCATCCAGCCTGCATCGGTAACGGCACGGGATGCGCCGACCACGCCGCCGCCCAGAGCAGCAGCCAGCTGCTCGGCCAGCTCGATGCCCTTGTTGACATCCTTGCTGATGCCGCGGCCGACCGAGACGATGACGTCGGCACCGATCAGATCGACCAGCTTCTCAGCAGCCTTCTCGACGCTCAGGACCTCGGTCTTGATGTCGGAAGCCGCCAGCTCAAAGGCGGGCTTCACGATCTGGCAGGCATCGGCCTTGGCCTGATCGAAGGGAGCCTTCTTCATAACGCCGGGACGCACGGTGGACATCTGCGGACGGAAGCGGGGGCAGATGATGGTAGCCATCAGATGGCCGCCGAATGCGGGACGGGTCATCTTCAGGTTGCGGTCTTCCATATCGAACTTCTGCTTGGACAGGTCGATGGTGGAGCTCTCCTTCAGGAAATCGATATACTTTGCAGTGTCGATGTCCAGATGGGTCGCATCTGCGGTCAGGCCGGTGTGCAGGCGGGCTGCGCAGCGGGGGCCCAGGTCGCGGCCAATGTTGGTCGCGCCGATCAGCAGGACCTCAGGCTTGTACGCATTGACCATATCGCAGACGACCTTGGCGTATGCGTCGGTGGTGTAGTCCTTCAGCAGCGGGCTGTCGCAGACCATGACCTGATCGGCACCATAGCCGCCCAGCTCTTTGGCGATGCCTTCCACATTGTCGCCCAGCAGCAGGCCGGTGACTTCGCAGCCCAGCTCGTCAGCCAGCTTGCGAGCCTCGCTGACCAGCTCGAAATCGGTGGACATCAGTTTGCCCTGGCGCTGCTCACAGAAGACCCAAACGCCCTTGTAATCGTTAAAATCAGCCATTGTAATCCTATGCTCCTTTCATCAGATCAGGTGCTTCTTGGCCAGGATACCAGCCAGCTGTGCGGCGGTGTCGTCGCCCGTCAGCATGGTGCCTGCGCCCTTCTGCGGAGGAGTGAAGGACTTAAAGACGTTCGTCGGAGAACCCTTCAGGCCGATGGTATCGACCTCGATCAGCGGATCATCCTTCAGAGCGTTGTAATCAAACACTTCCATGGGCTTGTCGTAGCAGGTGAAGATGCCGTTGACGCTCATGTAACGGGGCTCGTTCAGCTCCTTGATGCAGGTCAGCAGGCAGGGAGTCTGGACCTTGACCATCATGTAGCCGTCTTCCAGCATACGCTTCACGGTCAGGGTGTTGCCATCCTTCTGGATGTCGGCAACGTAGGTGACCTGGGGCAGATGCAGCTTTTCAGCGATCTGGGGGCCGACCTGTGCGGTATCGCCATCAATTGCCTGACGGCCGCAGAAGACGACATCCTCCGGGCCAACGCCGATCTTGTTGACGGCAGCGGCCAGGATCTGGCTGGTCGCGAAGGTATCGGAACCGCCGAACTCACGGCCGGAGACCAGAACGGCCTTGTCGGCACCGCGGGCCAGCAGCTCACGCAGCATCCCTTCGGCCGGCGGCGGGCCCATGGTGACGACAACGACTTCGCAGTCGGTGGCGTCCTTGAGCTTCAGAGCAGCCTCCAGAGCGTTCAGGTCATCGGGGTTGGTAATGGTTGCCATAGAGGCACGGTCCAGGGTGCCATCCGGCTTGACGGACACCTTACCGGAGGTATCAGGAACCTGCTTTACACAAACGATTGCTTTCATTGTAAATTTTACCTCCCTTACTTCAGCAGCGCGCCGGAAATGACCATCATCTGCACTTCGCTGGTGCCCTCGTAGATCTCGGTGATCTTGGCATCACGCATCATGCGCTCAATGGGATAGTCACGGGTGTAGCCGTAACCACCGAACAGCTGCAGGCAGCGGCGGGTCACGTCGCTTGCGGTGCGGGCGGCGATCAGCTTGGCCTGAGCAGCTTCCACGCTGTAACGGACCTTTGCACCGTCCATAGCCTGCTGCTTCTTCAGAGCAGCGGCATAGACCAGATACTTGGCAGCCTCGACGCGGGCCTTCATCTCAGCCAGCTCGAACTGGGTGTTCTGGAATGCAGCGATGGGGCGGCCGAACTGCTTGCGCTCCTTGACGTAAGCAACGGTCTCATCCAGAGCGCCCTCGGCGATGCCCAGAGCCTGGGAAGCGATGCCGATACGGCCGCCGTCCAGAGTGGCCATTGCCAGCTGGAAGCCCTTGCCGCGCACACCCAGCATACGATCCTTCGGGATGCGGCAGTCCTCGAAGATCAGCTCGCAGGTAGAGGAACCGCGGATGCCCATCTTATCCTCAGCCTTGCCGACCGAGAAGCCCGGATCGGTGCGCTCGACGATGAAGGCGGAGCACAGCTTGGTGGGGCGGCCCTTCTTGTCCAGCACATGGTCGGTGACTGCGATGACGATGAACACATCGGCGAACCCTGCATTGGTGATGAAGATCTTGGAGCCGTTCAGCACCCAGCAGTCATCCTCTTCCTTTGCAATGGTCTGCTGGCCCTGTGCATCGGTGCCGGCACCCGGCTCGGTCAGACCGAATGCACCCAGCCACTCGCCGCTGCACAGCTTGGGCAGATACTTTGCCTTCTGCTCCGGGGTACCGTTCTCATAAATGGGAGCAGCACACAGGCTGGTGTGAGCAGAGACGATGACACCGGTGGTGCCGCAGACCTTGCTCAGCTCTTCCACTGCCATGACGTAGGACAGCACGTCGCCGCCTGCACCGCCGACAGAGGTGGGGAAGTAAATACCCATCATGCCCAGCTTGCCCATCTTTTCGACGGTCTCTTTGGGGAAGTACTCTTCTGCATCAACTTTCTTAGCCAGAGGCTTGACTTCGTTTTCAGCAAACTCGCGGTACATTTTCTGCACCATCTGCTGCTGCTTGGACAGAGTAAAATCCATCGCTATATCCTCCTAACGGGTCTAGTTTTTCATAGGCCGGGCGCTTGTTGCGGCGAACCCGGTTTGCAAACAAATTCCTCCCGGCCGCTTTCCCCGCAGCCGGGAGAAATGTTTTCAGAAATTACAGCTGGTCGACCGGGGTCTTGGTGCGGTCTGCGTTGTAAACGTAGAAGCCCTTGCCGGTCTTGCAGC
>ERZ1032794.500-NODE-500-length-11319-cov-4.231179_pt1 | contig 11319 bp, 5 predicted proteins | sample MGYA00516957_ERZ1032794 | MGnify/ENA primary metagenome ERZ1032794 (study PRJEB33719, sample SAMN04262543) | wastewater metagenome | biome: sewage system; feature: street-access sewage; material: sewage | place: Peru: Lima | collected 2013-01-15 ... | reverse complement strand
GATTGCTGATGATGCTTCTGGCAAGCGCCAGAATGTGGAGTTCAAGCGTGTGGCTAAAAAGATTCAAGCTTATATCAAGCTGCAAGTTAAAGCAGGACAGGCGAACCCTTCGCCACCAGTCGGTCCAGCGTTGGGTCAACACGGTGTGAATATTATGGAGTTTTGTAAGGCGTTTAACGCAAAAACTCAGGGTATTGAGCCAGGCTTACCAACACCAGTAATTATTACTGTGTACAGCGATCGTAGCTTTACTTTTGAAACAAAAAGTACCCCAGCTGCTGTGTTATTGAAAAAAGCAGCAGGTGTTTCAGCTGGATCAGCGCGTCCAAATACCCAGAAAGTGGGTACTGTTACACGTGCACAGTTAGAAGAAATTGCAAAAATTAAAGAAGCTGACTTAACTGCTGCTGAACTTGAAGCTGCTGTTCGTACCATTGCTGGCTCTGCGCGCAGCATGGGCTTGAATGTGGAGGGCGTGTAATGGCTAAGCTTTCAAAACGCAAACAAGCTATCGCAGCTAAAGTAGAAGCGGGTAAGCAGTATTCTTTTGAAGAAGCAGCAAGCTTACTAAGCGAACTGTCTACTATCAAATTTAAAGAGTCAGTTGATATTGCAATCAACCTTGGCGTTGATCCACGTAAGTCTGACCAAGTTGTACGTGGTGCCACTGTTATGCCAAACGGTACAGGTAAGACTGTGCGCGTTGCTGTGTTCGCGCAAGGTCCAGCTGCAGAAGCCGCTTTGGCTGCCGGTGCTGACAAAGTTGGTATGGATGATTTGGCTGCAGAAATGAAAGCCGGTGACCTGAATTATGACGTAGTTATCGCATCTCCAGATGCAATGCGCGTTGTTGGTCAGTTGGGTCAGGTTTTAGGTCCTCGTGGTCTAATGCCAAACCCTAAAGTTGGTACTGTAACACCTGATGTTGCAACGGCAGTAAATAACGCTAAAGCTGGTCAAGCACGTTTCCGTACTGACAAGAACGGTATTATCCATGCTTCGATTGGCCAGATTGATTTTGAGCCAGTAAAGCTTAAGCAAAACGCTGAAGCGTTATTAGCTGAGTTACGCCGCTTGAAGCCGTCTTCATCAAAAGGCATTTACGTTAAGCGCATTACTTTAAGCAGCACTATGGGCCCTGGTTTGGTTATTGATCAGTCAAGCTTGGATGCTGCTCGATAAGAGTTGTGTAACACATTTTGGGGTCCCTGCTTAGCGGGGGCCGTCAAAGACCGTAGGTGGCTTTGTCTTAATAAATATGTTCAATGCATATTAGCCTACGTAGATGGTGCTCCCGATTCATTTTCGAATCAGACACCAAATAGATACTCAGTTTACTGAGTAAAATGAAATAAGCAGGAGTAAAACCCGTGGCAATTAGACTCGAAGACAAGAAAGCTATCGTCGCTGAAGTCAACGAGGCTGCCCAAGCTGCCCTTTCCGCTGTTGTGGTTGATGCCCGCGGCGTAACAGTAAGCGCTATGACCGGACTCCGTAAAGAGGCTCGTGAAGCAGGTGTATATGTGCGTGTAGTACGTAATACATTGTTGCGTCGCGCCGTTGCAGGAACTCAGTATGAGGTTCTCAGCGATGTGTTCACTGGCCCGACCTTAATTGCTTTCTCTAATGAACATCCGGGCGCAGCTGCTCGTATTTTCAAAGAGTTTGCTAAGGGTCAGGATAAGTTTGAGATCAAAGCAGCCGCTTTTGAAGGTAACTTGATTGCAGCCAACCAAATCGACGTATTGGCAACATTGCCAACTTTCGACGAGGCGGTATCTCAGTTGATGAGTGTTATTCAAGGCGCGACCAGCAAACTGGCTCGTACTTTGGCAGCAGTTCGCGATCAGAAAGAGTCAGAAGCTGCTTAAGCTTTTGCTCTTTACAAAATTTTTTGATTTTGGTGGCTTAATTAAGTCATCACCACTATAGGAAGAATAGAGTCATGGCTCTTACTAACGAAGATATCCTTAACGCCGTTTCAGAAATGTCAGTAATGCAAATTGTTGAGCTGATTTCTGCAATGGAAGAAAAATTTGGCGTGACCGCTGCTGCTGCAACTGTTGCTGTAGCAGGTCCTGCTGCTGCCGCTGCTGAAGAGCAAACTGAATTCACCATTATGCTGTTAGAAGCTGGTGATAAGAAAGTTAACGTTATTAAAGCAGTTCGTGAACTGACAGGTTTAGGTCTGAAAGAAGCGAAAGCTGTTGTTGATGGCGCGCCAGGCGTTGTTAAAGAAGACGTATCAAAAGATGATGCTGAAGCAGCTAAGAAAATGCTGGAAGAAGCAGGTGCTAAAGTCGAGCTTAAATAAGCTTGATGCAGCATAACAGCCTGAGCAAAGGGCTGATGGCTGGTGGCTAATGTCACCGGCCTTTTTCCGTTATAACGAGTCTTTCGAGTGGATGCTATAAGCAGAACTCAGATCGGATATGAACAGAAAAATAAATATTTGCACGATTTATTGGGTATTTCCGCCGGAAGTATCCTACAAGCAGGTGACCAAGCTGGGGAACGCTGATGGCTTACTCATATACTGAGAAAAAACGTATCCGCAAGGACTTTAGCAAGCTGCAGGATGTGATGGATGTGCCTTATCTGTTGGCAATCCAATTAGATTCTTACAGAGAATTTCTGCAGGCAGGCGTGAGCAAGGAGCAGTTCCGTGATATTGGCCTGCACGCAGCCTTTAAATCGGTTTTTCCGATTATTAGTTACTCAGGTAACGCGGCTCTTGAATACGTAGGGTATCGCCTTGGCGAACCCGCCTTTGATGTTAAAGAATGCTCTTTGCGCGGAGTTACATACGCCGTGCCATTGCGCGTTAAAGTGCGCTTGATTATTTTTGATCGTGAGTCTTCAAGTAAAGCGATCAAAGATATTAAAGAGCAAGAAGTCTACATGGGTGAAATCCCGTTGATGACTGAGAACGGTACTTTTGTAATTAATGGTACTGAGCGAGTTATCGTTTCTCAGCTGCACCGCTCACCAGGTGTGTTCTTTGACCACGACCGTGGCAAAACGCACAGCTCAGGTAAATTACTCTATTCAGCACGTATTATTCCATACCGTGGCTCTTGGCTCGATTTTGAATTCGATCCAAAAGACTGTGTGTTTGTACGTATTGACCGTCGTCGTAAACTGCCCGCAACTGTATTGTTGCGCGCACTGGGTTACACGACTGAAGAAATTCTTGAAACCTTCTACGACACTAACGTATTCCATGTCTCAGCTGATGAAATCAGCTTAGAGTTGGTGCCGCAGCGTTTACGTGGTGAGATTGCATCATTCGACATTAAAGACGATAAAGATAAGATTATCGTTGAAGAAGGTCGCCGGATCACTTCGCGTCATATTAATCAGTTGGAAAAAGCCGGTATCACCAAGCTTGTTGTTCCGGTTGAATATATTATTGGCGTCACTACAGCTAAGCCAATTGTTCATCCAGCCACTGGCGAAATCATCGTTGAGTGCAACACTGAGCTGACTGCTGAAACATTACAGCAAGTGATTGATGCCAAAGTTACCCAGATTGAGTCGCTGTACACTAACGACATTGACTGTGGGCCGTTCGTTTCAGATACTCTGAAAATTGATAACACCACTAATCAACTTGAAGCGCTAGTAGAAATCTATCGCATGATGCGTCCTGGTGAGCCGCCAACTAAGGATGCTGCAGAGAATCTGTTTAAGAACTTGTTCTTTGCAAGTGAGCGCTATGATTTATCTGCTGTTGGTCGCATGAAGTTCAACCGTCGTATCGGTCGTACTGAAATTATCGGCGAAGGCGTTCTGAGCAAAGAAGATATTGTTGACGTACTAAAAACTATCGTTGCTATTCGTAACGGTCACGGTATTGTCGATGACATTGATCACCTCGGTAACCGTCGTGTACGTTGCGTTGGTGAAATGGCTGAAAACCAATTCCGTGTTGGTTTAGTCCGTGTTGAGCGCGCTGTTAAAGAGCGCTTATCTATGGCTGAAAGCGAAGGATTGATGCCGCAAGACCTTATTAACGCTAAGCCAGTGGCTGCAGCCGTTAAAGAGTTTTTTGGCTCCAGTCAGCTCTCGCAGTTTATGGACCAAAATAACCCGCTGTCAGAGATTACCCACAAGCGTCGCGTTTCTGCCCTCGGCCCAGGCGGTTTAACCCGTGAGCGTGCAGGCTTTGAAGTGCGTGACGTACACCCGACTCACTACGGTCGTGTTTGTCCGGTAGAGACACCAGAAGGTCCAAACATTGGTTTGATCAACTCTCTGGCAACCTATGCGCGTACCAATAGCTATGGCTTCTTAGAGACGCCATATCGCATTGTCAAAGATGGCAAGGTCACTGATGAGATCGTGTTCTTGTCAGCGATTGAAGAGGCTGATCACGTTGTAGCCCAGGCTTCAGCATTGATGAATGAAGACAACGTCCTCATCGAGGAGTTGGTAACTGTTCGTCACATGAATGAAACCACAGTTAAAGCACCTGAAGACGTAACCTTGATGGACGTATCGCCCAAGCAGGTTGTTTCTGTTGCTGCTTCGTTGATTCCGTTCCTTGAGCATGATGATGCTAACCGTGCCTTGATGGGTTCGAACATGCAGCGTCAAGCTGTGCCAACACTGCGTGCTGACAAGCCTCTGGTTGGTACCGGTATGGAGCGTAACGTTGCGCGCGACTCAGGCGTATGTGAAGTGGCTCGTCGTGGTGGTGTGATTGAGTCGGTTGATGCCAGCCGTATTGTTGTTCGCGTCAATGATGATGAAGTTGAAACGGGTGAAGCCGGTGTCGATATCTACAACTTGACGAAATACACCCGCTCTAACCAGAACACGTGCATCAACCAGCGTCCATTAGTACGCAAGGGCGAGAAAGTGTCACGTGGCGATATTATGGCTGACGGTCCATCCACCGATATGGGTGAGTTGGCGTTAGGTCAAAACATGCGCGTGGCATTTATGCCGTGGAACGGTTACAACTTTGAAGACTCCATCTTGCTGTCTGAGCGTGTTGTTGAAGAAGATCGCTACACCACAATTCACATTCAAGAGCTGACCTGCGTATCACGTGACACCAAATTGGGTGCTGAAGAAATCACTGCAGATATTCCAAACGTTGGTGAAGCTGCCCTGAACAAGCTGGATGAAGCCGGTATTGTTTATGTGGGTGCGGAAGTTGAAGCGGGTGATATTCTGGTTGGTAAGGTCACGCCAAAAGGTGAGACTCAACTGACTCCAGAAGAAAAGCTCTTACGTGCGATTTTTGGTGAAAAAGCGTCTGATGTAAAAGATACATCTTTGCGCGTGCCTACAGGAACTAAAGGTACCATCATCGACGTACAGGTGTTTACGCGTGATGGCGTTGAGCGTGATGCGCGTGCATTGTCGATTGAGAAAGCACAGTTAGATGAAATCCGTAAAGACCTTAACGAAGAGTTTCGTATTGTTGAAGGTGCAACCTTTGAGCGTCTGCGTAGCCACCTAGTGGGTGCCAAAGTAGAAGGCGGTGCTGGTGTTAAAAAAGGCACTGAGCTGACGGATGCCATTCTTGATGGTATTGAACACGGTCAATGGTTCAAATTGCGGATGGTTGATGATGGCTTAAATGAGCAGCTTGAAAAAGCCCAGGCTTATTTGTCAGATCGCCGTAAGTTATTGGATGACAAGTTCGAAGATAAAAAACGCAAACTACAGCAAGGTGATGATTTAGCGCCTGGCGTACAGAAGATCGTCAAAGTGTATCTGGCTATCAAGCGTCGTATTCAGCCGGGCGATAAGATGGCTGGTCGTCACGGTAACAAAGGTGTGGTGTCGGTGATTATGCCTGTCGAAGACATGCCGCATGATGCTGATGGTGTGCCTGTTGATATCGTCCTCAACCCGCTTGGTGTTCCATCGCGGATGAACGTTGGTCAGATTCTCGAAACACACCTTGGCTTAGCTGCTAAGGGGCTTGGTGAGAAAATTAATCGCATGCTCGAAGAGCAGCGTAAAGTCACTGAGTTGCGTGCGTTCTTACACCAGATTTACAACGAAATTGGCGGTGCTGACGAAGACCGTGTTGATCTTGATAGCTTGTCTGATCAAGAGATTATGGAGTTGTCAGATAACTTGCGCGCGGGTGTTCCAATGGCCACGCCGGTGTTCGACGGTGCTTCAGAGCTTGAGATTAAAGCGATGCTGAAGCTGGCTGATCTGCCAGAAAGCGGTCAGATGACGTTGTATGACGGTCGTACCGGTAATGCTTTTGATCGTCCTGTGACGGTTGGCTATATGTACATGCTGAAGTTGAACCACTTGGTCGACGATAAAATGCATGCGCGTTCAACAGGTTCATACAGTCTTGTCACGCAGCAGCCTCTGGGCGGTAAAGCACAGTTCGGTGGACAGCGCTTTGGTGAGATGGAAGTGTGGGCACTGGAAGCATATGGTGCTGCATATACTCTGCAAGAAATGTTGACCGTGAAATCGGATGACGTGAACGGCCGGACTAAAATGTATAAAAACATTGTAGACGGAGATCACCGTATGGAGCCTGGCATGCCAGAGTCTTTCAACGTACTGATCAAAGAAATTCGTTCGCTCGGTATCGATATCGAACTGGAAACCGTTTAACACGCGTGCGTATTAGGAGCGGCGTAGAGATACCCGCTCCCCGCTCCGTCAGGAGGAAAGGCCTTGAAAGATTTACTAAACTTATTAAAAAACCAGAGCCAAGTTGAAGAGTTTGATGCGATTAAGATTACGCTCGCCTCTCCAGAAATGATTCGCTCATGGTCCTTTGGTGAAGTTAAAAAACCAGAGACCATCAATTACCGTACATTTAAGCCTGAGCGTGACGGTCTGTTCTGTGCCAAGATTTTTGGACCCGTTAAAGACTACGAGTGCTTATGCGGTAAGTACAAGCGTCTCAAGCACCGTGGTGTGATTTGCGAGAAGTGCGGCGTTGAAGTTGCGCTGTCTAAAGTTCGTCGTGAGCGTATGGCTCACATTGAGCTGGCATCACCGTGCGCACACATCTGGTTTTTGAAATCATTACCAAGCCGCATTGGTTTGTTGCTGGATATGACTCTGCGTGACATCGAGCGCGTGTTGTATTTTGAAAGCTATGTGGTGATTAACCCAGGTATGACCACACTTGAAAAAGGCCAGTTGCTTAATGATGAGCAGTACTTTGAAGCCTTAGAAGAGTTTGGTGATGACTTTGATGCTCGCATGGGTGCTGAAGCTGTTCGTGAACTGCTGATGGAAATTGATCTTGAGCACGAGATCAACACCTTGCGCGAAGAAATTCCACAGACGAACTCAGAAACCAAGATCAAGAAACTTTCTAAGCGCTTAAAGCTGATGGAAGCTTTCCATGGCTCAGGCAACAAGCCTGAGTGGATGGTGCTGACTGTTCTGCCAATTTTGCCGCCTGATTTGCGTCCATTAGTGCCACTCGATGGCGGCCGTTTTGCGACCTCTGATCTTAACGATTTATACCGTCGAGTGATCAACCGTAATAACCGTCTCAAGCGTTTGCTTGAGTTATCTGCTCCTGACATCATTGTGCGCAACGAAAAGCGTATGCTGCAAGAGTCGGTTGATGCCTTGTTAGATAACGGTCGTCGCGGACGTGCAATCACTGGTAGTAATAAGCGCCCGCTGAAATCTTTGGCTGATATGATCAAAGGTAAACAAGGTCGTTTCCGCCAGAACTTGCTTGGTAAGCGTGTTGACTATTCAGGTCGCTCGGTGATTGTGGTGGGTCCAGCATTACGCCTGCACCAGTGTGGTTTGCCAAAGAAAATGGCGTTGGAGTTATTCAAGCCGTTTATTTTCGGTAAGCTTGAGCAACGTGGATTAGCGACGACCATTAAAGCTGCGAAGAAGATGGTTGAGCGCGAATTGCCAGAGGTATGGGACGTTTTAGCTGATGTGATTCGCGAACATCCGGTTCTGCTAAACCGTGCGCCAACCTTGCACCGTCTAGGTATTCAAGCCTTTGAACCTGTATTAATTGAAGGTAAAGCGATTCAGTTACACCCGTTGGTTTGTGCGGCTTATAACGCCGACTTTGACGGGGACCAAATGGCTGTACACGTACCCTTGACTCTAGAAGCACAACTTGAAGCCCGTGCTTTGATGATGTCGACCAACAATATCCTGTCGCCTGCGAACGGTGAGCCGATTATCGTACCTTCACAAGACGTTGTTCTTGGTTTGTACTATATGACCCGTGAAGCGATTAACGCTAAGGGTGAGGGCCGCGTTTTTGCTGATTTGCAGGAAGTGGACCGTGTGTATCGTTCCGGTGATGCTGCATTGCACGCTAAAGTTAAGGTGCGTATCAGTGAAACTGTGAATGATAGTGATGGTAACTCAACGCATTGCACTCGAATTGTCGATACCACTGTTGGTCGTGCGTTATTGTTCCAAATCGTGCCAGCAGGGCTGCCGTTCTCTATCGTCAATCAGCCGATGAAAAAGAAAGCGATTTCTAACTTAATTAACCAGTGTTATCGCGTGGTTGGCTTGAAAGAAACGGTCGTCTTTGCTGACCAGTTGATGTATACAGGTTTTGCTTTCTCAACGATTTCTGGTGTTTCAATCGGTGTGAATGACTTTGTCATACCTGACCAGAAAGTTACGATCATTGATCGTGCAATCGAAGAAGTTAAAGAAATTGAAAAGCAGTACGCATCAGGTCTGGTAACCCAGGGTGAGAAATACAACAAAGTGATCGACTTATGGTCGAAAGCGAACGATGAAGTTTCTAAAGCCATGATGGCGAACCTGTCGACTGAGTCGGTTGTTAATCGCGAAGGCGAAACAGTCAGTCAAGAGTCGTTCAACTCGATGTATATGATGGCTGATTCCGGTGCTCGAGGCTCGGCAGCACAGATTCGTCAGTTAGCCGGTATGCGTGGATTGATGGCTAAGCCAGATGGCTCCATTATCGAAACGCCTATTACGGCTAACTTCCGTGAAGGCCTCAACGTACTGCAGTACTTTATTTCTACACACGGTGCGCGTAAAGGTCTTGCGGATACGGCTCTGAAAACTGCGAACTCTGGTTATCTAACCCGCCGTTTAGTCGATGTTGCGCAAGACCTCGTTGTTACAGAAGTCGATTGTGGCACTGATGAAGGTCTAGTGATGACACCGCACATTGAAGGTGGTGACGTTGTTGACCCATTGGGTGATCGCGTATTAGGTCGTGTGATTGCGCAAGATGTACTTAAACCTGGCAGTGACGATGTGCTCATTCCAATGGGTACCTTGATTGACGAAAGGTGGGTTGAGTTCATTGAAAACAACAGCATTGACGAAGTGGTTGTCCGCTCGCCAATTACCTGTGAAACGCGTCATGGAATTTGTGCTAAATGCTACGGCCGTGACCTTGCACGTGGTCATGAGGTCAACCAAGGCGAAGCAGTCGGCGTGATCGCTGCTCAGTCAATCGGTGAGCCGGGTACACAGTTAACCATGCGTACCTTCCACATTGGTGGTGCGGCCAGTCGTACATCGGCTACTGACAGCGTCCAGGTTAAAAATGGCGGTACTGTCCGTCTGCTGAATCTCAAGCATGTTACCCGCGCTGATGGCAGCTTGATTGCCGTATCGCGTTCTGGCGAGTTAGCGATTGCTGATGAGTTCGGTCGTGAGCGTGAGCGCTACAAATTGCCTTATGGTGCTGTTATTTCAGTGGCCGAAGGTGATGTTGTTGCTGCTGGTGCTATCGTTGCAAAATGGGATCCGCACACTCACCCAATCGTTACTGAAACAACTGGTATTGTTCAGTTTGTGGGTATGGAAGCGGGCATTACCATGAAACGTCAGACTGATGAATTAACGGGTCTGAGTAACATTGAAATTACCGATCCGAAAGATCGTCCGGCGGCGGGTAAAGATATTCGTCCAGCGATTAAACTGGTGGATGACAATGGCAACGATTTATTCCTGCCAGGCACTGATGTTGTTGCGCAATACTTCTTACCTCCGCATGCGTTGGTAAACTTGAACGACGGTGCGCGTATCAATATCGGTGATGTGGTTGCCCGTATTCCGCAAGAAACATCGAAAACTCGCGACATTACCGGTGGTCTACCACGCGTTGCTGACTTGTTTGAAGCGCGTCGTCCGAAAGAAGCAGCGATTCTGGCTGAAATCAGCGGAACGATTTCCTTCGGTAAAGAGACTAAAGGCAAGCGTCGTTTGGTGATTACACCGACTGATGGTAGCGAGCCATATGAAGAACTGATTCATAAGTGGCGCCACCTCAACGTGTTTGAGGGTGAGCAGGTCAACCGTGGAGAGGTTATTTCTGACGGCCCAAGCAATCCGCATGACATTTTGCGTTTGTTAGGTGTGAGTGCTTTAGCACGCTACATCGTGACTGAAATTCAAGACGTTTACCGTTTGCAGGGTGTGAAAATCAACGATAAGCACATTGAAACGATTTTACGTCAAATGTTGCGCAAGGTTGAAGTGACTGAGTCTGGTGATTCCTCACTGATTAAAGGTGATCAAGCGGAATACAATCAGGTCTTGGAAGAAAATGAAGCATTGATTAGCAATGATCGATTCCCAGCGAAATTTGAGCGTGTGCTGCTAGGTATCACCAAAGCGTCACTATCAACTGAGTCATTTATTTCAGCTGCATCTTTCCAAGAAACGACGCGTGTTCTAACGGAAGCAGCTGTAACCGGTAAACGTGACTACTTACGTGGTCTAAAAGAAAACGTAGTTGTAGGTCGTTTGATTCCTGCAGGTACGGGATTGGCGTATCACGCAGAGCGTAAACGCAAGCGTGGTATCGAAGCACCGCAAGGTGTTAGCGCCAGTGATGTTGAGGCTGCACTCAGTGAAGCACTCAATTTAAAAGAATAGCGCTATAATTTAATGCCAAGGTATTAATGATTAGCCTTGACGGGGTGCTAGACTCTCATTAGACTCTAGCACCCCTAAAATTGGCGGGATTTTATCAATTCCGTCATTTTGTTTATGTCGGAAGACAACAGTGGAGCTTGTAGATGGCAACTATTAACCAGCTGGTGCGTAAGTCGCGCAAGCGCATGGTCGAGAAAAGCGACGTGCCTGCGTTACAAAACTGCCCGCAACGTCGTGGTGTATGTACTCGTGTATATACAACTACGCCAAAAAAACCGAACTCAGCCTTACGTAAAGTTTGCCGTGTTCGATTAACTAATGGCTTTGAAGTCGCTTCGTACATCGGCGGTGAAGGTCACAACTTGCAAGAGCACAGTGTTGTGTTGATCCGTGGTGGTCGTGTTAAAGACTTACCAGGTGTTCGTTACCACACAGTGCGCGGCGCTTTAGACACCT
>ERZ1032794.499-NODE-499-length-11320-cov-5.256369_pt1 | contig 11320 bp, 8 predicted proteins | sample MGYA00516957_ERZ1032794 | MGnify/ENA primary metagenome ERZ1032794 (study PRJEB33719, sample SAMN04262543) | wastewater metagenome | biome: sewage system; feature: street-access sewage; material: sewage | place: Peru: Lima | collected 2013-01-15 ... | reverse complement strand
CAAGTTTCATTTAAAGCTACAAAAAATCATTAACGCCTTGGGAGTGGTTTAGTCCCTTCTCTATATCAATAACTTTAACTCACTTTTTCATAATTTTACATGACCACTCCCATTTTTAAGGGAATTGAAAACTGAGTTATATTTTAAAAGGAAACAGAGGTCTGTTTCCTTTTTTCTTACTTCAAACCATGACAAAAGGAAACCCTTTCGAGTTTCCTTTATCAAATATATCGTTGGAGGCAAAGTCCAATAATACTTTAGTTGAGTGGTTCAATCATGAAGCTCAATTGATAGCTATCTGCTGAGCTAACCAAGAATTCGTCATGAACTGGAGCACCCCATGAGTCGTCACCACCGACACCCATTTGAGCAGCAAGAACTTTAATCCATGTAGCATCAGATTGTTGCAATTCATATTGATGACGAGCATTTTCAATTTGTTCAGTACTGTTACGCAAAGCACTGAATTCGAATGCCTTATTAAGTGCGGTGAATTTAAGACCATTATGGTTATCATCAGATACTGTAAATTCACGAGTACCATAGTGATTACCAGATTCTTGTGGCATTAGATATGGAGCAAATGTCTTTTCAACAGATGTTTCATATCGACCAAGATAGGCACCAGGAAGTTTATCAAGGTAGCTTTCTTCTGCACCGTATCCATAATAGCTTAGGTTTGTAAATTGTGAACCGATAGCAAATTCTAGACCAAATTCAGGGAAGTTTGGCAAACCTGCTTTACCATCATAGTTTGCAGTAACAAAGATTCGACCCTTGTAATCAACTTGATAAGTTACCTTAACTTCGACATCAGAAAAGCCAGGCAATTCATGAACATAAGTCACTTTAACAGAGTCATCTTCAATTTGAATTTGAGTATCTGTAACCTTACTATAGTTTCCAGCAACTTTCCAGCCTGCCATTTCGAATGGATATCCAGCACCACGATCGTTGTCAGTGTAAGCACGAGTAAAGTTAAGTTTAGGACCTTTCTCAATGAATTCAACACCATTATACTTAGCAGATACTAGCGTATTTTGTGCACGTGAAAGCAAGATAGAGAAGTTTTGTCCGTGGATTCCAATGTTGAAGTCGCCTTCAACAACATTCAAAGGAGCCTTAACTGGTGTTTCAGTGCTAATCTTTTCAGCAACATATTGACCGCGAACAATTTCATGTCCTTTTGGAGCCCATTCAGTTGCTTCATTCTGAACACAAGCAACTTCATAAATTCGTTCAGCATTTGAAGATCCAACAGCGAATTCTACTGGGAATGTTGCTTCTTCACCTGGTTTAACATCAAAGTGATATTCACTTTCGCTAACTTTTCTACCATCTTCGTAAACTCTAGCTAGGAAAGTATAAGCAGAAAGATCTTCAAAGACATTATCATTCTTGATAGTTACTGATTTTTCATCAACAGCAATCTTAATATTAGAGTAAAGATGTTTAACTGTTTGAAGTTTTGGAGTTAGGGTACGATCTGCGAAGACAATACCATTTCCACAAAATTCGTAGTCAGAAGGTCTATCATGCCAGTCACCACCATATGATAGGAATTCGCTACCATTTGGAAGTGGTTTGTAAATAGCTTGGTCAATGAAGTCCCAAATAAATCCACCTTGGTATTCTGGATATTTCTCTAAATCAGTGTAGAGTTTCAATCCACCACCAGAGTTACCCATTGTGTGCATGTATTCACATGAAATATAAGGTTTTTGAGGATTGTTAGTGAGGTATTCTTCAATATCAGCTGGTTTCGCATACATACGACTTTCGATGTCTGTAATGTAATCAAATTCACGACACCATGTAACACCTTCATAGTGAACTGGACGAGTATTGTCAACACTACGGAAGTAATCAGCCATGTCAGCAATATCTTTACCAGCATATGATTCATTACCACAAGACCAAATGATAACACTAGCATGGTTCTTATCACGTTGGAACATGTTATTGGCACGATCCAAACAAGCAGGCAACCATTCTGGTTCACTAGCTGGGATATTCCATGAAGGTTCGCTTAGACCAAGTTTTTGCCATGTACCGTGTGTTTCAAGGTTGGCTTCATCGATAACATAAAGTCCATATTCATCACACAATTCATACCAACGTGTTTGGTTCGGATAGTGAGAAGTACGAACAGCATTGATGTTATGTTGTTTCATCACTTTGATATCCCAAAGCATATCTTCTTCAGTGATACAACGTCCTGTTCTAGCGTTAAATTCGTGTCTGTTAACCCCTTTAAAGACAATTCTCTTACCATTCAAAAGCATGAGTTTATCTTTAATTTCGAAGTGTCTAAATCCAACCTTAACTGGAACGACTTCAACAACTTGGTCATCATCCAAAACATGAAGGGTCAAATTGTAAAGTTTAGGACTTTCAGCACTCCAAGGTTTGATTTTCAGATTTTCAAGACTTACAGATAGTTCACCGTCAGCATTAACAGATGCATCACCTTCTTTAACGATGCCTTCATGATCTGAAAGAACATATTTAATCTTCTTATCTTCATAATCACCAACAGTCTTCAAATCAATATCCAATTGACCTGCTTTTGTTTGGTAATCATAATCTCCCTTAACAAAGAGATCTTGAACGTGAACTTTTGGAATAGCGTACAAGTAAACATCTCTGAAAATACCGTACAGTCTCCAGAAGTCTTGGTCTTCCAACCAGCTTGCTGTAGAGTAACGATAGACAGCTACCGCCAACTTGTTATCACCTTCAACAAGGTAATCACTGATTTCAAATTCACTAGGTGTAAATGAATCTTCACTGTATCCTACGAAGTTACCATTGACCCATACAAAGATGGAAGTGGCAACCCCTTGGAATGAGATAAATACTTTTTTATCTTTTAAAGCATCATTCAAGGTAAAATGTTTAACGTATGATGCAACAGCATTTGATTCTTGAGGAACTTGAGGTGGACGAAGGAATTCTTTACCATCCCAAGGATATTGGGTATTCACATATTGTGGAGAACCAAAACCTTGAAGTTCCAAATGACCTGGTACATTGATGAAATTCAAATCAGTTTCATCAAATTCTGTTTTATAAAAGTCTTTTAAAACTTGATTTGTATTCTGAGCATAGTGAATTTTCCATTTTCCATTAAGAGATTGTCTTAACTTCATCTCTCCTTCAGAAAATTCTGCAAGAGATTCAAAATACTTATGATCTGAGTGAGCGTCAACAGTATTAACGCTAACAATCTTTGGATCGTTTAAGTAAGTTTGAATTTTTTCAGTCGTGTTCATAGATTATTCTCCTTTTTTGAAGGTAATAACTTCAGACAAAGCTTCTACCTTTTCTCCAACTTCTTGTTCAAGATGGAAAGCACTGAATTTTTCTGAATTGGTTACAGTGACAAGTACTGTGTCATCAAGACCATTTTTCTCAATAATTGGTGACCAGAACTCAAGAAGTTTTTGTCCAACTTCAACACGATCACCTTGTTCTACGTAACTAATGAATCCTTCACCTTTAAGTTTAACTGTTCCGATACCAACGTGGATAAGAACAATGACACCATCTACACTTTCAATACCAACTGCATGGCGAGTAGGAAGAACTTGACGAATGGTACCACTAATTGGTGCAAAGACAGCTCCATCAGTAGGTTTAATGGCGAAACCTTTACCCATGCTACCTGAAGCAAAGTGTTCATCATTAACACTTGAGAGGTCAACCAAATGGCCAGTTGTAGGGTTTACAAGAGATACGACGTTAGCTTTAACTTCATTTTCAGAAGTTGCTACGCTAAAGCGATGTTCCAATTCTTCAACAATTTCAGCGTGACGTGCTTCAGTCAAAGTGATTTTACGAGCAATAATGAAGGCTCCGATAAGCATTGCTGCTGCTGGGAAACCAAACATGCTAAGCTTAAAGATAGACTGTTGATGTGTTGTAATTGTTGATGCTGAGGCACCTGTTGTCATACCAGCAGCTACGGCAATTGTAGAAACAAGCCAGTTTGACATCGCACCACCAAGTTTATCAACAAGTGGACGAACTGACAAAGTAAGTGATTCATCACGGTGTCCCAATTTCCATTGACCATATTCTACTGAGTCAGAGATAATCATGAGGATAACAAGGAACACAAGAGGTTGTGGAATAAAGAAGAGTTCAGCAGCAGTCAAGATCATTGGAAGTGATGTTCCTGCAATACTAAAGATTCCGATACCACCGAGCATTACTGCAATACATCCATAGAACAAACGTTTACGGTTGAATTTACCAGCTAGGCTAGGGAAGAGTGAAACTGAAACCAAACCAACAACTGTATTCAATCCGTAAAGGATTGAATATTTCCCTGGATCACCAAGGATAAATGTGAAGTAAAAAAGTTGAAGAGCATTAAGTGTATTAATACCAAGACCATAGAACCAATATCCGAGAGACAACCACATCAATTGGTCGTTTTTACCAAGAACTTTAAAGACTTGTTTAAGGCTAGTTTTTTCTTTGTTATCACGAAGTTTTGACTCAACTTCACGTGTACCAATACCAACAGCAATTGATGTAATCACACCAATGAGAGCAACGATAAATGCAAACCAGAACCATCCAGATTTATCTCCAGAGCCACTACTGTTCGTCATAGAGAAGAACAAAACGATTGGCATGATGGCAACACCTACAATATTGGCACCAATAGTAGAACCAATACGGGCAAAAGTTGCCATTTTTTCACGTTCATGACTGTCAAGAGACAAGGCAGGAATCATTGACCAGAAACCGATATCTTTAATTGAGTAGAAGACATCCATTACAAGGTAGATAATTCCGAAAAGTACAAGGTACAAGAAAGGATTTGTTTTATTCAAACCACCTAAATCGGTGAAGAGAAGCAACAAGGCGATAGAACTGATGATACCACCACCAACTACCCATGGTTTGAATTTACCATACTTAGTATGAGTGTTATCAATCATGTTACCAATCAATGGATCGATAAATACTTCCAAGATACGCAAAATAGCGATGATGTTAGTAATTAATAGTACGTAGTGACTATTTTGCTTTGGATCACCTGTGTTAAACAAGTGAGTTGTCACAAACATGATAAAGTATGTTGACAACGTTGCATAGAAGACGTCGTTACCAAAAGCACCAGCTGAATAGGATAGACGAGACTTCATTTGACCTTTAGATTTTCCCATTACGAAAACCTCCTGTTAGTTGTTTTTTGAATACGCTTACATTATATAAGTATTAGTTTAAATCGTCAATAGTTTTAGTGATTTTTTACTAAATTTTTACTAAAACATGATTATTTTGATGAATTAAAATATTGGAAACCGATTTCATAGCTTACACTATGACCCTCCTCCAAGATGATATCTCCAAAATCTGTATGATTAACGGCATCTGGGAGTGTTTGAGCTTCCATAGCTATAGCTTCTCGTCCTTTTGCAATTGTTCCTCGATCTCTCGCAAAGTAAATATTATCCTCTATAATATCCATAGTATAAATAACTAAACCATTTCTGTTAGAGAAGATTTCAATACCATCTCCGCTTTCTTTGTCATGCAAAATAGCTACTTTTTTCACATGATCACAAGTTTCCCCTCCAACTACAAAGGCATCATCAAAACCGTTATTTGCTTCAATTTGAGGTAGTAAGTCAGTTGTCTTTCTAAAGTCATAATTTGTTCCATCTACATTAATTTTTTGTCCTGTTGGAATTAACTCAGAATCCAACTCTAAACGATAGTCTGAATAGATTTGTAACTCATGACTTGATAAATCCTGTTTGTCACTAAGATTAAAGTAAACATGGTTTGTCGGATTAAAGACTGTTGACTCTGTAACATCGAAGGCTTCAAAGAGTATTGTTAAGCGGTTATTATTGTTAAGTCTATAACTAATAGAGACTGTAACATCACCAGGAAAGCCATCTACACTTGAATAAAGTCTTCTAACAAACTTTGTCTCAACATATTCATCATTCAGGTTTGTGACATAGTTCCAATTTTGAACCTGCATTCCTTTTGGACCACCATGTAAACAGTTTTCTCCCTCATTCTTAGGAAGACTATAAAGAACCATATTATGAGTATACGAAGCTTTCCCAATTCTTCCAGCAACCCTACCAATGGACTGGCAGGCACATAAGTTATTCTTATAGTAATCCTCGTAATCACTGAAACCAAGTACTATATTTTTAAGAGCACCAGTTTCCGTTGGAACCAAAAACTCCTGAAGTGTAGCACCTGTTGTGAGTGTAGAAATGACAACACCATTATTATTTTCCATTGAAATTTTACTGACATCGCCTGAATCAACTTTTCCAATAATTTCGCAGCTTATTTTCATATTTTTTCCTCAAAAAACAAAGAGTACAATAATTATATATACTCTTTGACCCTTTGTTTATTATTTTAATTATCCTCGATCATCGTACCCTTTTGGATGGCTAGAATGCCATGCCCAAGCACTTGCGATGATTTTTTCGATGTTATCAAATTGTGGTTTCCATCCAAGAACTGTACGTGCTTTTTCAGATGAAGCAATCAATGTATCAGGATCACCAGGACGACGATCAGCCTTCTCAGCTGGAATTTCTTTACCAGTTACCTTACGAGCTGCTTCAAGAATTTGAAGGTTTGAGAAACCTGTTGATGAACCTAAGTTAAAGGCTGTAGATTCATTACCTTTACGAAGATATTCAACAGCAAGGAGGTGAGCATCAGCCAAGTCAAATGGGTGAACGTAGTCACGAACATTTGTACCATCAGGAGTATTGTAGTCATCCCCAAAGATCATGATTTTTTCACGAACACCTTGAGCTACTTGAAGAATAATCGGTAGAAGGTGAGTTTCTGGACCGTGATCTTCACCAATAGAACCATCAGGTTTTGCACCAGCAACGTTGAAGTAACGAAGGGGGACATATTTAATACCATAAGCTTTATCAGACCACTTCATGATAGTTTCCATCATCAACTTACTTTCACCGTATGGGTTGATAGGTTTTTGTGGTGTTGTTTCAAGAATTGGAATTTCTTCTGGAATTCCGTAAGTTGCTGCTGTTGATGAGAAGACAATGTATTTAACACCGCATTCGTTCATAACTTCAAGCAATTTAACCATTCCAGCTGTATTGTTATCAAAATATTTGAGTGGTTTTTCCATTGATTCACCAACCAATGAATAGGCCGCAAAGTGAATAACGGCATCAACATCAGGATTTTCTTTGAAGACCTTTCTCATAAAATCTTGATCAGAAAGATCGCCTTGATAGAAAATAGCATCTGGATGTACGGCAGCACGGTGACCGGTTACCAAACTATCTACTACTATTACTTTTTCTTGACCTTTTTCAACTAAGCGATCAACCATGTGAGAACCGATATAACCAGCTCCACCTAATACTAAAATTGCCATTTCTTATCTCCTTTCTTCAGAAAAAACAATTAATCAGCTAAATTTACAAAATCTACAAATGCTTTAAACTGATCTAAGCCTTCACTATTAGTCTTATAAACACCTGCATCTTCTAGTACACGAGCAAAGATATCTGCAACAGATTGGCGAACAACTTCTGTCACTTCCCCAGCCGTAATATTCGGATTTTGAGCTTTGAGTTCATCTGCCCATTCTTGGTGAATTGGAGCAACTTGGTTACCTTGACCTAATAGATAATCTTCAACATCTTTAAGTTCTGTTTTCAAACGAGGAGGAAGAATGGCCAATCCCATAACTTCAATCAAACCAATGTTTTCTTTTTTAATATGTTGAACATCTTTATGTGGGTGGTAGATACCGTCTGGATGTTCTTCAGAAGTTTGATTGTCACGAAGAACCAAATCCAATTCAAATGTGCCGTCTTTTCTACGAGCAATTGGGGTAATGGTGTGGTGAGGTTGTCCATCAGACTCAGCCAAGACACCAGCTTTTTCGTCTGAATAACCACGCCAACAATTTAAAATTTTGGTGGCAAGAGCAATAAGTCTTTCCTTATCTTCACTTCTTAAACGAAGAACTGACATAGGCCAATTAACGATACCAGCCTCAACATCAGAGTAACCATCAAAACTAACTTTTTCTTTAATCCCTGCTACTTCCATTGGGAAGGTATGGCGACCACCTTGATAGTGTTCATGTGTAAGAATCGAACCACCTACAATTGGAAGATCGGCATTTGAACCTGCGAAGTAACCAGGAAATGCTTCAACAATTGATAGGAGACGACCAAATGTCAATGGACTGATGTGCATTGGTTCGTGCTTACCATAAAAGAAGATAGAATGTTCATTAAAGTAAGCATATGGTGAATATTGGAAGCCCCAGTCATTTCCTTCCATTTGGAAACGAATAACACGGTGATTGCTGCGGGCTGGGTGATTAATGCGACCCAAATAACCTTCATTTTCCATACAAAGTTGGCATTTTGGATAATCAGAAGCTACCGCATTTTTAGCAGCAGCGATGGCTTTTGGATCTTTTTCAGGTTTTGAAAGGTTAATCGTAATTTCCAAGTCACCGTATTTAGTAGGTGCTTTATAAGCAATATTTTGTGCAATGGCTTTGACTTTCACATAATCATTTCGTTTACTTTGTGCATAAAAGTCAGCAATTGCTTGCTCTGGGTCAGATTTATAAGTATCCCAGAAGTTACGATTGACAAGGCTAGGGCTTGGTGTAATCAAGTCCATGAGTTGAGCACCGATGATATCTTGTTCTTCATTAAGTTCACCTACAGAACCAGCTTTAACACCTGCTTGAAGCAACTGGTCTTTAAGGTCAATCAATTCAGAGCTATCTGTTTCAACATCAGCAACTCCTTCTCCAACCAAAGCAAAAACTTTGTTTGTCAAATAGATACGGTCCAATTCCTCATAATCACTATTTTCAATAACCAGAGTTACAAAAGTGTTTACTAAATTTTCAGCCATAATCTCTACTTCTTTCTCATTAATCAAGTACTCGTGAACCGCCAGCTACTTCAGCAATATAGAAGCTTGGTGCATAACCAACGACTTCTTCATAACGTTGACCAACTGCTTTTTTGAAATCTTCAACTTTATCTTTGTTTACTAACGCGATGGCACATCCACCAAATCCCGCTCCTGTCATACGAGCTCCAAGAACACCTTCTTGTTCCCATGCTGTGTGTGCCAAAGTATCAAGTTCAAGACCTGTAACTTCGTAATCATGTTCCAATGACACGTGAGAAGCATTCATAAGACGACCAAAGCCTTCCAAATCACCTGATTCAAGTGCTTTACGAGCTTGAAGTGTACGTTGATTTTCAAGAACTGCGTGACGGGCACGTTTGATACGGTTTTCGTCTTTAATCAAGTAGCTGTATGCGTCAAATGTCCAGAGGTCCAATTCACCAAGTGTTTGGATATCAAGCTTTTCTTGGAGTTCAGATACTGCTGTTTCACATTCAGCACGACGTTCATTGTATTTAGAATCAGCCAATTCACGACGTTTGTTAGTGTTCATGATGACAACAACATTGTCTTTAAGGTCAAGTGGTACCAAGTCATACTCTAAAGTATTTGTATCCAAGTAAATCGCACGTTGTTCAGCTCCCATACCAATAGCGAATTGGTCCATGATACCAGAGTTAACGCCGATAAAGTCATTTTCAGTTTGCTTACCGATTTTAACCAAGTCAAGGCGTTCCAATTTAAGGTCATAAAGTTTTTCAGCAATAACACCAATCAACAATTCCAAAGATGATGACGATGACAAGCCTGATCCATTTGGAATGTTACCATAGATGTAAATATCCATACCTGAATCAATCGTATGACCAGCTTCTTGCAAGAAATGAAGAACACCTTTTGGATAGTTTGTCCAGTTGTGTTCTTTTTCAAAACGAAGATTTTCAAGTGGTACTTCGATGATGCCTTTATCCTCAAAGTTACCTGAGAAGAAACGCAAAACTTTGTCATCACGTTTGCGGGCCGCTCCGTAAGTACCTAGGGTAATGGCTGCTGGAAATACATGACCACCGTTGTAGTCCGTATGCTCACCAATCAAATTAATACGACCTGGAGAAAAGAAAGTATGTTCTGCTTCTACACCAAAAACTTCTTTAAACTTTTCTCTTAACTGTGATGTCTTCATAGGATGTACCTCGCTTATTCTTTTTTACACTAATAGTGTAACCCCTTTCACAAGGAAAATCAATATTTTTACTGTTTTTTTAGTAAAAAATAGGTAAAATTTTAGAATTTATGATATACTTTGGATGAAAGGAGAACAATATGGCTACATTAAAAGATATCGCAAAATTGGCTGATGTATCAATCGCAACTGTTTCACGTGTTCTCAACCAAGATGAAAACCTCTCCGTTACTGAAGAAACCAGGCACCGTATTTTAACTGCGGCAGATGAAATCGGATATACCAAACATCAGAAAATCGGAAACTTGAAAAAAGAAAAACATCAAGTGGCAATTATCCAATGGGTAAGTTAAGAAGACGAATTAGATGACATCTACTATTATAATAATCGACTCGGCATTGAAAAAAGGCCTCAGGAACTCGACTACGAGATTCTACGATATTTTAACGATATCCCCTTTAACCTGGCTGAGGAAGTTATAGGGGTAATCTGTATCGGAAAATTCAGTAAATCTCAAATTTCTGATTTTGAAGCACTGGGGAAACCCCTTGTATTTGTGGATAGCGATACCTTAACCCAGGGACACCCTTGTATCACGACCGATTTTGAAAATGCTGTTCAGTCTGCCCTCCGATATTTAAAAAACCAAGGGTGTCAATCAATCGGACTTTTAACAGGTGAGGAGAAGACAACCGACTTTCAAGAAATTATTCCTGATTCACGTCGGCGAGCCTATCGCAATTTTTGTATTGAAGAGGGAATTTACGACGCTAACCTCATATTGATAGGAAACTTTAGTGCACTATCTGGTTATGAACTTATCAAATCTAAACTAGAGACAGAGGAGAAACTTCCAGATGCCTTTTTTGCCGCAAGTGATAGCCTAGCTATTGGGGCACTCAGAGCTTTTCAAGAAGCTGGCCTCATTGTTCCAGATCAGATTCAAATCATTTCCTTTAATGATACAATCATGGCAAGACAGGTATTTCCACCCTTATCCTGTGTCACTGTCTACACCGAAGAAATGGGGCGAACTGCCATGGACGTCCTCAATAAACAAGTCTTGGCTCCAAGAGAAATCCCGACACTTACTATGTTAGGCACTAAACTGACTCTGAGAGAAAGTACGAAATAACAACTATTTAATAGAAAAATGTGGTCGCCAACAGTTAGTTGACAACCACTTTTCTTTTTATTTCACTTTCACACAA
>ERZ1032794.488-NODE-488-length-11401-cov-16.547506_pt1 | contig 11401 bp, 9 predicted proteins | sample MGYA00516957_ERZ1032794 | MGnify/ENA primary metagenome ERZ1032794 (study PRJEB33719, sample SAMN04262543) | wastewater metagenome | biome: sewage system; feature: street-access sewage; material: sewage | place: Peru: Lima | collected 2013-01-15 ... | reverse complement strand
CCTTTTTACCTTTTTACTTTTTTACCTTTAAATAAATCCTTGCTGCTTGAGGGCTTCGAGGAAACCTTGGCTCATCGCCTCGCAATCCTTCTTTGTGTATCTGATGTCGGTAAAAACCTGGGCTAGGGTCTCTACGTTGTTGATGCGAACGAACTCCTTGTTCTCTTCCAGAGCTTCCTTCTCTGCATAGAAGTCGTCAATCTTCTCTGGGGTATAATCCTCGAAATGCTCGTGGTGGATGATGCTGCGCAGAGGGAGACGGTCGCTCAGGGCTGGATGTTCTGCCGGCCAGCCGATGGTCAATGTGGCTACTGGCATTACGAGCTTAGGGAGCTTCAGGGTGTCGATGATCATCTTTGGCATATATACTGTGGTTCCGAGGAAGCAAGTACCCAAGCCAGCCTCTTCTGCCAGATTGGTGAAGGTCTGGGTAAAGAGAAGGGCATCGGTAGCTGCATTCATAAAAGAGAGAATGTTGTCATAGCCCGGGGTTCCCTTGCGGTTCTCTGCCCAGAGGGTTGTGCGGCGATAATCGGCACAGATGGTGAGGACGACAGGGGCTTCTGTTACCATCGGCTGGTTGAAGTGGGCTGGCGCCAGCGCCTTCTTTCCTTCTTCACTTCTTGTTACCACAACGCTGTAAAGCTGCAGGTTTCCCATTGTCGGGGTGCGCTCTGCCTCTTCCAAAAGGCGGTTCAGGAGTTCTTCAGATACTTCCTTCTCTGCATATTTTCTGATGCTTGTTCTGTTCTTAATCGATTCCATATCTTTTTTATTTTATCATTATACCTTATTATATATATAGGAGTTCTGTTCCATTTCAGAACCCTATTTTGCTGCAAAGTTAGTGAAAGTTTCCCAAAAAGTTGTCTTTCTTTCGCTTTTTTAGTGAAATATATGGCAAAACGTTTCAGATTTTAGAAATAAAAGTTTAATTTTGCACCTAAATATGAAACGTTTGATATGGAATATATTGAAAATATGACTTTTGAAGAGGCTTCCAAGGCTCTTATAGATGAATTGAATGCTAATCTGGCAACACTTCATCAGAATTATCATGTAGAACAGTCTGATTGGAATAAACTCTATGATCAGATAGCCAATGTTGTTTCAGAGGAAACTCATCTTCCTGTTTTCTCTCCTGAAGTGATGGAGGTGCGACCTCGAGAACTGGAATGCGATGTGGTGCGATTCCAGAATAATAAGGAGAAATGGGTGGCTCTGGTAGGACTGCTCGATGGTCATCCATACGAAATCTTCACGGGTTTGCAGGATGAGGACGAGGGTATCATGCTGCCTAAATCTGTAAGCAAAGGCAAGATTGTGAAGACCATTCTTGATGGAGGATTGAAGCGATACGACTTCCAGTTTGTGAACAAGCGAGGCTATAAGATTACGGTTGAGGGATTGAGCGAGAAGTTTAATCCTGAATACTGGAACTATGCCAAGCTGATTTCCGGTGTGCTGCGCTACCGTATGCCTATCGAACATGTCATCAAACTCGTTTATCAGCTCCAGCTTACTTCAGATAACATCAATACCTGGAAGAAAGGTGTTGTGACAGCCCTGAAGAGATATCTGAAGGATGGTAGCCTGATGAAACTTTACGATGATAGCGATTCCGAATCCTAATCCCCAAGATAGAAACTGATATAAACTATGCTTTTCTGTAGTAAGATATACTTGAAGAATGTCCGTTTCCATGCGTATCACGGCGTTCTGTCACAGGAAACCCAGGTGGGCAACGATTATGTGGTGAATCTGGATGTGAGCTATGATTTCTCCAGAGCCATGGAAACCGATGAACTGGCTGGAACCCTCAACTATGCAGAACTCTATGAACTCGTGAAACAGGAGATGGAGATACCTAGCAAACTGCTGGAACATGTAGCCGGAAGGATAGGAAAGCGACTCTTTGCAGAATATCCGACTATTCAGAAAATACAACTCGCCATTACCAAAATTAATCCTCCTTTTGGAGCAGATTGTGACGGCGCAGGGGTAGAAGTTGTATTAACAAATGATAAAACTTTATAGTAGATTTAGGTTTTCTGATACAAAAGTAGTAATTTTGCAAAATCATCAGAAAGATATGTTGAAGAAAATAACACTCATATTGACCCTATTGTGTATGTTGGTGCTGACAGCGACAGGCGCCAACCGCCGTTTCACGCTCGTTATCGACCCAGGTCATGGCGGTCATGATGCGGGTGCACTTGGTGCTATTTCCAAAGAAAAGAATATCAATCTCTCTGTGGCATTGCAGTTTGGCAAATATGTTGAGCGCAATATGCCGGATGTGAGAGTCATCTATACCCGCAAGACGGATGTCTTTATTCCTCTGAAACAGCGTGCCAACATTGCTAACCGCGCCAATGCCGACCTGTTTATCTCGGTACATACCAATGCGCTGCCAGCCGGTAAGATAGCCCGTGGTTTTGAAACCTATACGCTCGGTATGCACCGTGCCAAGGATAATCTCGATGTGGCTATGCGAGAGAACTCCGTTATCTCGATGGAGAAGGGCTATCAGCAGACCTATCAGGGTTTCAACCCGCGATCTTCTGAGAGTTACATCATCTTCGAGTTTATACAGGGTAAGAATATGGAGAGAAGCGTAGAACTGGCGCGCAATATCCAGCGAAAGGTATGTTCCGGTGCCAACCGTCCGGATAAGGGTGTGCATCAGGCAGGATTCCTGGTTCTCAGAGAAACCTCGATGCCTAGCTGTCTGATAGAGCTCGGCTTCATCACTACTGCCGATGAAGAAAGACTGCTCAACGATGCCAGCAGGGTGGATGATATCGCCCGAGGCATCTACGAAGGTTTTGCGCAATATCGCAATAAATACGATAAATCCATCTCGGTTCCTTATCGAGCTGCAGATACCGAATCGGTGCCGGTTGCCAAGATAGTTTCTGATACGAAGCAGAAGAAGGACGAGCACCATGCTGAGGAGGTGGATACTGCGCCGAGAAGAATGGTGAAGCAGGTGGAAACCAGAGCAACAAAGGCTAAGCCGGCTCAGCAGAGCAGACAGACGCAGCAGAGCAGACAGACGCAGCAGAACAGACAGAACCAGCAGAACAGAACTGTAGCTCAGAACAAGCCGGCACAGCATAAAGCCAATGTAGCCGATGCGCCTGTCTTCAAGCTTCAGATATTTGTCAGCAACCGCACGCTCCGCAAGGGCGATGCCCATTTCAAGGGCGAAACCGATTATGACAGTTATCAGGAAGGCAATATGGTGAAATATACGATGGGAGCCTCTACCAACTATAATGAGATTTTCCGCTTGCGCAAGACGCTTGCCGAGAAGTTCCCGGAAGCTTTCATCATAGCTTTCAAGAATGGAAAGAAATATGATGTGAATCAGGCTATACGTGAGTTCAAACAGAACAGAAACCGCTGATTGACCTGAGTAAGGATAAGATATAAGCACGAATATATAAAGAGATAAATATGAAGCTAACAAAAGAAATCAAGATAGCTCTTGTAGCTATTGTCGGTATTTTGATTCTGTATTTCGGAATCAATTTTCTGAAAGGCATGAATCTGTTCTCTACCAACAATACCTATTTTATAACGTTTGATGACATCCAGGGACTGGGTGCCTCTACGCCTATTTATGCGGATGGTTATAAGGTAGGTACCGTGGATGGTTTGGAATATGATTACAAGGAGAATGGTCCTATCAAAGTAAAGGTGGATATTAACAAGGATTTGAGAATCCCGCAGGGCAGTAAAGCCGAGATAGTAAAAGACCTGATGGGTAACCTGCAGGTGAATCTGCTTCTGGCAAACAATCCGCGCGAAAGAGTAGAACCGGGTGGCGTCATTCCGGGTGCCGTAAACGGAGGCATGATGGATAAGGCTGCCAACCTGATTCCGGTAGTGGAAAAGATGTTGCCTAAGTTGGATTCTATCCTTACCAGCGTAAATGCGCTGCTGGCTGACCCGGCTCTGGCTGCTTCGCTGCATAATGTGGAAACCATCACAAGCAACCTCACCGTTTCTACACGTGAACTGAATACCCTGATGGCGGGTCTCAACAAGCAGGTTCCGGGTATGATTGGAAAGGCAAATGGCGTGCTGGATAATACCAACCGCCTCACAGCTAATCTGGCCAGTCTTGATGTGCAGGGCACTTTGAACAAGGTGAACCAGACTTTGGAGAGTGCTCATCAGTTTACTGAGAAGCTGAACAGCAACCAGGGCAGCCTCGGATTGCTGATGAACGATACCAAGCTGTACGACAATCTGACGTCAACCATGGGTCATGCCGACTCCTTGGTTATCGACTTGAAGGCACATCCGAAACGCTATGTCCATTTCTCTGTTTTCGGCAGAAAAGACAAGTAAAAAGAGTCCGAGCTAAATAAATTTAGTCTAAATAAGATTCGGTATGTTTCACGCCCCGAAATGACTCGTAAACTGTTTGTTTGTTAGCCGTTTCGGGGACGTTACATTATTGTTTCACTGAATTTCAGTCTGCTATATATGTATTTTAGGCAAGTGTTTGGTATTCAGTAATTTAAAGACTATCTATTAAAATGTTTTAAATAAGGGGATTTGCATTTCTCCTATTTTTTTTGTAACTTTGCACGTGATTTCGCATCTTTTGGTGCGTCCCGTCATTTGTGAATTAAAGTATTAATAATATAAGTAATCAATGTTAGCAAGTCCAAAAGCCCTCTGGGACAACAGTCTTTTGCTCATAAAGGACAGTGTAACAGAGCAGCAATATAACACATGGTTCAAGCCAATCGTCTTTGAATCGTACAAGCCGTCGACAAAGACTTTGTTGGTGCAGGTTCCGAGTCCGTTCGTATACGAGTACTTGGAACAGAACTTTGTTGACTTGTTAAGCAAGGTGCTGCATCGTAATTTTGGTGAAGGAATCCGTCTCACTTATCGTGTTGTAACCGATAAGGAGCATAAGCTTTCTCAAGATATAGAGGCAGATCCAGACGATGCTGATATGGCAAAGCAAACTCGTGAGCGTGCCCAGCAGACGGCTGCCCAGCCTGCCGCTCCCCAGCAGCAGGAAGACATTGATACACAGTTAGACCCGAAGCTTACTTTCAACAATTATATGGAGGGGGACAGCAATAAGCTGCCTCGTTCCGTAGGATTGTCTATTGCCGAGCATCCCAACACCACCCAGTTTAACCCAATGTTCATTTACGGACCTTCGGGTAGCGGTAAGACGCATCTGGTGAATGCCATCGGTCTGAAAGCGAAGCAGATGTATCCTCAGAAGCGTGTGCTCTATGTGAGTGCCCGTCTTTTCCAGACTCAGTATACTGATGCCGTGCTCCATAATGCGAGCAATGATTTCATCAACTTCTATCAGTCTATCGATATGCTGATTGTGGATGATATCCAGGAGTGGGCTGGTAAGGCGAAGACGCTGAACACCTTCTTCCATATCTTCAACCACCTTTTCCGCAACGGAAAGCGTATTATCCTGGCGTGCGACCGCCCTCCGGTAGAGTTGAAGGATATGCCAGACCGTCTGCTCACCCGTTTCTCTTGCGGTCTGGTCTGCGAGTTGGAGAAGCCGAATATCCAGTTGTGTGTGGATATCCTGAGCAATAAGATTCGTCGTGACGGTTTGAAGATTCCGGTAGATGTCATCTCTTTCATCGCCCAGACCTGTAACGGAAGTGTGCGCGATTTGCAGGGAGCCATCAATGGTCTTCTGGCTTACAGTATCGTTTATAACAGCAGCATTGATATCCGTCTTGCCGAGCGCGTCATCAAGCGTGCGGTGAAGGTCGATGATAAGCCGCTCACCATCGATGACATCGTAGAAACGGTTTGCCATCATTATAATGTAACGGTTACTGCCGTGAACAGCAAGAGCCGTAAGCGTGATTATGTCGTGGCAAGACAGGTAACGATGTATTTGGCACAGAAATATACCAAAATGCCTGCTTCGAGAATCGGCAAACTCGTTGGTAATCGTGATCATAGCACAGTTATCCACAGTTGTTCAAAAGTGGAAGAAAGGCTGAAGATTGATGCTGGTTTCAGCGATGAACTGGTTAGTATCGAAAACGGATTAAAGGTGAAAAGGGCATAAAGGATGTGCTTTTCGCTGATAGGATAAGTTTAAGCGCGGAACCTTGGTATAGTGGTTCTTGTTTATATAAATGAAATAAAGGAAGCCTGGCAAGTTTGTTTTTGCCTTGGCTTCCTTTTTCCGTCTGTAATATCTGAACTATTTACTATCAACTCTTTTTCATCATCATCTTCTTCCATTTAAAGTATCCGGCTACGGCGATGATGACGTAGAGACCGTAAAGTCCTGCCTTGAATGGGATACCTTTGACGATATAGAGATAGAAGCAAACGGCATCTACGATAATCCAGAAGAACCACTGCTCGATATATTTGCGTGCCAGCGCCCAGAGACCCACAAAGCTCAGGGCATTGGTGAAACTGTCTTGCAGAGGAACTGTAGAGTTGGTGAAAGTTATCAGTATATAATAGGTGATGCCCCAGGCTGCCAGGAAGAACAGAAGAGTAGGGAGATAGAGCGACTTTTTCATATAGGTAATCGGAAGTTCTTCTTTCTCCTTCTGGTTGTGCTTCTTGCCATATTTCCATACGGCATAACCATATATACCGGCTATCGTATAGTAGACCGCCATACCCGCATCGCCGTAAAGACCATGCCCCCAATAGAGCCATACGTCCAGGGCGGGCATGATGATGCCTACCAGCCAGAGCCAGATACTGGCACGGTACTCCAACAGGATATAAACCAGTCCGAGTACCGTGGTAAAGATGTCTAAACCATGTGATGCAATATAATCCATCATGATGATTTCTGATTAGAACTTCAATGTAAGATGCGTCATCCAGGTGGTATCTGCCATCGGGATGTAGGCTATCTGCTTGAATCGGTTGTCCAATGTATATCCGTAACCGATAGCATTGCCCCAGGTGAATGCGCTGGCTGCATAGTGGCGGTTGAAGATATTGTTGATGTCCACACCGAAGTTTACCTCCTTGATGCCGAGTGCCTTGGTTACCTTAGCACTGTAGTTCAGGCTCAGGTCGCTCTGTGAATAGCATGGCAGCGAGAAGTCGCGGTCTTCTGTGTTGGTAATATACTGGCGACTTACAAAGTTGGTGTGCCAGGTAGCTGAGAAACCGGCATAGTGGATGTCGATGAATCCGTTCAGGATAGCTGATGGAGAATAAGACAGGGTTGAGTTGTCGTAATGTACTACGCCTGGCTTCGTATCATCTTCCCAGTTGCTTACATACTCATCAAAGTCCTTGATCTTGTTCTTGCTCAAAGCGGCATTTCCTTCTACTGACAACCATGACAATGGTGCCCAGCCGGCTGTCAGCTCTACGCCCATACGGTAAGAATCCTTGATGTTGGTGGTCAGCGCCTCGCCGATGTCACTCAACTGTCCGGTCTGAGCCAGCTGGTTGTCATAATCCATATAATAGAAGTTGGCGCCTGCGTGCCAGTTGTCGCCCTGATACTGATAGCCGAACTCTACATCGAGCAACTTCTCCTCTTTAGGGAATGGATAGTTGAAGTTGTCGGTAAAGTTGTTGCGCTCTGGCTCGCGGTTGCTGTAGGCTACAGATGCGTATGCCTTGTGGCCATCCTTGTTGAAGCTGATACCTGCCTTAGGGTTGAAGAAGTTGTACTTCTCGTTGATGTTCAGCTCCTGGTTCTTGTAGCTGCCATCTGCCTGGGCGATAAATTTATCGTTGATACCGTCGGTCTTGTATTCTACACGGCGATACTGCAGGTCAGCGAAGGCATTCCAGTAGTCTGCAAAGCGATAGCTTGCCTTGACGAAGGCGCTGTAGTCATACTTGTGGGCATCAGAATCATAGTACTTATACTGGCCGTTGTTGCCGAAGAATTTCTTCTCGGCATCCTGGTTGGCGATATAAGTAAGGTATCCCCAGTGGTTGCCACGGAACTGCTGCAGGTTCAATCCGCCGATAACATCCCAGTGCTCATCCTTGTAGTTGGTATTGTATACCATGCCGTAGGTATGCTGGGTGAGTCCCTTCTTGCGGATGAAGTCAGACTTCTTGTTGCCCTCTGCATCTTTGTAGACGAGTCCGAACTTGGCAAACTTGGCGTTGTTCTTGAACTCCTTGTAGTAGCCGTAGCCATAGGTGTAATGCAGTGAGAGGCTGTGGCTCCAGTGGCTGCTTGGTGTCCAGGTAGCCGAAAGGATGTTGTGGTTCTGATAGAAGTTATCAGTAGTCTTGTCCCATTTGCTTCCGTCGCGCAGGGTATAAGGAGTGATGGTATAATCGCCCTTGCCGTTGCGAACCATATCGCCTGTCAGCACGTTAAACTTATCCAGACCTGCCTTATACATATCTTTATAAGTGCGGATGCCATCATCAAGGAGGCTGAAGTTAGAGTTGTAATCTCCGCCCAGCACACCGTTCCAAGCCTGACCGGTCTTCTCGAAGTTGCCGATGTTCTTGTAGCTTACCTTGAAGTTATCGCCCAGCCAGGTCAGTCCGCCATAGTAAGAACCTGAGCGGCCTGCTGTGCCGTCTACATAACCGTCGGTAGCTGTCTCGTGATAAGCACCGTCAAAAATCAGATGCTTGCCGAGCAGACCTGTAGAGAAGCTGGCGCCTGTATGATAGGTATTGTAAGAACCGAAAGAACCGGTAACTTCTGCAGTAGGGGTGAGCGAAGGAGCAGCTGTAGCCATAGAGATGCTTCCACCGAAGGCACCGTCGCCATTGGTAGAAGAACCTACGCCGCGCTGTACCTGGATGCTGCCCAGAAGCGAAGAATAACTGTTCATGTTAGCCCAGAAAACGGTCTGGTCTTCCGGTGAGTTGAGAGCCACTCCGTCGAGTGTTACATTGATGCGGCTTCCGGCAGCGCCACGAATGCGCATATAGGTAGTACCGGTGCCGATACCGTTCTCACTCCAGGCGAGAATGCCCGGTGTACGAGAAAGGAGAAATGGCAATTCCTGACCTGAGCAAGAGAATTGTTTGAGTTCTGGTTTCCTGATGTTAGCCACGGCGTATGGAGCTTCCTTTGCGGCACGTACGCCTTTTACAATCACTTCATTCAAATTCTGCACCTTCAAGGTGTCGATTTTTGTCTGTGCCAGTGCAGCCTGGCTTGCCAAAGAGCAAAACGCTACACTGAGTGCGATCCCGTTGAATCTTTTCATTTATTTAAATTAAAAACATCATATAAGGGGGGAATGTGCCTTATTTTCCTACGCCAGCATTACCTGGTTCAGGTCGATGGGTATATTCTCAGCATCCGCTTTTTTCTCTTTTCCGGCGGTAGCACCCCTTAGTTAGCTCTCTGCTAACCGGGTGCAAAGGTACAAATAAATTTGATAACCGCAAAATTTACGTAGATTTTTACTATATTTGTGTCCTTTTATCATTCTTTTTTCTTATATTTGCAGTCGGATTGCTGTTATTCGCAGTCCTTACAGTTTGAAACCTAAACTTCATGTGATAGGATTATGAGACGGTATATTTCACATTTGTTCACGTGGGTCATCTCTTTCCTGACCCTGTTGGCATTCTCATCGTGCTTGAATGAGCATCCTAAGGATCAGCTCGATGGGGGTGGCAGCAATGGTTCTGCGTCTGAAATATTCGATACGACCATAGCTCCTTTATATGATTTTATGGGTGGAACGATAGATGGGGAAGGCATCCGCGATATTCAGCGTCTGGACAGTCTGCTTTCTCTTTCTCCTGATGATGAACAGCTTTATTCTTCCTGGCAATATCTTTATCGGGCTATCGGCATGTGCAACAAATCGCTGGATATGATTGATTTACAGTCAGTACGGCTTACCGATAACCGGAAGGTGCAGTTCAAGGCTGAGGTGCGTGCCATCAGAGCCATGATGTATTATGAGGCGATGGATTTGTATGGCAGGATTCCGGTACTCCTGTCTTCGGCAGAATCACTCATCTATGAACCGGCATCGGGCTCTTCGGTTACCGATGAAAAGCTGTCGGCTCAGAGCGAACGGAGCGAAATCTTCCATTTCATCTTCAGCGAACTGCAGCAGGTGTTGCCTTATCTTCCTCAGACGTCCAGTTTGGAGGAAGGCTCTCATTATGGGCGCATCACGCAGCCTGTGGTCAACTTCCTGCTGGCTAAACTGGCGCTGAATGCTGAAATCTATATGTATAACGATTGGACGCAGGGTTACAGGAAACGTCCGAAGGGTAGGGATCTGGAATTTATGGTGCGTACAGCCGATGGCGCCTCGCTCATTACGGGCGGCAAGGCTAGTGAGAACCGCAGCAGGATATTGAATGCTTGGGAAACCTGTATCTTCTATTGCAACAGACTGGCTGATGAGGGCTGCAGTTTAGAGGAGGATGAAATCTTCAACAGTTCTGCGCGTTATCTGATGCCGAAGGATGCGCTGCTGATGGATGAAGCTGATTCTGTTCAGCATTCCCGACCAGCCAAACCTCTTTTCCGTTTCCGCTATACCGATGTTTTGCTGATGAAGGCTGAGGCGATGGAGCGCAACGATGGGGATGGCAGGGCAGAGTATAATATGGTTCGTGCGCATGCCGGTTTGCCTGCGCGCAAGTCCTCGCTTGCCAATATTCTGGAAGACCGTCAGGTTATGCTGGCGGGCGAGACCTGTCACCGTCAGGACCTTATCCGTTTCGGCAAGTTCCTCAAGTCCTCGCATCTTCGTCGTTCTGTTCAGTCCGCTCTTACGTCCTCATCCATCGTCTTCCCGATACCTCAGCGATGTCTAGCCTTCAATGGCAAGTTGGTTCAGAATAAAGGATATGAGGCAATGGAATAGCCAAAAACTCTTCACTCTTCACCCGATAGCTCGAATCCCCTTTATATAAAGGCGTTGTGGAGGGTGAAGAGTTTTTTGTAACTCTTCACCTCTCTTCACCCACTCTTCACCTCTCGAATCCCCTTTATATAAAGGCATTCCCAGCGAATGGGTGAAGAGTGAAGAGTAAAATCAATTCGACCTGTACAGTTGAAATTACCCAATACGCCCTGAAAGGGCAGAAGCTCCTAGCCCAGGGCGTGTGGGGCAAAACTTGCGAAAGTTCTATCGGTTATTTAAAAACTTGGCAAACCGGTTTTCGTTCGCTGTTTGGCTCAGACAGCCCACTGTTCTTCCTACCGCTAGTCTGCTGTTCTAGTTTCGCTCGTCTGCTGTTCTTCTTTCACTCGTCTGCTGTTCCCGATAAATAAAACCATTTTTTTCGTCCTTTTATTCACTTTTTCCCCATTTTTCCCCTCCATTTCAAAATAAAATTTGTACTTTTGCATGCATATTAAGACGATAAAACAGTAATCTTGGCAGATGCCAAATACAAAAATAAGAACGAAATGGATACATTATATTTATTGCAGTTC
>ERZ1032794.487-NODE-487-length-11405-cov-7.059648_pt1 | contig 11405 bp, 22 predicted proteins | sample MGYA00516957_ERZ1032794 | MGnify/ENA primary metagenome ERZ1032794 (study PRJEB33719, sample SAMN04262543) | wastewater metagenome | biome: sewage system; feature: street-access sewage; material: sewage | place: Peru: Lima | collected 2013-01-15 ... | reverse complement strand
CCTCTCAGTCATTGCTTCGCAATGCCAGCTCCCCTGGTAGGGGAGCCCTTGGCAGGCCGGGCCAGCCCTGCTGTCCGCATGGGCCAAATTGGGCGCAAAGCGCCGGGCCCTGCTCTCATTGGCAGCAACTGCGGGACAGCGCTCTAACAGAGGGCGCTGGGCAAGCAGCCGTGAATCTCGACCGCGGAGCCCGGTCGTTCCCGAATGCGAAAAACTTTTCTCGTCCAGCACGGCCACTACCGACTCGCCAGCGGCTCTCCTACAAGGAGAGCTGTCGAGCCGTAGGCGAGACTGAGAGGTTGTACGAAGGATAACGTTCTGGCAACCGTGATACAGAACGGAAACGTGGGATGTAGTACAACCTCTCAGTCATTGCTTCGCAATGCCAGCTCCCCTGGTAGGGGAGCCCTTGGCAGCAACTGCAGTCCAGCGTTCATAAAAGAGAAGGGCTTGCAATCTCCCTCCCGATATGTTATAATAATCAAGCACAAATTGTGCCTTGTCGGACAGCGCCTGCTGCGCGGTTCGACATACGGATGCGGGCCCTGTACGATGGGGCCGCTGTGAACCAGGTCAGGTGGGGAACCAAGCAGCCTTAAGCGGTGTGCCCTGTGCGTTTCAGTCAGCCTGCATTCGTATGTCGAGCTACGCAAGGCGGGGGTCAAACCCCGTCAGCGCTGTCCGTTTTTTATTGCAGAAAGGGGAGAAGCGGATGTATCGCGCGTTATACCGCAAGTGGAGGCCCCAGCGCTTTGAGGACGTGGTGGCGCAGCGCGGCATCGTGACGGCACTGCGCAACCAGATCGCCGCCGGCCGCGTCGGCCACGCCTATCTGTTCACGGGGGTGCGCGGTACGGGCAAGACCACCTGCGCCAAGATCTTCGCCAAGGCGGTCAACTGCCTGCACCCAAACAACGGCGACCCCTGCGGCACGTGCGAGATCTGCCGCGGCATCGACAACGGCAGCATTCTGGACGTGGTGGAGATGGACGCGGCCTCCAACAACGGCGTGGACGATATCCGCGATCTGCGCGACGAGACCGCCTACACCCCCAGCGCCTGCCATTATAAGGTCTATATCATCGACGAGGTGCACATGCTCTCAACAGCGGCGTTCAACGCGCTGCTGAAAACGCTGGAAGAGCCGCCCGCCCATGTCATCTTCATCCTGGCGACGACCGAGATCCAGAAAGTCCCGGCCACCATCCTGTCCCGCTGCCAGCGGTACGACTTCACCCGCATCGGGCCGGAGGATATCGCCCAGAGGGTCGAGTATATTGCCGGGCAGGAGGGGCTGGAGCTGACCACCGAGGGCGCGGAGCTGATCGCCCGGCTGGCCGATGGTGCCATGCGCGATGCGCTGTCCATTCTGGACACCTGTGCAGGCGTGACCGCCAAAGTGGACGCCGACGTGGTCCGCCGGATGGCGGGCGTCACCGACCGGAGCTACCTGTTTCGCATCTCGGACGCCATTGCGGCGCAGGACGCTCCCACCGCGCTGGCTCAGCTGGCCCAATTGCGGCAGCAGTCGGTGGATGTGAAGCGCCTGACCGAAGAACTCATCGCCCATTACCGCGCCCTCATGCTGGCGGCGCTGCCCGGCGGGCAGACACTGCTCTCCGGTGTGTCGCCGGAGGAAGAGACCTGCTACCTCGAAAAAGGGCCGCAGCTGGGCCAGAAGGAGGCCATCCGGGCCATCCGCACACTGGGCAACGCCCTCGAACACATGACCCGCGGCAGCGACCAGCGCATTGAGCTGGAGCTTGCCCTCTTCAGCCTGTCCGAGCCGCCCCAGATGATGCAGCGGGCAGCGGTGGAAGCCACACCCCGCCCGGCGGCTCCGCAGGAAACGCCCCGCCCCTTTGCGGCAGCGGCCCCGCCGCAGCCCTTTGTGAGCGTTCCGGTGGCCCCGGCGGCACCCGCTGTGGAGCCTGCCGCACCGGTAACACAGACCGCGCCGGAGATGGCCGCGCCTGCCTCCATGGTAGACCCGGAACCGCAGCCGGAACCTCTGGTCAAAGCGGCCCCCACCGAGGACGACCTGCCGCCGCTTCCGGAGGAACCGCCGGTGCAGGACGCGGCCCCGCTGCCCTGGGATGAACCGGCCCGGTCTGCGCCTCCGGCCCAGCCTGAAGCGGTTCCGTCCACGTCGGCAGAAAAACCGGCCCCGGTGCAGCCCAGCGCCGAGCATCCGGCAGACCCCGCCCTCAACAAGCCCCGCAGGGTGGCAGCAGAGGGGATCAACCCCTTCCCCCAGTGGGATGAGGTGGTCCGGCTGCTGCAGGAAAAAGACCCCATGCTCTACACCTACCTCAAAAAGTCGAAGGGCTACTTCGACGGGACCCGCGTCCTCATCGACGGCGGAAAGACCTTCCGGGACTTCATCCGCGCCAACAAGGACAGCCAGCGCCTCATCAAGAAGCTCATCGCGCAGGTGTCCGGCGTAGCTGTGCCCATCGGCCCCTACGAGCCGAAAGCTGTCCGCCGCTCTGCCACCAACGCCGAGGAATCCCTCCGCCGTCTGGAACAGCTGGGCGTGGACGTGAGCATTGAGGAGAGTGCGAAAAAGAAAAGGTAAGATGACCCTCTCCGTCAGCGCTGGCGCGAAGCGCCTGAGAGGTTGTACAAAGGAAAGCGTATTCTTTCAGAACAGGCTGTTATAGTAAGCCCAACTAAGAGATTTCAATATCCAAAAAATTCTATAGGATAATAAAGGAGAACTACGAACGATGAAAGCAAGAATGCCCGCAGGTTTTGGCCGCCCCGATATGAACGCCCTGATGCGTCAGGCACAGAAGATGCAGGATGACATGAAGGCCAAGCAGGCCGAGCTGGAAGCCGCCGAGTACACCGGCAGCGCCTCCGGCGAGATGGTCACCGTGAAGATGAACGGCAAGCACGAGGTGCTCAGCATCTCCATCAAGCCCGAAGCCGTGGACCCCGACGACATCGAGATGCTGGAAGATCTGGTGGCTGCGGCCATCAACGCCACCGTCAAGCAGGTGGATGAGACTGCCGAGGCCGAAATGGGCAAGCTGACCGGCGGCCTGAATATCCCCGGCCTCTGAGCCGCGGGGAGGCGTCGCCATGAGTTATAATGCAGCCCCGCTGGACAAGCTGATCGAAGAGTTCAGCAAGTTTCCGGGCATTGGCACCAAAGGCGCGACCCGGATGGCCTATCAGGTGCTGAGCATGTCGGATGACGAGGCCGCCGCGCTGGCGGGTGCCATCCAGGCGGCCCACACCCGGCTCCACCGCTGCCGCGTCTGCCAGAACTATACCGAAGCCGAGCTGTGCCCCATCTGCGCCAGCGCCAAGCGGGACCGCTCGGTCATCTGCGTGGTAGAAAAGCCCCGCGACGTGCAGGCGTTTGAGCGCACCCGCGAATACCGGGGCCTGTACCATGTGCTCCACGGCCTGATGAACCCGCTGGACGGCATCACGGCCGAGCAGCTCACCGTCAAGGAACTGCTGGCCCGCCTGAGCACCGACGAGGTGAAAGAGGTCATCATGGCCATGAACCCCACCGTGGAGGGCGAGGCCACCGCGATGTATCTGGCCAAGCTCATCAAGCCGCTGGGCATCAAAGTCACTCGTCTGGCCTACGGCCTGCCCGTGGGTGGCAATCTGGAGTACACCGACGAGAACACCCTGTACAAGGCACTGGAAGGCCGCGGGGAGCTGTAAACCCGGCAAAAGTTTACAATTCATTCAAAAATGGACCTTGCAAAACCGCAAAAATGTGATATACTAACAAAACGAGACCAGAACAGAAAGGAGGCGTGCCCCATGGCACCTGCAAAAGAGCGTCCGGCCACAAAGACCATCGCCACCAACCGGGAAGCACGCCACGAATACTTCGTTCTGGAAGCGCTGGAAACAGGTCTGGAGCTGAAAGGCACCGAGGTGAAGAGCCTGCGGGCTGGCGGCGTCAACCTGAAAGACAGCTGGGTCGATATCGAGGACGGCGAGCTTCTGGTCAAGGGGATGCACATCACCCCCTACGACCACGGCAACATCTTCAATCAGGACCCCATGCGGGTGCGGCGTCTGCTGGCCCACAAGAACGAGATCCGGCGGCTGCACCAGCAGTGCAAACTGCAGGGGTATACGCTGGTTCCGCTCTCGCTCTATTTCAAGCATGGCCGCGTGAAGATGGAGCTGGGCTTGTGCAAGGGCAAAAAGCTCTACGACAAGCGCGCCGATGCCGCCAAGCGCGACGCAAAGCGCTCCATCGACCGGGCCGTCAAGTCCAACGGCACGTATTACTAAGATCTCCGGGCTGTTTCAGCCGGACGAAACTCTGCTTCACCGCACACCCTCACCGGTGTGCGTTTCATGGGGGCGTAAAGGTTTCGACGGGGGGAGCGAGGCCTGGGCAGCGGGTAGCAGTGGGGGACCTGCTCTAAACTCCTCCAAAAAATTAACTGACAACAATAATTATCAGTTGCTCGCAGCCTGAGTGCTGCGCGTTCCGCCCACTCTTGTGTCGTGTGGGGCCGGGGCGTCCTTTAGACACAGCACCTGAACGGACCTAAGCTTTGCGGACCGGCAGGAACTCATGAAGCTACCAATGCGTTAGCCTGGCGACCGGCGTGACGCGGAGGGAATGTTGTTGATCGCCTGCACCCGGAGACACCTACGCTGAACTCTTTTCGGACATGGGTTCGACTCCCATCGCCTCCACCAAATGTGAATCAGGCGAACCCCCCACGATCTACTTCGTGGGTGCGTTCTTCGTCCTGACCATGCCGCTCCCTGAGCGGTAAAGAAATAGGCACTCGGCCTTGATAGCCGGGGGCCTTTTCTTTTTGCCCTGCTGACAATATAAACAACATATTACAGTCAATAATTGTGCATTGTACACCTTGAAAACAATACGTGCGTATGGTAATATATAGCCACAGTAAAGGAAAGGTGGACAACAAAATGAAAATGATTAAGGTCGAGGAACTGCACAAGGAAGCCAACGGTAACAGCTACACCCGCAACACCTACACTGTAGGTCGTTACGAGGTCTGCGTCGATGATGCCGTCTATGCCGATGGCCGCACCCGTCACTCCATCTCCGTCACCGAGCCGTATGAGAGCGGCTGCTATCTCCCGAAGATCTACTACAACGAGGATGTGTTCGGCGAGAAAGCCCCGGACTTCTCCATCCAGACCACTTCCTATGGTGCGCTGAATTCCGAAGAATTTCAGAAGTTCATCGCCGATCAAAGCGAGGCACTTGAGGTCGTCGCCACCCTGAAGAAAGAACTGCTGTAAAAGATCGCCCCGCCCCTCAAAAGGCGGGGTTTATTTATTGACAAAATAACCATACACGCGCATTGTTATTTGTACGTTTTAGCTCTTGTAAACAATGCGTATGTATGGTAATATACAGACACAATAAAGGACGGGGGTAAATCAAAAATGACCGCTAAATACTTCGCAAACTCTGCAAAATATCAGATCACGCTGAACCGCAAAGAGGCCGAGGCTCTCGCCTACTATGGCAGCTCCTATGACTACCTGATCACCGCTCTGAAGCTGTGGAGCGATGAGTCCGCTGAGTTGAAGATCTTCGTCGATAACAAATTCACCGTCATGGCCGACCTGAACCGGGCACTGGCCGTCAACAAGAATTAAGGAGGGCATCGCAATGAAGAACGTTCTGGTTGATATGCTGAAGGCTCAGGGCTTCACCGCCGCACAGTCCACGGAGTTTGCGTGTGAACACACGCTGCTCTCCAAAAAATACGAGAAGCAGGTGCAGACCTGCTGGTACGGAGAGCATACCTCCACGCTGGATGTTAAGCTGTTCGTCAATCTGGAGACCGGGGTCTGCCGGGCGTGGTTCTACTCGGACGGTCGGCGGGATGCCTACAAGGAGCGGTGGTACTCCACTCTCGGCAAGCGCACCTATAACGCCATCGCCGAGACCGTCAAAAACGCAGGGTTTGAGATCTGAATAACGAAAAGGCCCCCGGCATCGCTGCCGGGGGTTTTCTTATTCTTCTTGCTTCTTTTCCCCGGCCTCCGGCTCGATCAGGTCCTCGATCTGGCAGCCGAGAACCTTTGCCAGCTTGAGCAACTGGTAAACGTCACGGGGCACCCGGAGGCGGCGGCACCATGACTCAATGGTCCGAAGCGGCACCCCGCTCTGTTTGGACAGGTCGGATCTGGTCATGCCCTTTTCGATCAGCTTTTTGTCGATGGGGGTCATGTTCTCGGTCAATGTCAGTTTTCTCACGCGGCGATCACTCCTTTTCATGGTCTATTATACTGCGTGTGTATGGCTTTGTCAATTTGACGAAATAACCATACATACGCATTGTTATTTGTGCAGTATACATCTTGATAACCATACGTATGTATGGTAATATATAGACACAATAAAGGACGGGGGTAAATCAAAATGACCAAGTATACGAAGTTCGAGGCAATCTTCAGAAACGAGACGCTGGTGTTCACCGACAGAGATCCGAAGTTCAGAAACCGGCTGGATGTGTACAATTACATCTGCGCAGAGCGGCTCGGCAAGAAGTACGGAAAGTTCATCCGCATCAACGAATCCACGGTTTGCTACTAAGAAGGAGGTCTGAATCGTGAAACGCTATAAGGTGTACGTCTACAACACGGTTGATAAGTTCTGGGACTGCTACGAGGTCCTTGCCGAGGACCCAGTGGATGCCCGGAACGTGGCAGTGCAGCGGTTGATCGATGAGACCGGGCACGGTCTGGATGTCTACGAAGTGACCGACGTGTGTGAGATCAAAGACTAAGGAGGACTGAACAATGAAAGAGACCATCACCTCTAAAGAGCTGGAAGAGGCAATGAACGCTGTTTTGAAGCAGGCCCGCAAGATGGAGAATTCCGATGATATGCAGGAGCATTTCTACGGCTTCGGGATGGAAAGTGCGTTGACCCCTCTTGCAATCTATCTCAACGCGTAACCCGCCTGATGATGGCCCCCGGTAAGGGCCGAAACCTCCCGGCAGCCAGCCGGGAAGGTCGCGGGAACCACCTGCATATCGTGAACGAAATTTTAGGAGGACTTAGAAATGTCTACTGTTTCCAACGCCATCATTGCCAGCTACAGCTCTTTTAACCAGCGTCGGTATGGCACCCCTTGGGTCTGCACCATGACCCCTGCCGGGAAATACGACTTTTCGCAGCAGGTCGGCACCTACACCGGGGACGGTTATCAGGGAGAGGCCGGTGACCTTGTGGTTACGGAGCCTGTCGAGGGTCGGGTCTACGGTTACGGCCAGAAGGACTACCGTGGCAGCAACACCGAGAAGAAATTCGCAAAGTGGACCGGCGAGAAGTTCGTTCCCTGCGACAAGATCGGTCGGGTAAAGGAGGGCTGAACCGTGAAGCTGCTGGATCTGCTGAACGTGATCGAGGACGACACCCCGATCTGGATCTGCGCCGATCGCCCGGTTCCGTGCGACCGGGATGGGCTGTTCTTCGGGCCGGCGCAGTTCGCTACGGAGAACGATGCCAAGTGGGAGGGATACCGTGTGGTACTGACTTACCCGGAGCCGTATGAGGCCCTCGGCGGGGTTGTTGGTATGTCGATTGTCGTTGTGAAGGAGGAATGAGCGTGGAATGCCTGAACTTCAGGGTCGAATCCCCGGAGAACTTTGTAAAAATCGCTTGCACAGTTCTTTTTGGGAAAAGAGAGGGACTGAGCGATTACGCTACGGTTTGGCATGATGTGTTCGATGGCAGTGCCGGGGATCAGCGTTTTCGGCAGTTCATGGAAGAACTTTTCCCGGATGGCTGCACCATCGGGGAAAAGGAACTGCACCAGTTGACGGACCGTGCGATCAACTACCTAAAAACAGAAACAATTTGCCTCGACATAAAGGCGGGGCATGATATGGCACAGGCTGTCTTTTGGGTGTATTTCATCCCGGAGCATAAAGTCTACGAGTGCGATTATGGCAGCCATGAAGAAAAGGTCATCGAGATTCTTACAAATTTCTTCGGGACCGACATAATGAAATACCCGGTGAGCGTTCTGAAAAAGTTTATATTGGGGTCGTTTCGAATTAAATCTACACAAACGGCTGTCGGGTCGATTGCTGCCGATGCCGAATTTATCCAGATGGCGGTATACGGAAGAAGTAAGCCGAGGGGGTCTGTATCGTGAAATTTTACCACGCCACCACAAAGGAGGCTGCGGCAAGCATCCAAAAGGACGGCGTCCTGAAAGCCGGGCCTTTCGGGGAGGTGTTCCTCTGCCGCTCCCCGCTGGACGCTTGCAAGTTCCTCATCATCCGGGGAGTGCTTCAGGTTTCGGTGTTCGAGGTCAATCTGAAGCGCAGCGATGTGACTGAGAGCCACGACCATTCCGAGGGGTTCTTCCAGTGCAAGGCATACACGCACGACGGCGACATTGCCGTTTCAGATCGGGTGCCTGTTCGCACCTATGACTTTCAAAATCTTGTAAGGGGGTACAAATTATGAAAATGGTGAACGCAAAGGGCGAGGCTGTCTATTTCAACCGGGCGTGGAAGCACGGGAAGGAGACGTGGGTTGTTCAGGGCATCGGCGAAACGCTTGTGATCGGGCGTGACCGCCAGAAGCGCAGGAGCCGTACATTCACCCAGCTGCCGCAGGCTGAGAAGTACCTTGCTCGTATGGGATTCAAAGCCGCCCCTTGAGCCTTGATTTTTCCAACGGAAAAAACACCCCCGGAGAAGCGTGTAAACTCTCCGGGGGTGTAACTTTATTCTGAATACACAAAACGCCACGCAGGGGCTTTCTGTGCGGGCGCAGAAAAGGGCAGGTGCTTTTGTGCATCTGCCCTTTGTTTTGCGTGTGGTTTTACTCGCTGCAGATCCACGCTGCGTAGCGGAGATTGAGCCACCCGGCTCCGCTCTTGAGTCTGCCGTAGCTGCCCTGCACCTCGGTGATGGTGAAGATGTTCGGGCCACGGACGACCACGGTGGCGGGGTATTCGCTGCCGGGGCCTTTCCGGGCGGCGACCATCGGGACGGTCACCCGAACCAGAAAGGGCGGCTGCGCCACGTTGTACTGGGTCAGGTTGTACCGCTCGATCATGGCGCAGAGAACCTCGACGTAGTCCGGGGCGGTGGCGTACCCTCCGTCCTTGATGATCTGGGCGGCGGTGCGGTAGTCCAGCTGCCAGCGCAGTCCCTTGTACCGCAGGTCGGTGCCGTTCATCGCCCCGGCGAGGTATGCGCTGTGGTCGGCGATGGAGTCCTCGACGCTGGCGTACACCCGGAACTCGGAGGGCTGCCGGACGGTCTCTCCGCTGCTGGCCTCTGAAGATACCCACGTCATGCTTTTCCCGGTCCATGTGGAGCCGGGCCAGTTGTTGCCGGAGAGGTTCCTCTTCATCCCGAAGCAGTTGTTGGAAGCCGAGGCCAGCGGAGACCGGCCCCAGAAACTTTCAATGATGAACTGGGCGAGGGTGATTGCTGCCGGGATGCCGGACACGACGTTGTCCAATGTGGCCAGCGGTGCGACCTTCTTGATGACCGCTTCGTGGGACAAATACTTCAGTTCTTCTGCTTGCATGGTGCCCTCACTTTCTGGCGGTGTACTTCAGGCTGATCCATCCGGCTCCGCTCTTCAGCTTGCCCCAGCCGCCCTGCTGCTGCACGATGGTGAATGACTGCCCCTTGCTCACAGTCTGGGCGACGGCGTAGCTCGTGCCCGGTCCTTTGCGGACGTTCAGGCTGCTGGCCGTGATCTGAACGATGAACGGCTCCGGGGCGGCCTCTGCACCCAGCCGCTTGTTGACCTCGCTGGCGATGTACGGGAACTTGCTTTTGAGGTAAGGGCCGGGGCAGAGCGTGGACTTGAAGTAGCAGTGCATCGTGAGGTTCCCGGTCTTGTCGCCGGTGAAGTTGAGCCTCTGGATGCCGTTGCGCCTGCAGATGTCTACGCACAGGTCGATGAGCGAGGCCATCGCCTTGTCGCTCGCAGTCCAGTTCGGACCGAGGGCGTTGTTCGCCACCTCGATGGTGACAGCCTGATTGTCATTGTCCGGGCTGCTGGAGGTCCATGCCCGGTCCTTTTCCTCGACGTACATCCCGATGCGGCCATCGGTGCCGATGCCGTAGTTGGAGCTTGCCTTTCGGCTGGTCGGGGCGAAAACTGCGCCGCACTGCTCAACGGTCAGATTGCCAGCCATGTGGTGGATGGTGATCTTGCGGATGGGCTTCTTGCGGGGGCTTGTCCTGTTCGGGCTGATCTTGGTGTAGGAGATCAGAGAACTGTTGCTCATGGGAGCGACCTCCTTTCTCCCCGGCGGGCTGCTGCACCAGCCGGGGAAGGTCTGAATGTGTTAGTCTTTGGTGATCTCGTCGGCGATGTTCTCGGCCACCTCGTCCATCTCCTTGATGGCGGCATCGATGAAAGCGTCCAAGAAGGGCGTGACCTCGATGTTCTTCATCTTGAGCAGCTTGATGACCAGAGCGTGCTTGTCGGTCTTGGGAATCTTGCCAGCTTCTGCGGCTTTCTCTGCGCCCTTGACCAGCTTGCGGACCAGCGAGAAGATGCGCTGCTCGCGGAGCCAAGGAATGCCGATCTTGGCAGCCATGAGCATGGCAATGGTGCCGATGATCTCCATGACGCTGGGAAGAATGGCGGTTGAGATTTCGGTGATATTCATAGCTTTCCTCCTGTTAGATGTCGTTGGTTTCGTGGGCTTTCTGATTCAGATGTTTCTCCAGCTTGGAGAGTGCATCCTTGCACGGGCCGTTGCAGCCCTGCTCGATCAAGCCCTGCAGGGCACCTTTCAGACCGTAGCAGAGCAGCGTCTGCTCGTCCTCGATGGACTTGATGAAGTCGCTCTGCTTACGGTTGATCTGAAAGACCTTGTAGACGGCCACGATCACACCGATGATCACGCCGATGGACGAGATCACCGATGCGGCCCTGATTACGGTGTCGAGGTCAATGTACATCTTCCTCCACCTCCCCTCTGGCCGGACTGGGCAGAACGGCAGAACAGGCGCACTCGATGTCGTGCAGAGATTCTTCCTCGGCTGCAACGGCACCCAACTGCTGAAGCTGTTCGTTCTGCGCCTTGGCGATGCGGAGAAGGGTCGCCACGGCATCGACTAAAAAGTCGATGAGTTCCAGCCCGCCAGAGGAGTTAGGCATCCTTGTAATCCTCGCCAGTGATGGTTTTGTAGTCGTCCTCGGTGATGGTACCCTTTTTGACGCGGGCTGCGATGCCAGCCTTGGTCAGGCGACCGTGTTCATAGAGACGGGACAGGCTCTCAACTAAAGTAGTAGTAGTCATAATTACAAAACCCCCTGATCGATCAGCTGCATGCAGCCCAGCACGGTCATTGCTTCATTTGCGAGCAGACGATCGATCTGGTCTTGCACAACGGTCAACTCGATATCGATCACGTCGTGCCACTGAAGCTGG
>ERZ1032794.486-NODE-486-length-11413-cov-11.438986_pt1 | contig 11413 bp, 6 predicted proteins | sample MGYA00516957_ERZ1032794 | MGnify/ENA primary metagenome ERZ1032794 (study PRJEB33719, sample SAMN04262543) | wastewater metagenome | biome: sewage system; feature: street-access sewage; material: sewage | place: Peru: Lima | collected 2013-01-15 ... | reverse complement strand
TAGCGATCTCATCAGCTGTAAGAGCAGCTCTTGGGATCTCGATCATTGTACCAACCTCGTACTCAAGGTCGCTTCCAGCTGCTGCGATCTCAGCGTCAGCTGTCTCTACAACGAATTTCTTAACGTATTTGAGCTCTTTAATATCTCCAACAAGTGGGATCATAATCTCAGGTTTTACGTTCCAATCTGGGTGAGCTTTCTTTACATTGATTGCTGCACGGATAACAGCGCTTGTCTGCATCTTAGCAATCTCTGGATATGTAACTGCAAGACGGCATCCACGGTGTCCCATCATTGGGTTGAACTCGTGCAGGCTGTCGATAATAGCTTTGATCTGGTCAACTGTTTTGCCCTGAGCGTCAGCCAGTTTCTTGATGTCCTCTTCCTCTGTAGGAACGAACTCATGAAGCGGTGGGTCAAGGAAACGAATTGTAACCGGGTTACCTTCAAGAGCTTCATAAAGTTTCTCGAAGTCTCCCTGCTGCTCTGGAAGAATCTTAGCAAGTGCTGCTTCTCTTTCTTCAACTGTCTCTGCACAGATCATCTCACGGAATGCATCGATTCTGTTGCCTTCGAAGAACATATGCTCTGTACGGCAAAGTCCGATACCTTCTGCACCAAGCTCACGAGCTTTCTTAGCATCAGCCGGTGTATCAGCATTTGTACGAACCTTCATAGTTCTGTACTTATCAGCCCATCCCATGATTCTTCCGAACTCACCAGCGATTGTAGCGTCTACAGTCGGGATGATTCCGTCATAGATAGCACCTGTGGATCCATCAAGTGAGATTGCATCTCCCTCGTGGAATTCTTTTCCACCAAGTGTAAATTTCTTATTAGCTTCGTCCATTGTGATGTCACCACAACCAGATACGCAGCATGTTCCCATTCCACGAGCAACTACAGCTGCGTGAGATGTCATACCACCACGAACTGTCAGGATACCCTGAGCAGCTTTCATACCTGTGATATCCTCTGGGGATGTCTCAAGACGAACAAGAACAACTTTCTCTCCTCTTGCAGCCCACTCAACAGCGTCCTCTGCAGAGAATACGATCTTACCGCAAGCAGCTCCTGGAGAAGCACCAAGACCTTTACCCATCGGTGTAGCAGCTTTAAGAGCAGCTGCATCGAACTGCGGATGAAGAAGTGTATCAAGGTTACGAGGATCGATCATTGCAACAGCCTCTTCCTCAGTTCTCATTCCCTCATCAACGAGGTCACAAGCGATCTTAAGAGCAGCCTGTGCAGTTCTCTTACCATTACGTGTCTGAAGCATATACAGTTTACCATGCTCTACAGTAAACTCCATATCCTGCATGTCTCTGTAATGTTTCTCAAGAGTCTCGCAAACCTGTTTGAACTGTACGAATGCTTCCGGGAACTTCTGCTCCATCTCGGAGATGTGCATAGGTGTACGAACACCAGCAACTACGTCCTCGCCCTGTGCATTGGTAAGGAACTCACCGAACAGACCGTTAGCACCTGTAGCAGGGTCACGTGTGAAGGCAACACCTGTACCACAGTCATCACCCATGTTACCGAATGCCATCATCTGTACGTTAACAGCTGTACCCCAGGAATATGGGATATCGTTGTCACGACGATATACGTTCGCACGTGGGTTGTCCCAGGAACGGAATACGGCTTTGATTGCACCAACCAGCTGCTCCTTCGGATCAGTTGGGAAATCAGAACCGATTTTAGATTTATACTCAGCTTTGAACTGGTCAGCAAGCTCATGCAGGTCAGCAGCTGTAAGCTCAACGTCCTGCTTAACACCTCTCTTAGCTTTCATCTCATCGATGAGCTCCTCGAAGTATTTCTTACCAACTTCCATAACTACGTCAGAGTACATCTGGATGAATCTTCTGTAGCAGTCCCAAGCCCAACGCTCATTGCCGGATTTCTCAGCAAGAGTGTTAACAACTTCTTCATTTAAACCAAGGTTGAGGATTGTATCCATCATACCTGGCATAGATGCTCTCGCACCAGAACGAACGGATACAAGCAGAGGATTTTCTTTGTCACCGAATTTCTTACCGGTAACTCCTTCCATCTTGGTAATTGCTTCCATGATCTGAGCCATGATCTCATCGTTGATGGATCTGCCATCCTCGTAGTACTGTGTGCAGGCCTCTGTTGTGATTGTGAAGCCCTGCGGTACAGGAAGACCGAGGTTTGTCATCTCAGCAAGGTTGGCACCTTTGCCGCCCAGAAGATTTCTCATAGTAGCATTACCTTCTGTAAACATGTAAACCCATTTTGCCATTTTACATTTTCCTCCTAATTATTGTTCTTTAAAACATAAAAAATGTATGTTTTCTACGCACATAATTATTTTATAGATTTATCCTTCATTAGTCAAGGTTATTCTTCCAAAAAACAGCAATTTCTCTTGTGAAATATGACAGATTTTCCAGTTATATTTTTCACAGATTGTATTTTTCTCGTTATCATCTGAAAAATGTGCTAAAATAGAAAAAAACATGCAGCAATTCCGAGGTAATATTACCCGAATGCTGTCATACAGGAGGTTTATCATGACACGAACGATTGAAAACAGCTTTCTTAAAATTTCCGTTTCCGATCACGGTGCTGAACTCACCGGCATCTATGACAAGACTAATGACAGGGAGATCCTCTGGCAGGCAGATCCGGCTTACTGGAAACGCCATGCGCCTGTACTTTTTCCCAACGTGGGACGTAACTACAAAGATATCTGGCGTCTGAACGGAAAGGAATATCCTTCCAGCCAGCACGGCTTTGCAAGAGACAGCGATTTTATCTGCACGGATATCACCGATACTTCCCTTTCCTTTGTCCTTAAGTCCTCTGAAGAAACCCTGAATGTTTATCCGTTTGCTTTCGCTCTGAAGATCACCTACACTCTGAAGAAGCACGACCTGGAAGTATGCTGGGAAGTAGTTAATAATGATTCTGAAACTATGTATTTTACCATCGGCGGCCATCCGGCATTCCGTGTTCCGGTACGTGAAGGCGAATCCCAGAGTGATTACCGTCTTGCTTTTGAAGGCCTGGACACTCTTACCTATCTCCTTATCGATACGTCTGTAGGAACAGTCCTTGCTGACGAGCCACATACACTTTCCCTTGAAAACGGAACCTGTTCCATTGCTCCTCACATGTTTGATAAAGACGCTCTTGTTTTTGATAACGGCCAGATCCAAAAGGCCGGTATCCTCTTCCCGGACGGAACTCCATATCTGACACTTACCAGTGAGGGCTTCCCGAATTTCGGTATCTGGTCCGTACCCGGTGCTCCCTTCGTATGCCTGGAGCCGTGGATGGGACGCTGTGATGACTGTGGTTTTGAAAAACCTCTTTCCGAAAAAGCAAATATCAATGTGCTGAAACCGGATGAGGAATTTATCAAGAGCTATCAGATCACCGTACACTGAGCTATGATAAAAAAGATCCGCCATACATCGGCTTTTTCAGCTGTCTGTATGACGGATCCTTTTATTTATCTTACTGTCTCAATACGCTCTTATTCTCTCACAAAATGATACTGATAAGCTCTGTACTCCCCAAACTCTGCAGGAAGCGGCATTCCACCATGCATCAGAGCAGCTCCGGAATAGATCCTGCCGGTAGTCTGTTCCTTATAAAGTGCACTCTCATCAAGGCCGCGAAGCTGCACATAATTCACAGTCATATTTCCATGGATCTCCTCCATGACAACATTGAGCAGAACTTCTTCCTGAGAATTTCCAACGATCTCCCATGCACAGACCTCACTCTTAAACGGATCTGTCAGGCGATAGTACCGTCCGTTCTGGATCAGTGGCGCATATTTACGGAATTCCCCGATCTGGCTGCGGACCTCATCTTTTTCTTCCTCAGTCAGCTTCAGAAGATCCAGCTCGTAGCCGAAGGTTCCGGACATAGCAACCACACCTCTGGTATGTAACGGGGTGATCCTTCCTGTCTGATGGTTCGGCACTGCAGATACATGTGCTCCCATGGCCGATACCGGATATCCGAAGGAAGTTCCATACTGGATCCGAAGCCTGTCAATAGCATCGGAGTTGTCGCTGCACCAGATCTGCGGTGTGTAATACAGCATACCTGCGTCAAATCTTCCGCCGCCGCCGCTGCAGCCCTCGATCAGAAGATCCGGATAACGGTTCACCATACGGTCCAGAAAATCGTACAATCCCAGGACATAATCATACATTACACGTCCCTGATCCTTGGTCATTACGGAAAATACATCCATCAGGCTTCGATTCATGTCCCATTTAACGTACTCAATATTGGCATTATCCAATACCGCACTGATCTGTCCGAAGATTCCGTCTACAACTTCTTTTCTGGAAAAATCAAGTACCAGCTGATTTCTGGATCTCACTGGATTTCTTCCCGGAATCGTAAGTGCCCAGTCCGGATGCTCGCGGTAAAGATCACTGTCCTCAGAGATCATCTCCGGCTCGATCCAGATACCGAATTTCACTCCGAGGTCATTGACTCTTTTTACCAGTTCGCCGAGAGTCTCTCCAAGCTTCTTCTCATTGACATACCAGTCCCCAAGACCACTGTTGTCATCGTCACGTTTTCCAAACCAGCCGTCATCCAGAACCAGCATATCGATACCAAGGCTCCTTGCCTCTTTTGCCAGATTATATAAAGTCTCCCCTGTAAAATCAAAATATGCTGCCTCCCAGCTGTTTACCAGCACCGGACGAACCTCTGTCTTATATTTACCACGGCAGATATGGTGACGGATGCAGCTGTGCAGATTCTGGGAAAGGCGGTTCATTCCCTGATCTGTGTAGCTTAAGATCACCTCAGGCGCATAGAAGGTCTCCCCGGCTTCCAGCGGATACCGGAAGCACTCCTCCTGTACACCAAGGAGCATTCTTGTCTGATTGTACTGATCTTTAAGAACCTCACCCTGGAAATTTCCACTATATACAAAGGACATAGCATAGCAGCCTCCATGATCCTCTGTTGTGTCCTTCTCTGCCAGGATCATCATCGGATTATACTGATGACTGGATGTACCACGGACACTGCCGATCATCTGACTTCCGTGTGCTACCGGAACCCTCTGCAGATTCCGCTCCATGGCATGTCTTCCGTAAAAAGTAAGCAGGTCATAATCTCCGTAAAGAAAATCCAGTTCTGCGGACATCACCTTGTTCACATAGATCTTCTCACTGCTCTGATTGCGGATATAGACGCTTCTTGTAATGATATCCAGTTCCGGAAGTACACCGTAAAGAAGCATGGCCTCCACGCCGGTAGCCGGATCCTCCAGTACGATCTCCAGAGTCTGTGCCTCATCATTATCCGCATAAACAGCTGGAAGCCCTGGAAGGCTGTATTTACCGTCACGGATAGTATAGTTCTTGTAACGCATATCACAGCTCATGCTTCCGTCACCGTTTTCCAGCATCAGTGATGCACTGCGGAAATCTCCGTTTCCGTAGCAGGAAAGCTCCTGTGGAAGAGAGTCCATGGAATAGGTTCTGTCTGTTCCCGCATCATAGGGATTTCCGGAAAATCCTCTGTCATAGTAGGTCAGAAGATAATCCATGCAGCCTTCTGCCTTTTTACCATAATAGAGATGAAGAAGAAATCCGTACTGATCCACCTGCATCTGATATGTAGTTTCTTTTGTCTGCAGGGTAAACGTTCTGTCTTTCTCGCAGTAGATGATTCCCATATGTGAATCCTCCTTTTTCTTGTGTTTTTATTTTACGGCACCGTTTACAACACCATTTAAAATGTGCTTCTGGCAGATCAGATAAAACAGAAGGATCGGAAGCAGTGCCAGCAGATAAGAGGCAAACGCAAGGTTATAATTTGTTCCGAACTGAGTCTGGAAATTCAGCTGTGCCAGGGGCAATGTGGTTCCACCCGTAGATCCGGACATGATAACCAATGGAGTCATAACATCATTCCAGGTTCCAAGTGCTGTCAGAACTGCCACTGTGGCATGCATCGGCTTCATGATCGGAAAGATGATCTTCCAATATGTTTTCCAGGTACTGGCTCCATCCACACAGGCAGCCTCCTCAAGGGCCATTGGAATGTTTGTCAGATATCCGGAATAAAGAAGCACGTTCATAGGCATATAAAATACCGTATAAAGAATGATCACACCGACTTTGTTATCAAGGCCCATCTCAGCAGTCTGCTTTACAAGCGGCATCATCAGGATAGCAAACGGAACAAACATACCGCTCACTACATAGAGATAGATAAATTTATAAAATTTACTTCTCTTGTTTCTGGCTATAGCATAACCTAAAAGTGAATGAATTACAATAGCAAGAACCACTGTGATCACAGTGATCAATACACTGTTTCCAAGAGAATGCCCGAAGTCTGTTACCTCCATAGCTTCCCTGAAATTGGCAAGACTGAATTTCTCTGGCAGAGACAGGATCCCGGCTACACTGTTGGTCATCTCTGTCGGCTGCTTGAATGCGATCACAATTGTCATATAAAGCGGAAATACCACTGTGATAAGGCCAAGGATCAGAAGGATCGTTACCGGCCAGTTCGCTTTTTCTCTTACTTTCGTTTTCATTACAGCTGCTCCTCCTTTTTCCCTGTGATAGTCAACTGCACTGCAGAAATGATCACGATCACAATAAAGAATATAACCGCATTGGCACTCTGGAATCCAAACTGTCCTCCACTCATACCATTGTTATAGATCAGGTAAGAAATAGATTCTGTACTCTGTGCAGGACCACCCTTTGTCAAAGCCATGATCTGATCAAATACCATCAGGAAGTTTTTCACACAGAGAACCATGTTGATGCTGAAAAACGGAACGATCAGCGGGAATGTCAGGTAACGGAACTTGCTGAATCCGGTAGCACCATCAATAGCGCCTGCTTCGTATACATCCTCCGGCACTGTCTGAAGACCGGAAATGTAGATGATCGTATTCATTGCAATGGACTGCCATGCACACACGATCACGATGGCAACCCATGCCAGGCTCGTACTGGAAAGCATGCTGGAAGACAATGTTTTATTTCCGATCATCTTTCCGAATGCAGGCAGGATATATGTAAAGAAATAATTAAAAATATATCCTACGACCAGTGCGCCAAGTACATTAGGAATAAAATAAGCTCCACGCATTGCACTCTTGAAACGGATCTTGCTGTTCAGTCCAAGTGCCAGGATCAGGCTGAGTACATTCGTTACGATAGTTGCCACGATGGCCAGCTTAAAGGTAAACAGATAGGAACCGCCAACACGGCTGTCTGTAAAAAGATCCTTATAGTTTCGAAGTCCTACCCAGTCATAGCTTCCATAGCCTTTAAAGTTCGTAAAGCTGTAGATCACACCCTTGATCAGAGGCAGTGTGTTAAAGCAGAAAAATAATGCCACGATCGGAATGGTGATCAGAAGAAAGGTCAGCTTTCTTCCACTCATAGATTTTTTTCCCATGATCAGTTCTCTCCTTCCCCGTTCTTCTCCTCATAGTCCTGTACTTTACGGATAATGTCACGGTTATATCTTGTCCAGTCTGTATCAAATTTTTTCAGGAATGCATCTTTATCCTTTTTCATCAGGAAGGTCTGGATCTGTGCATCCACAGCCATCTCTGTAGGATAATAATGATCCTGGTAGTCGGCCATCCTTCCCTCTTCTATGTATTCCTTCATACCATCCAGCGTAGAGGGAAGTGTGAAATCACCCTCTTTACAGGGAACTGCCTTCTGGTCATCCAGATATGTCTGTATATTCTCATCCTCAAGAAGGAAATCCAGCACTTCATATGCAGCTTCCTTATTCTCACAGTCATCCATCACACAGAACTGAAGGTCAACTCCGGAATTCAGTTTGTTTTCTGATGGATCATTGCTTGCCGGTGTTACAAAAGAATCAATATCCATATCCGGATTTACACTCTGGATCTGCGGGATCGCATAGCTTCCGATGGGATACATGGCAGCCTCCCCTTTTGCAAAAGCGGTGCAGGCTCCATTGTAATCATAGGCAAAGGGATCATCCGGTCCATACTGGATAAGCTCCAGCATACGGTCTGCTACTTCCTTATACTCTTTTGCAAAAGTAGTGTTTCCCTGGTTTACCTGGCGGCATACATCGGCTGGTGCAAGATCTACCGCAATAGAATTCCACGGTGCAAGACAGGTCCAGGTATCTTTAAATCCGAAATAAAGCGGCTGGATACCTGCATCCTGAATTTCCTGGCAAAGGCTCATAAATTCATCCCATGTAGTCGGGATCTGCCAGCCATGCTCCTTGAAAAGCTCACGATTGTAAAGGATTCCGGCGGCATTGGCCACGTAAGGAACCGCATAGACTCCGTCTTCCGGAACGAATTCCAGCGCTTTATCAATTTCTTTATATGCATCTTTGATCGAATCCAGTCCCTGATAATCGGAAATATCCATCAGCATATCAGAATCAATAAAATTGGAAAAGTTAACATCGCCTCCGATTCCAATGATATCCGGATTATCCTCACGGATAAATCTTGTCTTCAATACAGTCATAGCATCGTTTGGTGATTCGATGGTAAGATGGATATCATCATGAGTGGCATTGAATTTTTCTTCCAGTTTTTCAAATGCCTTAACCGCTTCCGGTTTATACTGCACAAGTTCGATCTCTGTCTTTCCGCTGTCCTTTTTACCTGTGCCGCATCCGCTCAATGTAACGGAAGCTGCCATGGTAAAGGCAAGTCCCATACAGAGGATCCATTTACTTCTGTTGCGCATCTTGTAATGCTCCTTCCTTTTCCTTTTATTTGATAAGTCGGATATCACCCATTTAACTGATATGGCTATCCGGGTTCTCCAATACTTATTCTCTGGTTTCTTTTTTCTGAAAGCTATTTTAACATAGCTTTATGCTTGCATAAATAGCAGTGTTTTTCTTGTTTTATGCCAAAATGCAATTTTTCTCTGTCTTCATTAAAGTCATCTAGCATTTTGATATATTTTACGCCTATATCACTACTTTTATCTAAAATTAGTATATTCCGAATTTATCGAAAATCAACAAGTTTCTCGAGAAACTTAATTTTCTCACAAAGTTTTATCGATTATCCTTCTCTTTTTAGTATATTTTACAGGCTGTTTTTGTAATTGCATTTTTATACATATGTTGAAGTTCCCTGCTGTTTTAATATATAATGTTACTGAAACCAGACAAAATCATACGCCTAAAGGATAAAAATATGAATGACCTTCTCTTCTCCGTTTTTCCAAATGAAAACTTTGTTGATATCGGATTATACCAATACGGCTGGGAGCACTGCGCTCCGGCACATTCATTCGGCCCGGCAGCACGAAACCATTATATTTTTCATTATGTGATCTCCGGTACCGGAACTCTGATGGCAGACAATTCCGCAGGAGAGACCATCACCTATCAGGTAAAAAGCGGCCAGGGTTTCATGCTTTTTCCCGGTCAGATCAACACCTACATTGCAGATACCGACTTTCCATGGGAGTACACCTGGGTGGAATTTGACGGGCTCCGGGCAAAAGAGATCGTGGAAACTGCAGGTTTAAGTCCGGACCATCCGGTCTATCACAGCCACTCTGCAGATCTCCGCCAGAAAATGATGGAGGAAATGCTTTATATCAGCCATAATTCCCAGGAATCACCCTTTCATCTTATCGGACATACCTGGCTTTTTCTGGATTACTTTATGCGCTCTACTGAAACTGTCCGCATGAAACAGGATGGAAGTATCCGTGATTTTTATATCAAGGAGGCGCTCTCTTTTATTGAACAGAATTTCCAGAATGATATTTCCATTGAGGATATCGCAGCCTGCTGCGGCCTGAACCGAAGCTATTTCGGTAAGATCTTCCACGACACCATCGGACGTTCTCCCCAGGAATTCCTGATCAGCTATCGCATGACCAAAGCTGCAGAACTTCTTAAAATCACAGCCCTGTCTATCGCAGATATCGGAAATGCAGTCGGATATCCCAATCAGCTGCATTTTTCCCGGGCTTTCAAAAATGTATACGGAATGTCGCCAAGAAACTGGCGGATGAAAAACAGACTTGTCGAAAAAAAGCCTCCGGCCAGAAAATAGCCGGAGGTTTTTCATTAAAAAATGTATTTACTTAGAATGTAAATTTATCAGCAAAGTATGCATCAAGCTCATCGATCTTCACACGTACCTGCTCCATAGTGTCACGGTCACGGACTGTAACTGCACCGTCATTCTCAGACTCGAAGTCATAAGTGATACAGAACGGAGTACCGATTTCATCCTGTCTGCGGTAACGTTTACCGATGTTTCCACGGTCATCGTACTCACAGTTGTACTTCTTGGAAAGCTGCTGATAGATCTTCTCAGCACCCTCGTTAAGCTTCTTGGAAAGCGGAAGCACACCGATCTTAACCGGTGCAAGTACCGGATGGAAATGAAGGACTGTACGGACATCGTTCTTCTCTGCATCCAGAACTTCCTCATCGTAAGCGCTGCAGAGGAAAGCAAGTACCATACGGTCTGCTCCAAGTGATGGCTCGATAACGTATGGGATATATTTCTGTTTCTTCTCATCGTCGAAGTATGTGAGATCCTGGCCGGATACATTCTGATGCTGTGTCAGGTCATAATCTGTTCTGTCAGCGATTCCCCAGAGCTCGCCCCATCCGAATGGGAAAAGGAATTCCACATCTGTGGTAGCCTTGCTGTAGAAGCTCAGCTCTTCCTTATCATGATCACGGTAACGAACCTCATCATCCTTAAGTCCGAGAGCACTCAGCCAGTCAAGGCAGAACTTCTTCCAGTATGCAAACCACTCAAGATCTGTATCCGGCTCACAGAAGAACTCAAGCTCCATCTGCTCGAACTCACGGGTACGGAATGTGAAGTTACCCGGTGTGATCTCGTTACGGAAAGATTTACCGATCTGGCCGATACCAAACGGGATCTTTTTACGGGATGTTCTCTGTACGTTCTTGAAGTTTACGAAAATACCCTGGGCAGTCTCCGGTCTTAAATATACAGTATTCTTGGCATCTTCGGTAACACCCTGGAATGTCTTGAACATCAGGTTGAACTGACGGATATCTGTGAAGTTGTGTTTACCACAGCTCGGGCATCCTACCTCGTGTTCTTTGATGAAATCCATCATCTTCTCCTGGGACCATGCATCTACGCTTCCCTCAATGGCAATGTCATGCTCTGCACAAAAGTCCTCAATGAGTTTATCTGCACGGAAACGCTCGTGGCACTCTTTACAGTCCATAAGAGGATCAGAAAATCCGCCAAGATGTCCGGAAGCGATCCATGTCTGCGGGTTCATAAGGATCGCACAGTCAACACCTACATTGTACGGAGACTCCTGAATGAATTTCTGCCACCATGCATCTTTAGAAGGAGCGGATGACAGTATTGCATGCTCGACAGGAATGGCGGCAATTG
>ERZ1032794.484-NODE-484-length-11427-cov-8.176046_pt1 | contig 11427 bp, 6 predicted proteins | sample MGYA00516957_ERZ1032794 | MGnify/ENA primary metagenome ERZ1032794 (study PRJEB33719, sample SAMN04262543) | wastewater metagenome | biome: sewage system; feature: street-access sewage; material: sewage | place: Peru: Lima | collected 2013-01-15 ... | reverse complement strand
CAAAGCTCTCTTCAATGCATATACCAACCGCGATCTTTCCGCACTGCTTATGTGTCTGTGCAACAACACCGTATTTGATTTGCTGCGCAATTCATATATCATACCGTACAGGTTCAATGCCGACGGACATCAAAATCCGATAATCATGACCGATGAGCACGGAAATCCGCTGCCCGAGTATAAACACATATCTCACGACAAGAACTATATACATTTTCATGAGATATATAACGATATGCCAGAAAAAAAGGATATCTACTACGCACAGGCTTACCGCTACAGCCACACATATGATTCCGAGCATATGACTCCCACGCAGCAGGTCATTGTAAAGCATGACGGAATACTCTTGATACGTGAGCTTCCCGATACGGTAAAGCTCAAGGAGACTGAGGCTGAGGCGTACTCTGCCGTATGGGATCTAATGATACAGATTGAAAAGGAGCTTCCTATGGCATATGTTTTTTACGGTCAGGACTCGCTTGTGGAAAATGACAAGCGGTATGATGAAATTGGTATTTTCCTTCGAAGCTCTCATTTCCTAAAAAATCTTGAGAAACATGTACAAAAGGCCGAGGCGATAATTTATGGCAGATAACAGCTACACAGATATCATGGAAAAAAATCATATGGAAATCCCCTGGCATGATTATGCCAGACAGGATGGAAATATACTCATAGATAAAGCCGGACTTATTGAAAAAGCCTCTGTAATCGGACGTGTCGGTCTCATCATGCTCTCCTGCGGCACAGGAGCCTGGCGTGTGAGAACCTCCATGAACCGGCTCTCAAAGGAGCTCGGCGTCACATGTACAGTGGATGTCGGACTGATGTCCATCGAGTTCAACTGCTTTGACGGAAATGACTGTATATCGCAGTCACTCAGCATAGCAAACACAGGTGTAAATACATCAAAGCTCTATCGCATGGAGCAGTTTGTCGACAATTTTCCTAAGGAGGAAGCTCACCTGACCGGTGAAGAAATCCACCGCCGTCTCGATGAGATAGAGCAGATTCATGCCATTTACTCCCCTGCAAGGCTTGGACTTGCAGCAGCTATAGCATGCTGTGCCTTCACGTTTCTGCTCGGAGGAGGTCCTATCGAGATGATGCTGGCATTTATAGCAGCCGGCATTGGAAATCTCATCAGAACAAAGCTTATAAAGCATCATTTTACTTTATTCCTTAATATAGCGGTATCAATTTCTGCCTCATGCTTCATATATGCGGCACTTTTAAAAATAGCAGAGATGGCTTTCAATGTATCAACCATTCATGAAGCCGGATACATCTGTTCCATGCTCTTTATCATACCGGGATTTCCGTTTATCACAAGCGGAATCGACCTGGCAAAGCTGGACCTGCGCTCCGGTCTTGAACGCCTTGCCTATGCAATAATAATAGTCATGGTAGCCACGATGTTTGCATGGATTATGGCGCTGCTTCTGCAGCTTAAGCCTATGGACTTTGAAGATTTGGATCTGGGCCCCGTACTACATCTAATCCTGAGGCTTATAATGAGCTTCTTCGGTGTGTTTGGATTCTCAATCATGTTCAACAGCCCTGCTTCCATGGCTGCAACAGCTGCTCTTATCGGTGCCATAGCAAATTCACTGCGGCTTGAGCTGGTAGACCTGACAGGTATGCCTGCTCCTGCTGCCGCATTTGCCGGAGCTCTCACAGCAGGGCTTCTCGCATCATTTATCAAGGAAAATAACGGATATCCGAGAATATCCCTCACTGTTCCATCCATCGTCATAATGGTTCCGGGGCTTTATCTGTACCGGGCAATATACAATTTCGGCATTATGGCACTTTCGGATGCAGTCTCATGGTTTGCATCAGCAATCATGATTATCATTGCACTGCCGCTTGGACTTATCTTTGCAAGAATACTCACGGATAAGACGTTTAGGTATTGCACGTAGTAAAATAGTTACCTTATATTCATATAAAAAAACAAGGAGGCATTCATCATGCTTACAGCAGTTACAGGAATAAACTGGGGAGACGAGGGAAAGGGCCGTGTCATCGACCTGCTCGCAGAACATGCGGATATCGTAGTCCGCTATCAGGGCGGTAACAACGCCGGACATACAGTGGTCAATAAACAAGGAAAATTTGTCTTAAATCTGCTTCCATCCGGAATACTCCATCCTGATGTGGTGTGTGTGCTCGGTGACGGAATGGTCATCGACCTCAACCATCTGTCAAATGAAATTGCACAAATCAGAACACAAAATGTATCTGTTTCACCAAAAAATCTGAAATTATCAACAAGAGCCACAATTTCCATGCCGTGGCATAAAATACAGGATGAGCTTGAGGAAGCCCGCCTTTCAAAGTCCGGAGCAGCCTTTGGCTCTACCAAGCGCGGTATTGCCTATGCATACAGTGATAAATACCGTAAAAAAACAATCCGTCTCGGTGATTTGCTCCACTTAGATGATGAGAATGTTCAGGCCAGACTTAAGACCATGCTTGAGGCTAAAAACCTTGAGCTTGCAGGCTGCTATCATCAGGAGCCTATGTCACTGTCTGCTCTTTTGTCATGGTGCAAGCAGAAGGCTGCAAAATATGCACCTTATATCACAGATACCGGTGCATTCCTTGAGAATGCACTCTCAAAGGGAAAGCGTATTGTCCTTGAAGCACAGCTCGGTGCAATGAGGGATATCGACTATGGTATTTTCCCATATACCTCAAGCTCCTCTACCATCTCCGCATACGGTCCTATAGGTGCCGGTATCCCCGGTGCTTCATTAGACCATGTGGTAGGTGTGCTAAAAGCATACTCTACCTGTGTCGGAGCCGGACCGTTTGTCGCAGAAAAAGCAATGAACGGTGAATGGACTGAGATGGTCCGCAAATATGGCAGCGAATATGGTGCTGCAACCGGAAGACCACGTCGTGTAGGTCCGTTTGATGCCGTTGCAAGCCGCTATGGTCTAAAATGCCAGCATGCTGACAAAATTGCACTGACCAAGCTCGATGTACTAAGCATCATGGATGAGATTCCTGTTATCACCGGATATCAGTATAAAAATGCTGTAACCAACGTCTTTGATCCTACCGAAAATCTTGAAAAATATACCCCGGTAGTCAAAATGCTGCCGGGGTGGAAAACCAATATATCAAACTGCAGGTCATATGATGAACTGCCTGTAAACGCCAAGCGCTACATAAGCTTCCTTGAGGACATGCTAAGACATGAAATACAGTTTGTCTCAGTCGGAGCTGAGAGAAATCAGTATCTTCTCAATGGTAAGTGGCTATAATTAGCTGTAATTGCCTTTAACATGCTTTAACCGACCTCTATGCCATTGCCATATTATTTTTCTGATTTACTAAGATATTGTATACACGAATGTGCTGCCACATTTCCTTCTCCGACAGCCTTCGTATACTGGTATGGTCTGCCTGTGCAGTCTCCTGCCGCAAAACAGCCCGCCACATTTGTCTGCTGGGCTCTGTCCACCAATATATGTCCGTTTTCTATTTCAAGCTGCGGCATAAGCTTTGATGGTGCGATGGCGTTCCTGAGGCAGAATACTCCGTCTACGCTCTCAGTCTTTCCGCTTCGAAGCGTAATTCCTTCCACAAATGAGTCTCCGATTAATGCTATAGGTGCATCCTTTGATATCTTTACATTTGGAAGCTCTATTTCGCTGTCATTATAGGCTGGGAAATACAATACCTCTGCCGCAAGATCCGCAAGATATTTTACCTCATGCTCATACTTTTTGTCATTACATATGACAGCTATCCTCTTATCCTTGTAAAACATGCCATCACAGGTGGCACAGTAGCTGAGCCTTTTTCCAAGCAGCTCATCCTCCCTGTACAGCTGCTTTGCAGACATCACACCCATGCAAAGTATGAGAGTCCTTGCCTCATACATCTCATTGTCTGCAAGCACCATAAAGCCGTTTCCTGCAGGCATGATATTAGTCACGGTCTTTTCTGTTATCTCAATCCCCGCAGCCCTCCTGTGAGCGTCAAAGCGTTCAAACAGCTCCTGTCCGCTTATCAGCGGAAATCCGGGATAGTTTGTGATTTTCTCTGCCTTTTGCACCTTATCGCTTAGATTCTTTGAACCAAACCAGATAAAATCCTTTTTATATGTTTTTAAATTCAGGGCTGCCGACAGTCCGGCAGGACCTGTTCCTATTATTATACTATCGTACATGCTATGCTCCTTGTACCAAATATTTGTATATATTTAGACCTTACATATAGTGGGGGCACTAAGGTATACATCGAATTGCCTGCAAGTATGCATCGATGATACGACCCTTTAATCATATTATATTATTGTAACGTCACATACAGTGCGCCTTCAATGCTTCGATATACTCCCTTGCATATCGCGAGAGTACCACACCCTTTCTGCTTATAATGCCTATCCTCATATACTCCTCCACATCAAGTGGCTTTGATATAATATTCCTTCCATTCAGCTCTGCGGAAATCACTCCTGAGCACACTGTATAGCCATTTAAGCCAATTATCAGATTAAAAAGTGTAGCTCTGTCTCTTACTCTGATATTCTTTCTGCTGTCAAGAGTGCTGACAAACTCCTCCGAAAAGTACTGTGAATTGTACTCTCCCTGCTCATACGTCAGGTACGGATAGTCCTGCAGATCATCCATCGTGATGCTCTTTTTTGAAGCAAGCGGGTGACTGTCACATATGAATACATGCGGTGTGGCTGTAAAAAGCTCTGTGAACTCGAGTTCATTACGCTTTAGCATCTTTGAAAGCACCTCCGTATTCTTGGAGCTTAGATATATGACTCCCAGCTCGCTCTTTAAATTCGTGACATCCTCAATAATTTCGTGAGTCTGCTCCTCCCTGATGGTAAAATCATACTGATATGCATCAAACTCTCTGATTACATCCACAAATGCATTCACTGCAAAGGAATAGTGCTGACACGATACCGCAAAGTGCGGCTTACTCACCACATCATCCTTGTAGATTCCCTCTATGAGATCTACCTGCTCGAGCACCTGTCTGGCATGACCGAGAAATCTCTCACCATCTTCTGATAGTATCACTCCCTTGTTTGTCCTGATGAAAATAACTATCTGCATCTCTTTTTCCAGGTCATGTATAGCGCTGGTCACAGTGGGCTGCGAGACAAAAAGCTGCTTTGCAGCCTCTGTTATATTGCCGCATTCTGCCACTGTCACCACGTATTTTAATTGTTGCAGAGTCATGTTCATTCTCCTCCGGTTACATATCGAAATATTATTTTACACATTAAATGTCTTACATCGCTTAAGTCATCTCGAAACTATTACTGTATGCCGATAATCTTTCTCAGAATCTCACCCAACAGCTTTCCGAGCATAAGCGGAATGACAACAAGCACCACATACCACAGCAGCTTGTCATACCACACCCTGCCATCATTTATCACACAGATAAAGTGCATGGCAACAACTGCCACTGAAAATACAGATGCAAGAAGCTGCAAAAAGCTCGCCACATGAAGCTTATTTGTTACCTTGCCAAGCGTAAATAAAAGCATCGCACCAAAAAACATCGCTATATCTGCCTCCCACGGTATCATTTTACTATACGAAAACAGCTTAAACATATCACGATACTCCATATGCAGCTCAAGAAACAAATCCACTGATGCTATCATGAGCAATACTGCTCCTATTGTCGAAAATACCGCTGCCAGATATACATAATTGTTTCCAATCCTGTGCTGTCTGAGCTTATATTTAAGCATACCCTTTTTCTGCACATACTGTGTGCGAAGATATGAATCTGTCGCAGAGGCAATAGCCCGGTCGCAGTAATCTGCTGCTGTCCTGTATACTTTGACTCCGGCATCGTTATTTTTAAGAGCAAACTCCACTAGGCTCTCTCCTGCTCTGTTGTTGCCACGCTCTGTTGCAGTAACCAGATACCCTGCTCCAAGCTTCTGCTCCTTGCCATCAAAAAAGGTGGTGACCAGATAATGACCATAATCGGCAAGTGCATCCACATTTCCAAGCTCCACTGCTTTCTTCCACCAAAACACTGCGCGCCCGGGATCCCGGTATGTGCCCTGACCTCTTTCAAACATATTTGCAGCCATATTCATGGCATCTGCATCGCCAGTCTCTGCCAGTGGCAGAAATTGACGGAATGCTCCCTCCATATCATTTTGTCTGTATGCCATCATAGCCATATCAAACGCTGTACTTTTCATATTGTTCTCCTTGACAGCCTTAGCTGTTTTCTTCTTATTATAATGTATTTAAAACAATGATAGCAATATGACTTCTTTCCCAATTTATAGTAAATGCCGCACCCGAAGGTGCGGCATCTAAGAGGTTTATAAAATGTTTAGTTTAAAAGCTGTTTTATTTGCAAGCTCTCTTCTTGCGATATGTAGCTGCTGTGATTGCAACCATTGCAAGTCCGAGTAAGCATACATATGTAGCTGCTTCATTGTCATCGCCACTCTTTGGAGCTGCTTTTTTAGTATCAATAGCAGCCTGATCTGTTACAGAAATAACGTAATCAGACGCATGAGTGAATGTAAATAATGCTGAACCATCATCTGCAATCTTTACAGACATCTGACCCTCAAGTGCCTTTGTCTTTGTATTGTAATAGTAAAGGTTAGCATACTTTCCTGCATATGACTTTCCAATGTCGATTGAAAGAACCGGTTTGAAACCAAACTCACCTTCATGTGCGAGGCTGATTTGTACTACCTTCTTTGCATCCTTTTCAATCTTAGCTGCCTTAATAACATCCTCAGGAATCTTTTTGCTGTCAACTGTAACTGACATATTTACATCCTTTGCAGGAATCTTAGACACGTCAGAGCCATTGATAACCCACTTGATTCCTTCTCCCATATCAAGAACAAGCTTCTTCTGCGTTCCCTTAATGGCTGCAATTGCATCCTTTGAAATAACTCCTGTTTCATCCATCTTTACAACAATAGTTTCCTTTGCAGAAGCATTCTTAATTGTTTCTACTTCTTTAGTCCAGTCAACCTTTGCTGTTGGTGTTGGAGCTGGTGTTGGTGTTGGAGCTGGTGTTGGTGTTGGCTCTTGCTTGCCCGGATCTTCTTCAGCAAGAATGACTGTTCCTCCATCCTTTGCTGCCGGAATTGTAACAGCAACTGTTTTATCACTTCCTACAGTATATGTAGCACCGCTGTATAAATCCTTCACCTTTGTTCCTGCTGCTAAGCTAACCGGAACTTTTACTTCTTTTGCGGTATCCTTGATATTCATACCAACATACAAGGTTGTTTTTCCATAGGATCTTGAAACTACATCATAGCCTTCCTCATCAGAACTTGCCACAACCTTTCTGCTTCCTCTTGCAAATACATCTGTGTATGCATTACGGATGCTCAGCAGATTCTTATAATGCTGATATGTGACATTGTCCTTTGTTGCCAGTGAGAAATCCATGTCATATCTATTGGTATTATACGGATAATCATTTAATCCACTTAAGCCAACTTCCTCACCATAATAGATAACCGGAATACCCTTTGCAGTAAGCTGTAAGGTAGCTGCAACTAACGCTGCTGATGTTGCCTGATCCTCGGTATAACTTTTTCCGTTCATTAAGGCAGCCTTAAATCCATTTTCATCATGACTGCTTAAGAACTGACCTGTCATGTATGAGTTATTAAGTGCTGAATTTCTTGCAGAAAGGAATTTCTCTACAGAAGAAATATTGCCACTTACAAAGCTTGTTGCCTGATCGTTAAAATCGAAATCAAGGTCTGCATCCATCTGGCCACTACCTAAGGTATTACCATTTGATGCATATCCTGCGCCATAATATTCTCCAATCATCTTGAAAGACGGATTTACTTCTGTTGTAGAATTTTTAAGTGCTGCCCATGTTGTGCTGTCAACATGCTTTACTGTATCTACACGGAAATAGTCAACACCATAATCTTTCATCCATGATGTCTGCCATTCTACTAATTTTGCCCTGACATCTGCATTCTCTGTTGCAAAATCCGGCAAGCCATCCTGCCATGATTTAATATCACCTTCACTGATACTCTTATCCCTAAGCATATCAGCGAATTTTGATTCTGTACCATATCCTGCGTGGTTTACAACAATATCAACCATAATACGCATGCCACGTTTATGTGCTTCGCTAATCATAGTTCCAAATTCTTTTGTTGTACCAAGTGTAGGATTCAATTTTGTAAAATCACTTGCCCAGTATCCATGGTATGCTGCATTATAAGGAACATCTTCTTTACCCTCATCTTTTACAGCTACACCTTTAACATTCTCTACAATTGGTGTAATCCAGATTGTATTTACACCTAAATCCTGTAAGTAATCTAACTTAGCTGTTACACCTGCAAAATCTCCACCGTGATACAGTCCAGGGTTTTTTCCATATGTATCTTCACCACTAGCTGTATTATTAGATTCATTGCCATCAAAGAAACGATCTGTCATCATAAAGTAGACAACAGCTTCATCCCAGTCGAAATCCTTTTCGTTTTTCTTCACACGGTCTGTAATTTCAACATCAACTGTAGTACTGAATTTATTACCATACTGGTCTGTAACAGTAATCGGTAATGTTTTAATTCCTAATGCTGTATCTGTTGTTGCAGAAATGGTAACTGCCTGCAATTCCGGTTCAATCGGCATTGCATTGCTTCCGCCAAGAGAAGAAACATCGATACTAGCACTAGCTACTTCTAATTTTTTAGTATCTTTACTATCCTGCTCAACCTTAAACTTAACAACATCATTTTCGTTGTAGTTAAAGGATTTATTCATAACTTCTGCTGTAACTGTTGCATTTAATTTATAGTATTCAAAATATGAGTAATCTGCATTATTGTACTTTTCTTTGTTTGAATTGAATGCATCTACAACATATTTTCCATTTGCTTTGTAACGATAATGTGTTTTGCCATCTGTTAAACCGCTCTTTACATACTCAAAACGCTTTGTTGTATCATTGTATGTCATTGGATACTCTGTTCCGTTTACGTCAACAGATACTTTCATATCCTTTAATGTGCCATCTACAAATGCAGCATCATCACGATAGTAGTATGATACCTGTTGTTTTTCTGCAGCTACTTCATAGCCAACATTATATGGCATAGCAATTTCCGGCTCACTGCCGGCTTTCATGCTGGCGTATATAACCTTCTGGTCAGAAGGGAATGTAACTGAATGGTCTCCACCATCTTTAATCCATGGGTCACCTGTTGAATCTAATGCAATACAAAAATCAACCTTTGTACAAGATGGTTTTGCCGGAATTGTTACTGTCCATTTATCTCCACCTACGTATGTAAAATCGGTTAATACTGAAGCATATCCTGATGACCATGTATAAAACTGTGGTGTAATTCCTTTTTCTTTTAATCCCGGATTCTCATAATCCAATACAAGGTATCTCTTTTCCGTTGGTTTGATTACAGGTTTCTCATGAACCGGATTTGAACCATCAACATAATATAATACCTCATTCTCATCACCGCTTATTGTAAAAGAACGATCTGCGCTATCAGAGCCGCCATCCCATCCCTTTGTGTTGTCATAGCGTGCCTTTAATCCTACATCTTTTCCTACATTACTGCCGGCAACTGTAATGGTCTGCTTAAACCATGTCACCTTATTTTTAGCATCATATTCTTTATCTTTAAAAACATAGGAACCGTCTAATCCTGCATTCCACATCCACAAATCAACTTTTCCCATGTCTGTGTCTGTTGATAAGTCTTCATTGTAATAATAAATTGTAAATGTGTGGTCTGGAACCGGTGCCTCCCAGCTGTCCGGTGCTGTTTTATATACGGTTGTATCACCACCAGCTTTTGTTCCGGTAACCCAGAGCTCAGTACTTGTTGATGTTACAGAGACATCAATATTATCCGTCTGTGTCCCATTGTTATTATTAAAAATGCAGCTGAAATTATGTTTTACATCCTGTGTATATACTACATCATACCATCCTGAATGGTCAGCGTTTGCTGAAATCTGTCCGCCCGGCCAGTCTTTTCCAGCACCGCCTCCTGTTGCAGAGTCATCTGCTCCCCACATATGATTGTAAATAGTGCTTCCCATTCCTGAAGCAAGATAATGAATGGTTGTTACATATTTCCAATCAGCAGGTTTTTTCTCTGACAGAGAACCATCGAACCAGTACTCTGCTTCTGCCTTTCCTTGTGTAGAAAGTGTTACGTCTTTTAACTGTTCTCCATGTCCATCATTATTTAAAATGAGATTATAATCTGTACTGTTATCCAATGTCAGATGCATTGTATACCAGCCATCATGACCTTTTGCTGCAGTCATTGTTTTTCCCGGCCATTTACCTGCCGGATTATTAGATCCCTGATAAATATATGCTGCAACATCATCGCCTAATGTGCTCTTATAATTAATTGTCAGATCACAGGTTGTCTGAGTTCCTGGCAATTCAGGAACCGGTGTTTTTCCTTCTGCATCAAGGTAATATGCAAAATTGCTTCCATCCTTAGCAATATAATATACATCAGTTGGTGTATCACCAGTATACTGTGTTAATTTTGCATCATTTGCAGGATTCTTTGTATTTGCAGTATTATTAAAATCTAAAAACTGAAATCCTTTTGCATCTGTTTTGACGGTAAGATAATAATCTATGTCGCCCTTTGTATTGGTTTTTGTTCCTTTACTGAAGAAATAACCTTTTGCTACTCCCCAGTTTGGAATTTCTGTTGATTTTCCACCGTTCGCGTCATAGCTCACTTCAATGGAATTGTGGTCCCAGAACTGTACCGCCGGCTGTGTCCAGCCCCAATTGCTTGGTTCCATAAAGTGAATAGTTACATTCATCGGAGTTGAAGCTGCTTTTACCAAGTTTCCCCCGATTGCCGGAATCATAGTCAAAATCATAGCAAGTGCAAGTACCATACTAAAGATACGGCTTACTATGCCATGTTTCCTGTGAAAGCGTTCTTTTAACTTTCTCATATTTCCTCTCCTTTTCTTGTTATGCTTGTACGAAAATTCCCTTTCGCACGTTTTCGTATTTATATTATAATATTTTCGTTGGTTTTCGACTATTGGAATAAACAGAGATTTTATTTACGAAATTTTGGTAAATTTTACTATTTATTCATTTTTATGTAACATATGCGAAATCTTTTTAGTACTAAAGGTCCTAGATATAATAGATAATTTTTCATTTGAAATTTTGTGAATTATTTTTTAAGTCTATATGACATGATTTAAGGGGCAAAACCACCTTATAAAAAATGGTTTATACCTTGAAAATGTGAAGTTTTCAAGGTACAAATTTATGGTTTACAAGGGGTCCTGAATCGGATATCTTTTGCCCCTCATATCATTTATTTAAGTAGGACTAAATTAGCATAATGTACAATAGCCATAGGTTGATAGCATAGTAGGCAGACCT
>ERZ1032794.480-NODE-480-length-11473-cov-7.963391_pt1 | contig 11473 bp, 15 predicted proteins | sample MGYA00516957_ERZ1032794 | MGnify/ENA primary metagenome ERZ1032794 (study PRJEB33719, sample SAMN04262543) | wastewater metagenome | biome: sewage system; feature: street-access sewage; material: sewage | place: Peru: Lima | collected 2013-01-15 ... | reverse complement strand
GGACCTCTACATCCACCCCCTGAACCCGAGGCTCGACCCGCCGCAGGCCGAGATCGATGCGCTCGCCGCGAACATCCGCGAGCTGGGCCTGATCCAGAACCTCGCGGGCCTCCGCTGCGATGGCGGCAAGGTCGGCGTCATCGCCGGCGGCCGGCGGCTTCGTGCCCTTGCGCAGCTGCAGGACGACGCGCGGTTCGCGACGGTGCCGGTGAAGCTCGCCGACGACGAGGCGACGGCGGCGGTGTGGGCGGCTGCCGAGAACAGCCTGCGGTCGGCGTTGCACCCGGCTGACGAAATCCACGAATACGCCATGCTCCGCGAGAAGGGCGTCGGCGAGGCGGCGATCGCCATCGCCTTCGGCGTAACCAAGGCCCATGTGAAGCGGCGGCTGCGGTTGGCCGGGCTTCCCGAGCCGGTTTTGGCCGCGCTCCGCGCCGACAGGATCGGCCTGACCGAGGCGGCGGTCTTCGTGCTCTGCGACGACCCAGCGCGGATCGATGAAGTCCTCACGCAGATCGGCGGGCACCCCGGGCGCTATTCCGAGGACAGCATCAAGCGGCTGTTGAAGGCCGGGGCGGTGCGCGACACCGACCGCCGCGCGCGCTTCGTCGGGGTTCCGGCTTACCGGGAAGCGGGTGGCAGGATCTCCACCGACCTCTTCGGGGGCGAGGTCTATCTCGACGACGTCGACATTCTCGACGCTAGTTTCGCGGCTCGCTTCGCCGAGCTCGCCGAGGAAACCCGTGCGCGTGACGGCTGGAAGTGGGTGCAGACCAGCACCGACAGTTCGGCGTGGGGGATCTCCGACCAGCTTGACGCCATCACCCTCTACCCCGCCGAGGGGGCGCTGACCGAGGAAGAGACCGCGCGGCGTGACGAGCTCGTCCTACGCGCCGAGGGAGACGACCTTGACCCGGCGGAGGTCGAGGAACTGGATCGGCTGACTGCCATCCTCGACGGGGATTATACCCCCGAGCAGAAGCAACATGCTGGCGTCGCCCTCTACCTCGACTACGGCGGCGAGCTTCGCGCCACCCACGCCATGGTGCTGCCAGCCGACCAGCCCGCGGCAGCCGAGGCTGGGATCATCGAGCGTGCTCTGGTGGCCGAGGCCGACGAGGCCCCGGAGGCGGCGCAGGACGGTGCCCCGCGGCTCTCCGAGGCGTTGAAGCAGGACCTGCGGGCAGTCCGCCGCGGTGCCCGTCAGCACGCCGCCCTGCAGCAGCCTGACCTGTTGCTCGACCTGCTCGCCTTCCACCTGCAATCGAACGTCGGCCGGGCCTTCTCCCTGCACCGCTACGCGGTCAACGTGACGCCGACGACGGAGACCGGCTATGGGCCCGATCCGCGCCTGCTCGACACCGAGGCCGGGCGGAGCAACGCCACCGATCTCGCCAAGGCGTTCCGGGCGTTCCGCAAGCGTGGGGCCGAGCATGTCCGCGAAGTCCTGACGCTGGAGCTGGCCCGCCTGCTCGACCCGTCCGACTACGGCAACGACATGCTCGCTCCGGTCTTCGACAGGCTCGCCAAGGTCGAGCCGCGGGCGGTCTGGACCCCGACCACGGAGAACTTCTTCAAGCGGGCGCCGGGCGGATATCTCGACGCGCTGTGGTGCGAGTTGCGCGGCATCGAGTCCGACAGCACCGAAGCCCGGACCTTCGCCAAGGCGAAGAAGGGCGAGAAGTGCGCTCGCCTCGAAACCCTGTTCCAGCCCGAGACCGATATGCCGGCCGAGCAGCGTGCCCGCGTGGCGGCGTGGTTGCCCCCCGAGATGTTCTGAGCATGGCGGCCGGAGGGACAGACCCCGCCGGCCGCTCCCCCTGCCCCATGGCCAGAGGAGCGTCGCCTATTATCTACTTCACCGCCTGGTCCCAACCGGTCCTCGCCGTCGCCTGTCCGCGCTGTGGCCGGTGGGCCGGCGTCATGTGCCGCCGCCCCTCCGGTCACAAGGCCGCCGACTTCCATGCTCGCCGCAAGACCGAGGCGGATCGTCATTTCATTGATCGGCACGGCGCCGACAGCATCGAGCACACCGGGGACGGGTGGCGGATCAACCCACAAGGCCGGTTTCGCAAGGGCGAGGCGCCCTGAGGCTGCCGCCGGCGGCGCTTCGCTATGCTGCGCGCCGCCTGTTGTCCTCGCGTCGGCCAGGCTTAAGATTCCGATCGCGCGCCGGCCCTTGGTCATCCCCCCGACCGGGCGGGGCCGGCACTTCCTCGTGGTGGAGGAAAAACTCGCCCCGCCTTGCGGCGGGGCGTTCCTTTTTCCCCGAAGAGTAGGTTGCAGGCTTGTTCTGTGACCGATCGCGAGGACGTGGGGCTTTTTAGGAGTTCCGCCGCATTGTCGCGTCAGGCGCGGATCATCTGACCCCGGCGCTGGCTCCACCGCTCGAGAAGGAGGGCCCGCTCGAACACGTCCGCCTGCTTGAACCGCTGGTAGCGGTCGGCCGCGAGCCGGGCGACGAGGTCGGCCCGAACTCTTTCGCGAAAGTCCTCGGGTTCTGCTTCGATCGCCTTCAGAGCGGCGTCTAGGCCCTTGTAGCCGTGGTGCCAGATCATCGCCTCGGCCGTGACCACGGCGCTCCGGTACTGCCGCAGCCGCTCCACGGCGATGCGGCACCTCTCCAGGAATGTTTGCGACACGCGCCGCCCCCGATAAGTCCCCGGGCGACGATCGGTCGACTCAGGCTCGCGGTGCAACGGTGGCGAGCGCTCTTGGTGAAGCGCGTCAAGGCTCCTGCTTCTCCTCGCGGACCTCGTCCGGAAAGCTGTCGGCGACGAAGAGGATGAGGGCGGTGATCGCGCCAGCGACCAGGCCGAGCGGCCAGTAGGAGGTGGCGATCGCCAGTCCGAGCGCGCCAGTGATCCAGATCGCTGCCGCGGCCTTGATGCCCTTCACGTCGAAACCGCTCTTGAAGATCACCGCGCCCCCGAGAAAGCCGATCCCGGAGAGGAAGCCCTGCAGTGTCCGGCTGACCGACGCCGGGTCGACGTCGGCGAGATGGTGCGCGAGCAGCATGTAGGTGGTGCTGCCGATGCTGATCAGCATCATGCCGGCGATGCCGATCGCCTTATGATGAACCCGACGCTCGAAGCCGATGACGGCACCGAGGACGCCTGCCGCGCAGAGGCGGAGGAAGATGTCGAGCGCCTCGAGTTGCACGTCCCGCATCCGTTCGGCTCCCGGCGAAAGAGGCCGTCACCGGGCAACTGCCTGACGCCACCGCCGTTCCTGCGCTTCGACGGCGAGGTCCCGCCGCGATCGCCTCCTGGTCGACCATGGCGCAGGCCTTCGACGGATCGTCGAGGTTCAGGCGACCGCCTTCTTCCTGCTCCGCCCCTTCGGAGCCGCGGCGGGCTCGGGCGCGCGCGGCTTGCGGCCGAGGCCGATCTTCTTGGCGAGCTCCTGGCGCTTGGCGGCGTAGGTCGGGGCCACCATCGGGTAGTCGGGCTTCAGACCCCACTTCGCCCGGTACTCCTCGGGGGTCATGCCGTAGGCGGTCATCAGGTGCCGCTTCAGCATCTTCAGCTTCCTCCCGTCCTCGAGGCAGACGATGTAGTCGTCCGTCACCGAGCGCTTGATCGGCACCGCTGGCGTCAGGGTTTCCGGGAGCGGCTTCTCGTCGGTCGAGAGCTCGGTGAGCTTGGCGAAGACCGCGGCGATCACGCCGGGCACTGCGCCGGTATCGACGGCGTTGTTCCCGACATAGGCCGAGACGATCTCGGCCGTGAGGGCGAGAAGCTCGTTGCGGTCTATCGAAGTCTCGTTGTCCATCGCTTTCCTGCTCGTCACGTTACGTCTCGCCTCACGCTCTTGCGGGTAGTTCGAGACGCAGGTTTAAGCAATAGAACAAGTCAGCCGATGACCTACTCCGGGCAGAATCCCCTAGTGGACTTAGCGACGTTCGTCGGTCGCAGAGCCGGGCGGCTTTCTTCATCCGCTCTCTCCTTGGTCCAGCAGCCAAAGATGAATTCGGCCTACGCTGCATTACCCTACTCGACGGCCGGTCTGAACCGGCCGCCGGATGCCCGCGCTCTGCCACGGCCGTCTTCGTCGACGTAGCTGTGCTCCCAGCACGTAGGGCTCTCCATCCGCGCGGCACGTCCCCTGACCTTTTGACGAACTCCGATAGGTGTTAGGCTCAAGACATAATGGAGGAACGAAAAGAATGGCGTTTTGGAGTGGAGAGACGCTAAAGGAAAGACTGCCGCAGCTGATCCATCCATATAACGAGGCGGCGATCGACTGTGCTGCCTATACGCTTCGCATGGGTGAAGAGGTTTATGTCAGTCCGGACCGGCAAGTTTCCACCCCGGATCGACACACCAAACGTATGCTGGCACAGAGTGATGGCTTCACAATTCCACCAGGACAATTCGCTTTCTTGGTAACGGAAGAACGAATCAAGGTACCGGACGATGCGTTGGCGTTTATCTCCATAAAAGCCAAGCTGAAGTTCAACGGTCTTATTAACATATCCGGATTCCACGTCGATCCAGGGTATGATGGGCACTTGATCTTTTCAGTTCTCAATGCCGGGCCTCGGCCGCTGCATCTTCAGCGCGGTCAGGCGCTTTTCCTGATTTGGTACGCAGCCCTCGATGGCATCACCACCATGAAAAAAGAAGAGGTCGGGTTCTCCGGCATAAAGCCGGATATGCTCACCGGGATTAGTGGCGAGATTCAAAGCCTACAACGACTATCTGAAGAATACAGAGAGTTAGAAAAGCGCTTCGATTCCAAATTGGGTGAAATACAGTCTAAGGCAGATAGCCTAAGCACCTTGGTCAATGTGTTTGTAGCTCTGGCCGTCGCGGTGATTGTCGGCTTCCTAATCCTCGTCGCCCAGATCATGCTGTCATAGGGGTTGTCGGAAAATCCGACATAGGCTATGCTCGCCGTCCGGTAATGCGACATTCGGAGGCGGCGTGCAGTTCCCGGAGGAAGTGATCGAAGCGGCGATCCGTGATGAGATCGCCCGGGCGCCAACGGACCGGCCGCCGACGAAGAGTGGCTGGCGGCCGGAAGTGGATTCGTTGGTAGTGGTGATGGTGACGCTTCGGGTGGAGCGGGAATTTGGCATCAGTCTTCCGGAAACGGCCATGCCGGCCGGCGGTTTCGATGATGCCGAAACCTGCGTCCGCAGCATTCTCGCTCAATGCCGGGCGCTCTGGACGGAGAAGCAGCGACAGGAGGGAGAACAGGTATCATGAGCACGCAGCCACTCGGCTTTGCAGGCCCGGCCGACGAGGGTCAGCTCCTGGGCGCAAGGCTGAAAGAAGCCCGTGAATATATCGGCCTGAAGCAGGAGCAGGTCGCAACGCACCTTGGCATCCCGCGTACGGGTGTCTCGGACATTGAGAAGGGCAAGCGATCGGTTAGCGCCATCGAACTGAAGAAGCTGGCGCATATGTATCAGCGTCCGGTGCAGTTCTTCACTGGCGATGATCCTGCCGTACCGGCCGATGTGGCGTTTCTGGCCCGCACCGCGACGGCCCTGTCGGACAGTGACCGGCACGAGCTGCAGCGATTTGCCGAGTTCCTGCAGGCGAAGTCGAAGGGCTGATCGATGACCCGCCAGCAGGATCGTATCGCCATCCTTCGCGGCATGAGGATGGCGCTCGGTCTACTCCACGATCTCGGCCTTGATCGGGAGGGGAAGCGGTCGCAGCGGGTCGACGTGTTTGACAGCATCGATCGCACCGGTGCGGCGCTGATGTTCCAACCGATGGAAAAACTGCTCGGCGCCTTCATGAAGCAGAACGGTGTGGCGGGCATCATCCTGAACACTGAGCGCCCACTGGGGATGCAGCGGTTCACCGCTGCGCATGAACTCGGCCACCTGATCCTGCAGCACGATCCTCATGCCGATGACGACGGCATCCTGCGCCGCGGGCCGATCGCGGATGGCAGGGCGTTCAAGCTGGTGCCTCCGGAGGAGCGGGAAGCGGACGCGTTCGCCTCCTATTTCCTGCTGCCGCCTCATCTGATCGCGGCGCAGATGGAGATTCAGGGCTGGGGACCGGAGCATTTTTCCAGCCCGGAGAATGTCTATCAGGCCTCCTTGCGCTTCGGCACCAGCTTCAGCGGCGCGGTTTATGGTCTCGAGCGTGAGAAGGTGATCGGTGCCGGGCTGCGCCAACAACTCCTGAAAACTCGGCCGCACATCCTCAAGCTGGGCCTGCTGGATGGTCATCCATTGCCGAACCCCAGGCGCAGCGATGTCTGGCATCTGACCGAAAAGGACGAGGGGGCGGTGGTCGAGGCTGGACGGGATGATCTGTTCCTGCTGCGTCTGCGGGAAGATACCGGAGCCGGTTATGTCTGGACCTTCGACGAATTGCAGGACGCCGGCTTCGCTATCCTGAAGGACGGTCGGGAGCCCGTGCCCGAGGGCCAGATTGGCGCCTCGACCGTGCGACGGATTCTGGCGCAGGCCGAGCGCCCGTTGGCCGAGACGCTGCGGCTTACGGAATGCCGCCCCTGGGACCCCGAAGACGATCCGCACACTCTGACCCTGCATTGCCGGACAGCGACGAGTGACGAAGCAGGATTGTTCGAGAGGCAGCGGCTGGAGCGGTTGACGGCTTCATGATGCTGCAGATTTCGACCGACATGCGTGGGGCCCTGGGCACGGTTCGCGATCAGGGCCGCCGCCCGACCTGCTTGTCGTTCGCGGCCTCCGATGCGCACCGGCATGCTCGTGGCCACCTTGATTGGCTGTGTGTCGAATGGCTCTACTTTCATGCCGCCGGGCTTGCTGGAACCGGGCCTCGCAGCGGCACCACGATTCCGGACACACAGGCAGTCCTGCGGAGCACGGGACAGCCGATAGAGGCAGCTTGGCCGTATTCGGCCGCTTGGCCCGATCCCGCGTCGTGGCAGCCGCCGGGTCCGGCTTCCCCTCTCTTCACCAGCAAGTCGAGCAGTTGTGCGCCGGATCTAAACGCTATCCGGGCTGAACTTCTTGCCGGCCGCCCGGTGGTGGTCGGCGTCTTTTTGTCCCGGACCTACCGATTTCCGGTGGACTGGACCCGTGTGGGCGCCGAGGTGCTACTGGCACCGGATCGTCACGAGCCGATCGACCGGAATGACGGGCACGCCATGGTGATCGTCGGACACGGCCTTCATGAAGGCGAGCCGGTAATGCTGCTGCGCAATTCCTGGGGACCTCGCTGGGGGCATGAGGGTCATGCCTGGGTGAGGGAGGACTGTCTGGCTCCGCGTCTGGTCGGCGCCTTCGTCATCGAGAAAGGCCCGTGATGTTCTACAATCCGATGTCAGCGGCGCCGACGCCGGTACGCGCCTGGCTTGAAGCGGCGGAGCGTCTGCGCCACGAGGGCGAGTTAGGCGGCCTGATGCTCCACATTGAGGACCCGGTGGCCTTGTCTCCCGAGGAGGAGGCGGTGATTGACCTTGTCGACAAGTATCTGAAAGCGCATGGCCAGCAGGGCATCGCAACTGTTGCCAACACGATCTTTCCGGCCAGTCTCGATCGGGGCGACGGCATCGAGGAGCTGCGGTCGCGCTATCTGGCCGTCTATGCCAAGCGCATGTGCCGACAGGGCGGCTGGGGCCGCTATTTCGAGCGCATGGTTCACTGGGAGACCCGGGACAAGGGCCATGTGGATCAGATCGCAGAAAACATCCGGATGCTCCGGCAGCTCAAGGCAGGCGGGGCGTGGAACTACAAGCAGTGCTATGAGATTGCGTTGTTCGACCCGGCTCGTGATTTGATCAAGCCGCGGGGACGGCAGTGCCTGAGCTTCATTGAACTCAAACCTGGACCAGATGGGCGGCTGCACATGATGGCCGTGTACCGGAACCACCACTATGTGGCGCGAACGCTCGGCAACCTGATCGGGCTCGGGCGACTGCAGCAGTTCATCGCGCGGGAGGCAGGGTTCGCTCTCGGCGGCATGACCATCCAGTCCACCCATGCCGAACTGGACCTGGCTGGGGGCAAGAAGCGGGAAGTGCAGGCGCTGATTGTGGCCTGCCAGGCGGTATTGCTCAGGCAGGCTGCGTGAACAGATCGGGCGTCCGGCAAGGCGGCAGGGCGTAGGCGTGTTCGATCTGCGCAATGAAGGTATTCTGACCTCCATAGCTCGGGTGGCGGACCTGAGTGGCGCTGACCCCGAGCTCGTCGACGGCTCGATGGGCGTCGCCTCCGATCGCGATGACGGTTTCCGGCTGTAGAAGATCCATGATGTCGTGGAGAAAGCGAGCGCAGGCCTGTCGCTCGAGACGCGTATGGCAACGGTTGCTCATCGGAGCGCCCGGCTCATGCGGATGCAGCGGAAAAACGTTCCAGAGGAATACGGGTTCGGCCAGCCGCCGCAGCATTTGCCAGATGACGGTGGCCGTGCGCTCGCCGATGGCGGGGCCTTTGGTGGCTTTCGCCACGCGCAGCCCCTGGAACAGCACGCTATAGGAGTCGAGATGGACCTCGTCCGTCAGCGCAAGGCCGGTACGGCGGCCGCCGCGATAGCCCAGGTCGCGGGCAATCCAGATCGTGCGTACCTTGAGGTCGATCGCAGTATCGAGACTCATGGCGAGGTTCTGTTGTCGGCGGCGCGGCGCGTCGCTCCGATCATGCAGGGGGCATCGCTCGGCATAGGGATTGAAGACGTTCTCCAGTTCAACGCTGCTCAGCGCCCTGACAAAGGCATCGACGGCGGCGCTCATGGCTGTTCGTACCGGATCGAACGGCACTCGAGGTCGATGCTGACGCGACCGCCGCGATGCGCGCGCATGGCCCGAAATACTTCATAGCCCTTCAAGATTGCTTCCTCCCATAGCCACAGGGGGCAGGTTTCAGCTTCATACCCTGCGATGAAGCGGCGAACGGACTTGAGCAACCCATAATCGAGGGTAGTAATCCCATCGAAAAGAGCCAGCTGTTGCGCATGGTTGAATATCCATGTCGCGATCCCCTCCTCGATTAAGACGGCGCGTGCGCCGTCCTGTACTTCATCGACCCGGGGATCGCTCTTGCGCTTGACCCGAAGCAGTCGCCGGAGAGTCGGTGACCATCCGAGATGAGCGGCATAGGACAGATGGAAGACGTCGTGAAAGCGATAATCGTCGTCTTCCTCACGATTGTCGGTCAGGGGATCCCCGACGCGCAGGCCGTCGCGGGTCAGGCTGGCCATGGCTTTGCCGTTCAGCTCGACCTCTGTGATGTCGATGACGAGCTGCCGCGGCAGCTGCTCATGGACCGGAAAACCTTCGTCGAACAGCGCAGGGTAGCGCCGCTCGACGGGCCAGCGATCAAAGATCTTCGCGAGATTGGCTCTGGCCGCGTCCTCGAGTGTGATGCCGGCCTCATGAGCGGCGGCACGCAGCGCTCGCAGAACGCCGATCAGGCGGCCCTTGAGGGCGGAGCGGTTGCGCTCAAGCCGTCCAGCCGCGTGATCGGTCATTAGCAGGCCAACTTCGCCAGCGAGCTTCAGCAGGGTTTGCTCGAAAGCTGGTGATGGCGAGGCGCACACCCCGAAGGCGGGCGTTTCGATGGCGGCGAAGCTCAGCTCAGCGGAACCCGTCGATTGCCAGTCCGCAAGACTGCGGTCGAGGTTGACCGCCAGGTCCGCAAGGCCGAGCTTGGCGCGGGCAGCGAGTGCAGCGAGGTACCAGAGCGTGTCGCCGAGCTCCTCGACCACGGAGTCCTTGTAGCCAAGATAGGCGATGGGATCGCGCTGCTTCTTCTTCACCTCGCTGAGCAGGCTGCCGGTCTCGCCAAAGAGGCCAAGAAGCGGAAAGGCCAGGCTCGGGTCGTCGTGGCGACGCTGGTCCGTCTTGAGCGCTTCGGCTTGGTACGCCGCAACCGTGAAGGGCTTCATGACGGTTTCCGCCGATCGACCAAGGCGTCTTTCGGAACATGAAAACCATAGGCAACGAGCGCACGCAGGACGATTACGCGGATCGTCTCGCCGGATTCTGCGGCCCGTAGGGTGATCTCGCGCTTGGTGGCTGCCGGCAAAAAGAGCTGCAGCGTAGGCTCTTTGTCGGCGATGTCGGTTGGCGCCGGCCTAATCTTCATGATTTCACTATTTCATGAGATATCTGCTGACTCAAGATAAATATCGCCTTGGTCTTAGCCCGTATCGTGATCAGGCAGCCGACGCGAACTCGCAGCCGCTTTAGCGGAACAAAAATAGTCGCGAGGCAACCTCTTGATTAAATACTGACAATGGCTAATTTTAACGTGATGTGCGCAATCGGCCGACAAATGGCCAGTTAAGTAGATGGGGCGGGAGGCAGAGGGTTGACGCAAGCTTTCATTTTGAACGAAACGTTGAGCGCTGATGATCAGGCGACGATCCGGGATATTCTCGAAGCGCGGGGCTTTGACGTTGTATTCGGCATGCCAGCCGATCTCTCGGTGCTCTCCAGCGATGCGATTGGTGTGATCTGCCTCCCGGCGGACGAGGCCGACAGCGAGCTACTGGCGGAGCGGGCACGGGCGTTCGCGGGGGCAGGCTTGCGGGTTGTCGGCATCTGGCTCCACGACGAGGCGGGCGAAGTTCCGGCTGCGCTCGGCGATTTCGGCGCGGCAGTGGTCGCTGGAGGCTCGCCCGAGCTGGACCGGGTGTTGACGGACTCTGAAGCTGCCATCTGGGAACACCCCGATGGAACTCGGCGTGCCGACCAGCCGACGCCGCGCAATAAATGCTGAGGCCCTGTGCGACTGTTTTCCTACGTCGTCGAACATGACCAGGGCTTCGCGCCGAACCCCTTCTATGGGTTCTGCACGCTTGCGAACTGCAAGCCGCTCATCAGACAGACAGCCAGCGTTGGCGATCTGGTGGTCGGTACCGGATCGGCGACGGCGGGTCGCACCGGCCATCTGATTTTCTGGATGCGGATCGCCGAGATCATGAGCTTCGACGAATATTGGGCAGATCCACGGTTCCAACGTAAGAAACCGGTAATGAACGGGAGCCGGATGCAGCGGTTCGGCGACAATATCTATTGCACGGCCCCCGATGGCACGATCCTGCAAGCAGACTCGTTTCACAGCCGAGAAGGCGGTCTACTGAGTGAGGAAAATCTCCGTATCGATACTGGCCGCACGCACCGGGTACTGATTGGCGCCGACTTCGCGTACTATGGAACGGCCGCACCGGCGATCCCGGCCGGGCTTGGCTTTCTAGTCAAGCAAGGACCCGGACACAAATGCCGTTTCACGCAAGCCGAAGTGGAGAGCGTGACGGTTTGGCTGAACGGACTTGCGGAGCCGAAGCTTGCCGGACTCCCGTGCCGTTGGTGACTCACCCGTGCGGCGCTCCGAGATCATTTTTGTGGTCGTTTTAACAATGTGGACGACCGGCTTGGAACGAAGCGGACATTGATCGACCTCGCAAACCGCCTGTGCTAGCAGGTGTACATCCCAGCACAGGGGCCGCCATGTCGACTTCCGCCACCATGACCATCCGGATCGCCACCGACACGAAGCGCAAGCTGGAGCGGC
>ERZ1032794.467-NODE-467-length-11602-cov-6.917987_pt1 | contig 11602 bp, 6 predicted proteins | sample MGYA00516957_ERZ1032794 | MGnify/ENA primary metagenome ERZ1032794 (study PRJEB33719, sample SAMN04262543) | wastewater metagenome | biome: sewage system; feature: street-access sewage; material: sewage | place: Peru: Lima | collected 2013-01-15 ... | reverse complement strand
AAGAACATACAGATCCTGGACTGTCCGATACCACCGCCGATGGTGTACGGAAGCTCTTTGTTCAGGATTGCTTTCTGGAATGGAAGCTCTCTTCGGTCATCACAGCCTGCTTCGGTAAGCTGGCGGTCAAGTGCGTCCTCGTCAACACGGATTCCCATTGAGGAAAGCTCAAGGGCAATGTCAAGTACCGGATAGTATACGAGGATATCACCGTTCAGTTCCCAGTCATCATAGTCCGGGGCACGTCCGTCGTGGCGCTCGCCGTTGGTGAGGGTTTTGCCGACTTTCATAAGGAAGACAGCGCCCTTTTCACGGGTGATCCGATATTCACGTTCCTTCGGTGTGCAGTCCGGATACATGTCAAGAAGCTCCTGAGTTGTGATAAAGAAGATATCCTTCGGAAGGATCTCCTCGATGTAGTCATACTGTACAGCCATGTATTTCTCAGTTTTACGAAGGACACTGTAAATGGTGCGTACGGTTTCCTTGAGAGTCTCAATGGAACGTTCTTCTTTGGAGATGATCTTTTCCCAGTCCCACTGGTCTACGTAAACAGAGTGGATATTGTCCAGATCTTCATCCCGGCGGATGGCTACCATATCTGTGTAAAGACCTTCTCCGTGAGAAAATCCGTATTTTTTCAGTGCGTAGCGTTTCCATTTCGCTAGGGAATGTACGATCTCGGCGTTGCTGCCTTCGATAGCCTTGATATCAAAGCTTACCGGGCGCTCTACACCGTTAAGATTGTCATTAAGGCCGGATTCCGGTGCTACAAATGTTGGAGCGGATACTCGGAGAAGGTTGAGCTTCTGGGAGAGTGTCTGCTGGAAGAAATCTTTTACTGTTTTGATCGCAATCTGTGTGTCATGGAGGTTCAGGTCTGCATGATAGGTTGCGGGGATTGTGATTGTATTCATTATCGGCTCCTCCTGATGATTTTTAGGCTTATTGCTCTGTGGGGTATTATAGCAGAAAATGGGTGGAGTGGCAATATAATGAGAGGGGAAGTCTTTTGAGGTATCGTAGAAAAATACTGGGTATTAAATGCCTGGTGTGATATACTGAAAAAAAGAATGCTTATGTTTACGATGGAAATATAAATATCCGTTTTGACGGATAGAATGGAGGGAGCTTATGGCAGGTCAAAGGTGTCAGGTTTGTGGGGGTAAGGTTGTAAATGGCAGGTGTTCATTATGTGGGATGCCTTACAGAAATGATGAGGTGTTATATCATCTGAATGAGCCCCGGGAGATACATTATAAACATGCTTCCGCCAAAGTGCGGGATATGATGCGGCAGTATGGACAGGATGCTGATCAAACAACACAACATAACGGAAACGTAAACCGGAATACGAACGCAAACCGGAATACAAACATAAATCGGAATACGAATGCAAGCCGCAATACCGATTTGAATCGGAATCTAACCGGAAGCCGGAATACAGGTGCAGCAGCCGGACGTAAGACTGCTGCGGCAGTTAATACCAGGAATAAAACAACGGTGGGCAGAAATCGTGCAGAAGTTTTAGAACAGGGAAAAAAACAGCAAAAAAAAGATCAGAAAAGCAGCGGGGCAGGCTGGATCATATGGTTTATAGTGACACTGGCCATTCTGCTTCCGAAATTATGGGATTTTCTTGCAGACTGGATCGGAACGAATTTGTGAGAATATTTCTGCAGTGAGATCAGGCAGTGCTAAGTGTCTGTATTTTCGTGTATACAGAAATATCCCTTTTCTTTTCTCCTCAGCTGTGTTATACTCATGCCTAGCACAACATATAGATGAAAAACAATATATAGAGGATATAGGTACTATATATAGTATTTTGCATAGCGACTTATATATAGCACAGGGAGGGATGAGCAATGTTATATGTGATCAAGAAAGACGGGACAAGAGAGGAGTTTAATCCGCAGAAGATCGTGGCTGCCGTGAACAAATCCGCAGAGCGTATTCTTTATACTTTTTCAGACGAGGAGAAGGATTTTATCTGCCGTTTTGCCCAGGAGCATGCGGATTCCCTTGGAAAGAATGAAATTGAGATCCAGGAGATGCACAACATCGTGGAGGGGGCTCTGGAGCGTGTGAATCCGGCAGTTGCCAAGAGCTACCGTGATTATCGGAATTACAAGCTGGATTTTATCCATATGATGGATGATGTCTATACCAAGAGTCAGGCGATCCGTTATATCGGTGATAAAAGTAATGCCAATACAGACAGCGCCCTTGTTGCCACGAAACGAAGCCTGATCTTTAATGAGCTGAACAAGGAACTCTATCGGAAGTTTTTTATGAACCGTAATGAGCTTCAGGCATGTAAGGACGGCTACATTTATATTCATGACCAGTCTGCACGTCTGGATACCATGAATTGCTGTCTGTTCGATGTGGAAGCTGTTTTAAGTGGCGGTTTTGAGATGGGCAATGTCTGGTATAACGAGCCGAAGACTCTGGATACAGCCTTTGATGTTATGGGGGATATCATTCTCAGTACAGCAGCACAGCAGTATGGTGGCTTTACAGTGCCGGAGGTTGATAAGATCCTGGCACCGTATGCAAAGAAGAGCTATGATAAATATATTTCCGAATTTATGAAATACTCGGACGAGAGTTGGAGTGGCCGTGAGGAGAGAGCTATTGAGTATGCTCTTGATAAGGTCCGCAGGGATTATGACCAGGGCTGGCAGGGAATTGAGTACAAGCTGAATACCGTCGGTTCTTCCAGAGGTGATTATCCGTTTGTTACGGTGACACTTGGTCTCGGAACCGAGCAGTTTGAGAAGATGTGTACGATTTCCCTTCTTGAGGTCCATCAGGGAGGACAGGGTAAGGCCGGACACAAGAAACCGGTACTTTTCCCGAAGATCGTATTCCTTTATGACAAAGAGATCCATGGTCCCGGAAAGTGCTGTGAGGATATTTTTGAGGCTGGTGTGGAGTGTTCCTCCAAAACCATGTATCCGGACTGGCTGTCTATGTCCGGCGCAGGCTATATTTCCAGTATGTACAGGAAATACAAGAAGGTCATCAGCCCGATGGGATGTCGTGCTTTCTTAAGTCCGTGGTATGAGCGTGGCGGTATGGAGCCGGCGGATGAGAATGATACGCCTGTTTTTGTGGGACGTTTTAACATTGGTGCGGTAAGTCTTCATCTTCCGATGATCCTTGCAAAGGCCAGAGCGGAGAGCAGAGATTTCTATGAGGTTCTGGATTTCTATCTGGAAATGATCCGTAACCTGCATATCCGCACTTACGAATATCTGGGACAGATGCGTGCATCCACCAACCCGCTTGCATACTGTGAAGGCGGTTTCTACGGCGGACATCTGAAACCGAATGAAAAGATTGGCAAGATCCTGAAGCCTATGACAGCTTCCTTCGGTATCACAGCGTTAAATGAGCTTCAGGAGCTTTACAATGGCAAATCCATTGCCGAGGATGGGGCGTTTGCTCTGGAGGTCCTGAAATATATCAATGACAAGGTAAATCAGTACAAGAAGGAAGATGGTTATCTTTATGCGATCTACGGAACACCGGCAGAGAGTCTTTGTGGCCTGCAGGTAGAGCAGTTCCGTAAGATGTATGGAATCATTGAGGGCGTTTCTGACAGACCATATGTGAGCAACAGCTTCCACTGCCATGTAACAGAGGATGTGACTCCGATCGAGAAACAGGATCTGGAGGGACGTTTCTGGGAGCTCTGCAATGGAGGTAAGATTCAGTATGTACGTTATCCGATCGGCTACAATAAGGAAGCTATCCGTACACTGATCCGCAGAGCCATGGATCTGGGATATTATGAAGGAGTGAACCTTTCTCTTGCATACTGTGACGATTGTGGTCATGAGGAACTGGAGATGGATGTATGCCCTGTCTGCGGTTCCAGAAACCTGACCAAGATCGACCGTATGAACGGATATCTTTCCTACAGCCGTGTCCATGGAGATACCCGCCTGAATGCGGCGAAGATGGCTGAGATCGCTGAGCGAAAATCTATGTAAATACTGGCTGCCTGATCAACTGTGGAACAGTGATCGGATGTGGAGCCAGACAGTAAAAAAAATATCCCGCAGAGCTGCCGGTAAGACCAGCAGCCGTCTGCGGGATATTTTTATGTAAAGTGAAGTTTTATAGTTCACTTTGTATTCTGAGTCCGTAAAATGATCATTTAATGATAGTTCCGGTCTTCTCACGGTAGCCGTCTTTTGCATGGGCCATGTCTGTGATGATGGTACGGCGTCCGGTTCCCTTCTCCACGAAGGAAACACCTGCTTCGATCTTAGGAAGCATGGAGCCTGCCGCAAACTGTTTGCCGGCAATATATTTCTTGGCATCTTCTGTGGAAATAGTATCCAGATAAGATTCGTGATCCGTATTATGGTCAAGGCTTACTTTCTCGACGCTTGTAAGGATCATCAGAGTGTCAGCGTTCAGTTCTTCTGCAAGAAGTCCTGCTGCCAGGTCTTTCTCGATGATGGCGCTGGCACCATTCAGCTGAGTTCCCTGCTCAAGAACCGGGATTCCGCCGCCGCCTGCGGCAATGACGATCTGCTCTGCTGCAGAGAGGACCTTTACGGTTTCAATCTCTACGATCTTCTGTGGCTTCGGTGCTGCAAGGATACGTCTGTACTGGCCCTCGCCCACCTTTGTGACAAAGTTTCCTTTTTCTTCTTCAGCCTCGGCCTCTTCTGCGTTAAGAACACGTCCAATGATCTTCTCCGGATCTGCAAATGCTTCATCGTATGGATCGATGACAACCTGTGTCAGAACTGTGCTGACCGGTTTGTAGATCCCTCTGGAGATAAGCTCAGCACGGATGGCGTTCTGAAGGTCATAGCCGATATAACCCTGGCTCATGGCGGAACATACGGACATTGGTGCAAATGTATAATCAGGATGTGCCTTACCGAATTCATTCATTGCGGTGTGGATCATCCCTACCTGCGGACCGTTGCTGTGGGAGATCACTACGCGGGTTCCCTCCTCTACCAGATCTGCGATTACCTTCGCTGCGAGTTTTGTAGCTGTTTTTTGCTCTGGAAGTGTGGTGCCAAGTGCCCGGTGGCCTAATGCAACTACTACGGTTTTTTCGCTCATAGGAAATACCTCGTTTCTCTTAAAAATTGGAATGAAATCAGTTACTGTATTCAGTAACGAGTACATCGAAAACGATGCACGAGTATTATATTTTATTATAAAAGACCTATGTGGGAAATGCAATAGAAAATCGAGTGTTTTCCGAGACAGGAAAAACCGCCTGATCCAGTCAGACGGTTTGATTCCTACTATTTTTTGAGGGGGGAGATAGAGAGTGGTTTTTCATCTATCCAACACCTATTATATAGAGAAAATATGTTTAAAATATGTCGTTAATCTAAAAGAAATGGAAAATTTATAAAGAAAGTTTAAACAAACTTTATAATTTTTATATCCGGTTGCGCATGGTCTGAAAATGTGATACATTGAAAAAGTCTTGATCCTGCATTCTGCGGGATCTGTTCACGCATCGTTTCGATGCAGAAATCCATTTTATTTTATCGAAAAAAATATTGATCATGCACCATTTGCCGGGGAGGGATGCCTTTGTCTGTGGAAAAGTAAGCTTCTGTAAAAAAAACATGTGTATAAGAAATGCCAGATCAGGCAGAAATGAGGAAGAGCCATGAAAAACAGAATATGGAAACAGATGAAGAAAGCCGGAATTGTGACAGTGCTGGCAGGAGCCATGCTGGGAGGAACAATAGAACCGAAGCTGACTCTGGGAGCAGATTATTTGCCGGGACAGGCACCGTTTATCGATCAGAGTGTGTTCTGGAAAGACATAGAATCCGGACAGGCGGAGCTTGGGATCCGGATTCGCGGCCTGAATGAATGGCTGTCCGGGAGAAGGTTTTCGGAGGATAAGGAGAAAAATGAGAAGTGGGACGATGAACTTCAGAAGATTGAAGATTCATCGGTGGAGCAGGAAGAAGAGATAGAACCGGAGCTGCCGGAGGATGACTTGCAGCAGGAAGAAGAGCCGGAGCAGGAGCTGCCAGAGGATGATTGGCAGCAGGAAAAGGAGCCAGAACAGGAACTTCCAAAGGATGAGGATGACTTGCAGCAGGAAGAGAAGGCAGAACAGGAATTGCCGGTGGATAAGGTTGTGGAAGGAATCGGAATAGAAATGGAGGAAGCATATGAGCACGTGGAGCAGCTGGCATCCGGGGAAACAGTACAGCCGGAGGATGAAGAGCAGGAGAAAACGGGTCCGCTCACACCGGAAGGAACGGCGTCCGGAGAAGAAAATTTAGGTGACGAAGAGGAATATGAGTCTGAGGAGATTCAAAAACTGACGCTGGTCACGTATATTTCGGAGTATTTTGTTCCGGAAACGGATTCTGTCCCGAAAAATATGGCTGCACAGCAGATTTCTGTAAGGAGCCAGAGCGGTGAAGCTACAGAGATCACAAAGCTGGAAAGCGTGCTGAACGTGGAGCAGAACGGGCAGGATGAGATCTTTTTCCGTATCCCGCTGATTCTGCGGCAGGAATACCGTTTTCCGGCAGAGAAAAGCAGTTATCCTGTGACTCAGGAGGAACCGCTTCAGAAGGACTGTACCGGTGCGGGAACCTTTCTCATGACAGAAGAAAACGGGGAAGAGCTGGTGATCGCAGAGGGAATCTCGCCTATGCTGGACGTGGAGGCTGCTGAGGCTGATATGGAATTGTCGGTAATTGCACAGAATGAAAAAATGAAAGCAGGGCAGACCATCCGTTATCAGGTAGAGATAGCCAATACCGGAAAGCTGGATCTTGCAGATATCCGTCTGACCAGCAGCCTTTCCTGCCCTAAGATCCGGCAGCTGTGGGAAGATGCAGAAGGCCTTCTAACAGAAGGGGCTGTGGCGGAATTTGCAGAATTAAAAGCCGGAGAGAGCAGGAGCTTTTATGTACAGGCGCCGCTTCTGGATGAACAGGAAAAAGATCTGGAGCACCAGGTGGAAGCAGAGGCCAGGGTGAAGGACAGAGTGGAGGAGGTGATCCGGAAGAACGCTTCCACTATAAATGGTCTGGAGGCACTGAAGGCGGATCTTTCTGTAAAGAAAACTGCAGACAAAGAAACCGCTGCACCGGGTGAGACTGTGACCTATCAGATCTGTATCGTGAATACCGGTGAAAAAACGCTTCATTCGGTTGTGGGAACGGAGCGCTTTCAGGCAGCAGGGATCCATGCACAGTTTCTGGAGCAGGAAGGTGTAACGCTCAACAGCAGCCGTACAAAGGCAATGATCCAACAGATCCCGCCGGGAGAGGCAGTTTCTCTTCAGGCTGTGGTGAAGATTCCGGGAAAAACAGCGGATCAGAAGCTTTTTAACCAGGTGACGGTCACAAGCCAGGAAACCGGAGAGCGATTGATGGAGGCCTCCGCTTCTGTCATGGTAAAAGGAGAGGTGGCTATTACGCCGGAAGAAGGGCTGCCTTTGCAGGGAGATGACCAGGGTCCGGCTTCCGGTCAGATACAGATGGCAAGAACTGCGTCCACACATCCGAAGACCGGAGATGATACCAGGAGGGATTTGTGGACGCTTCTGGCAGTGACAGCTTTGGTGACTGTGCTGGGCGGCATCTGGCTCCGGAAAAAATATGCGGATATTTATGGAAAAAGCTGATGTTACTGAGAACGGAGTGAACAGTAACAAGCTGATATTTTACAAGGCGGCCGTACCTCAAAGAAACGTTGAAAACAGGGGGGAGGTGTGCTATTCTATATGGTATGTACAGAAAATAAGAACAGTATATTTCCCGCCTCCGGTGTGCTGCCCGTCAGACCGGAAAAAGGGAAGATGGAGGAGAAAAATGAATCTTTTATCCTTATTGGAACATCTTGAATACAAATGCCTTCAGGGAAGTACAGAGCAGGAGGTTTCTTCTGTTGTATATGATTCCCGCAAAGTAGAAGAAGGGAGCCTTTTTATCTGCATCAGAGGTGCGGTCGTGGATGGACATAAATTTATACCTGATGTTGTGGCAAAGGGTGCGAAGACACTCATCGTGGAAGAAGCGGTGGAGGCACCGGAGGATGTGACAGTGATCCAGGTAGAGGATACCCGTTACGCCATGGCCTTTATTTCAGCAGCATGGTTCGGACATCCGGCAGAAAAGCTCAAAACCATCGGTATCACCGGAACCAAAGGAAAAACAACTACAACCTATATGGTGAAATCGATCCTTGAGAATGCCGGATATAAGGTTGGTCTGATCGGAACCATCGAGGCTGTTATCGGGGAGAAGCATATCCCGGCAGCCAACACGACACCGGAATCCTATATGGTACAGAAATATTTTCATGATATGGTAGAAGCAGGCTGCGATGCGGTCGTTATGGAGGTTTCCTCACAGGGACTGATGCTTCACAGAACCCAGGGATTTGTGTTTGATTTTGGAATTTTCACAAATATTGAACCAGATCATATCGGACCGAATGAGCACAAGGACTTTGATGATTATCTGCACTGCAAATCCATGCTTCTCAGACAGTGTAAGGTTGGTATCGTAAATCGTGACGATGAACACTTTGACCGCATTATCGAAGGCCACACCTGTAAACTTGAAACCTATGGATTTTCCGAAAAAGCAGATCTCCGTGCAGAGGGCGCCAGACTCGTTGGAAGAAAGGGCTATCTGGGAATTTCCTATCATGTTAAGGGACTTATGGATTTTCCTGTGGAGATCGATATTCCAGGTAAGTTCAGCATTTACAATTCTCTGACTGCCATTGCCATTTGCCGCCATTTTAAGGTATCCGAGGAGAATATCATCAAAGCTCTGAAGGTGGCCAGGGTTAAAGGCCGTATTGAGATGATCAAGGTATCTGACGAATTCACACTGATGATCGATTACGCACATAATGCCATGGCGCTGGAGAGCCTTCTCGGAACACTGAAGGAATATGATCCGCACAGACTGGTATGCCTGTTTGGCTGTGGCGGAAACCGTTCCAAGCTGCGCCGTTATGAGATGGGTGAGGTTTCAGGAAAGATGGCAGATCTGACCATCATTACTTCAGATAATCCGCGAGATGAGGATCCACAGGCCATCATCGATGATATTAAGATCGGAATGGCAAAAACAGATGGAAAATATGTAGAGATCCCGGATCGTAAAGAGGCGATCGCCTACGCGATCCATCATGGTGAGCCGGGAGATATCATCGTCCTTGCCGGAAAGGGCCATGAGGATTATCAGGAGATCAAGGGTAAGAAATATCCCATGGATGAGCGTGTACTGATCCGGGAGATCCTGGAAGAAGATCAGAAAGCGTAAATGGATGATCTATGCAGATGTGATCATTGACATTTCTCATGAAAAGCTGGACCGGGATTTTCAGTATCGTGTACCTGAGGGGCTGGTGCAGGCAATAAAACCCGGAGTTGTGGTCACAGTGCCCTTCGGAAAGGGAAATACCCTTCGGAAAGGCTATGTGACCGGGATCTCCGGAACGGCAAAATATGATGCGTCAAAGCTCAAGGAGATCCGGGGAGTGTCCACAGACAGTGAGACAACAGAATCCCGGCTGATCGCACTTGCGGCCTGGATGAAGGAGACCTATGGCTCCACCATGATCCAGGCACTGAAAACAGTTCTGCCTGTAAAAGACAAGGTCCGTGCAAAAGAGAAAAGACTGATCCTTTTTACAGGGAAAAAGGAAGAGGGGCAGGCACTTCTTGGCAAGCTGGAAGGCAGCCGCTTTAAAGCACGTGAGCGGTTCCTTCGGGCAATCCTGGAGGCCGGGAGCCTGGATTATACCTATGCCTCCAAAGAGCTTGGGGCAGGCATTTCCGTTCTTGATTTTTTTGAAAAAAAAGGTCTGATAACTATTGAAAGTCAGGAAATGTATCGCATTCCCGAGGGGCTCGGCCTGGTGAAGGAGAACATGGAGCTGAGTCTGAACCAGGAACAGCTTTTGGCGGCAGAGCAGATCTTTCGGGAATGGCAGGAGCCGGACCCAAGGCCTGCACTTCTTTTCGGAGTGACCGGAAGCGGAAAGACCCAGGTTTATATGCGCCTGATCCAGAAGGTACTGGAGGAGGGAAAACAGGCGATCGTGCTGATCCCTGAGATCGCGCTTACTTATCAGACAGTCAGGCGCTTTTATGCCATGTTCGGAGATAAGGTTTCGGTTCTGAATTCCAGACTTTCCCAGGGAGAACGTTATGATCAGTTCAAAAGAGCAAAACGTGGTGAGATCCAGGTGATGGTAGGACCCAGATCCGCACTGTTCACACCGTTTTCAGATCTGGGACTGATCGTTATCGACGAAGAGCATGAACCCACCTACAAAAGTGAGAATACGCCAAGGTACCATGCACGTGAGACTGCCATTGAGAGGGCACGAATGGAACATGCCCGTGTGGTCATGGGATCAGCCACTCCGTCATTGGAAGCCTACAGTCATGCCTGTGACGGAGAATATCTTCTGGTAAAGTTAAACGCACGTTATGAGGAAAGGCCTCTTCCACAGGTATCAATCGTGGATCTTCGGGAAGAATTAAAGAAAGGAAACCGCTCGGTACTGAGTCTGGAGCTGAAGAGGGATCTGGAGCAGGTCCTTGAAAGAAGAGAACAGGCCATGCTGTTTCTGAACCGGAGAGGATATGCGGGCTTTGTTTCCTGCAGAGCCTGCGGTCACGTTATGAAATGTCCTCACTGTGATGTATCTCTAAGTGAACACAATGGCAATCGTCTGATCTGTCATTATTGCGGCTATGAGACTGTGAAACCGGAAATCTGTCCGTCCTGTGGTTCACCGCACATTGGTGGATTTAAGGCAGGAACCCAGCAGATCGAGAAGGTCATTGAAAAAGAATTCCCGAAAGCTAGGGTACTTCGAATGGATTTTGATACCACAAGGACCAAGGACAGCTATGAGAAGATCCTGGCTTCTTTTGCAAAGCATGAGGCAGATATTCTGGTGGGGACCCAGATGATCGTCAAGGGACATGATTTTCCGAATGTGACTCTGGTAGGAGTGATCGCAGCAGATCTTTCGCTGAATATGGATGACTATCACTGCGGGGAGCGTACATTCCAGCTTCTGACTCAGGCAGTTGGACGTTCCGGCAGAGGGAATCGGCCGGGGCAGGCGGTGATCCAGACATATCAGCCGGAGCATTACAGTATCCAGGCTGCGGCTGTTCAGGATTATAAGAAATTTTATAAAGAAGAAATGGGGTATCGGATGCTTCTGGACTATCCGCCGGCAGCCCATATGATGACTGTTTTTGGCGCCTGCCAGGATAAAGAACTTCTGAAAAATGCCATGTATTATATAGAAGTTTTTATCCGCAGGGTAAGTCCGAAGGAAGAGCTTCACATGATCGGACCTGCAGCTGCATCGGTAGGTAAGGTAAAGGATGTTTATCGTCAGGTGATCCATCTGAAGCACAGGGATATCTGCTTTCTCACAGCAGTCAGAGAGAAGCTGGAGAAATATATAGAGATAAATTCCGGATTCCGGAAAATATACATTCAATTTGATATGAATTAAAGGAGAAGAAAAATGGCACTTAGAACAATCCGTGTACAGGGGGATTCTGTACTGACAAAAAAATCCCGGA
>ERZ1032794.464-NODE-464-length-11626-cov-10.387693_pt1 | contig 11626 bp, 20 predicted proteins | sample MGYA00516957_ERZ1032794 | MGnify/ENA primary metagenome ERZ1032794 (study PRJEB33719, sample SAMN04262543) | wastewater metagenome | biome: sewage system; feature: street-access sewage; material: sewage | place: Peru: Lima | collected 2013-01-15 ... | reverse complement strand
CTCTTCTCCTTAAAAATGCGTAAAAAAATACCAACCACCGAATATTGATGGTTGGTAGATAAATTATATTGTTTTGATATATTTGTTTTTGACTCCGCATCTAGGGCAAATGCACACAACTTCTATTTTTACTTTATCGTCTTCTTTCCCAATTGCGGTTATGTCTGCTTTTACATCTGGTACCATATAGGTAATAATTTGACCATTTCTCGGACTTGGTATGTATTCCCAATCCAAAGTAGTGTCACACATAAAACATTTGTCAGTTCCTTTAACTTCATTCATTGGCATTCCCTCCCGTACATTTTTATACGGAAATTATACCATTCCAACCATCAATATTCAATTGTCAAGGTACTTTCATGATTTTTCTCCACGTTTACAAATATCTAAAGCACAATGCATACATCTTTTGCTCCCAGTCGCACCGAGATAAAAGCTCGTCAAAATCCTTTTCCGGCATGAACTTTATCCCGTAATGTAATCTGGATATGAATTTATATAATTCTTCAAACATTGCTACTCCTTGTATTTCTCTATCTCTTTTAATTCAATATTCATTCCTCTCACCTACGCAAATCTTAATTGTTCCTGTGTATCATCAATGCTCATGTTCGGCATTCTCTCACCGACTTTCAGATACGGACAGTTTGCTTCTACAAGCTTTTCTGCCATGATCGGCACAACACTGTTCCCAATTCTTGCGACTTGCTTTGCTATCGGATATTTCTTCCAGTTGTAATCCCTGTCGATAATGTAATCTTTCGGGAACCCTTGCATTACTTTTAGTTCTTCCGGTTTCAGCATCCTCAAAAAGATATCAGATATGATGTATTTCTCACCCTTGATATCCAAGATTACATTCACCAGTCCGAACCGATCTTTTGTTGTGATCGTATCAAGCGGTCTATCCAGTGTCTGTCCGCACCCACCGCCGTAATACTTAATCAGAAATGCAGATACCAAACCGAAGTGTCCCGGAGAAGTTGTGATTGTATGTAATGGTTCATCACACCCCTGTCCAATCCCCGTCTTGTAATACTTCGTGATAAATGCTGTCACAAGTCCGTATCTATTCGATGTATCAATCGTCTTGATCGGTTCTGTCAAAAGCTGTCCTCTTGAATCACCGGCTCTTGTCTCTCCGTGATATTGAATGATATATGCCAGTGCTTCTCCATTCCTCACGATATAAGGAGATTCTGCATCGATAATATATTTCTTAATGCCGTTCGCAATTCTCTTCTGTGTAGCTTCTGCAAGTGGCTTCTTTCGCTCAAATATCGAACTTCCAAGGTCTGACCAGTCAATGTAATCCCCACAAGGTTTCCACTTCTTAAAGTCAATGCCGTCAGCACTGTGAGTTTGCTCTGGCCATCTGATTTCCCGTCCATCTCTACGGAATACTGCATACCATCTCTTTCTTGTGGTCGGTGCTCCGTAGTCCGCAGCTATCAATTCTCTACTACCGAAACGGTACCCGAGACTCTTCATTGCCGTAATAAATTTCTTGTAATCCTCGCCTTTTCTCTCTGGAATTGGATATCCTTTTTCATCCAGCGGACCCCATTGCTGTATCTCTTCTACGTTCTCCATAAGAATTACATCCGGCAGAATTGCTTTTGCGTGCTTATATACTGCCCACGGAAGTATCCTCAAGCCTTTCTCTCTTGGCTTACCACCTTTTGCTTTTGAATGGCTTGTGCAATCCGGACTCGCCCACATAAGAGCCACATGCTGTCCTTTTACATATTTCTTTAAGTTGACCTTGAAAATATCCTCGGTCAGATGAAGTGTGTCCGGGTGGTTGGTCTTATGCATCAATATAGCGTCTGGATCATGGTTGATTGCTATGTCTACCGGTCTGCCGAGTGCCATCTCAATTCCAACTGATGCACCCCCTCCACCAGCAAAGCAATCTACGATTAAATCTTTCATCACTTCACCTCATTCGCAAGCTGGAACCCCATTCTTGCTGCATTTCTAAGGTTGTCCTTAATCAATGCTTTGTTCGGACTTCTGTGTGTATCAAGAAATTCCCACAGCTCTATCTGTTCACTTGGCATGTTTGCGACATAATCAGCCGTGTACTCATACTCAGCTTTTGCGACTTTCAAGCATTGAATCATGTAATCTATCTTTTCTCCTGTGTTCATTGCCACTCCTTTACTACACATCTGCGCTCGCTGATTGCATAATATTTTCCATCATGCTCTGAACAGTATTTCTTAAGGATTTCTGCCTTTTTCGCATCCATTGATTTGAAATTAGTTCCAACCTCTTCTTCGTGTTTCAAGGTATGAGTATCAGCTTCGATAATCAGCACACACAACGTAATTTCCGTCTCGACCTCTTTCTTCTCATGGTCTTTCTTCCACTGTTTGAGGATTTCAACAACTTGTTCAGGGTATTTTTCTAAAAATTTATTGCAGTAAATATCTTCACCATTATTAGCTCTACTGAACTTACATTCAGAACATGAAATACTTTCACACATTTCGCACTTAAACCTAATTGCTTCTTCCGCTGTCAGTTCTTCCTCTGCCAAGCCTTCAAACATTTCGTCCGTCCAGTAATAGAGATTATCATTGATTTCGTATCGTTGCTCTTCGTTTTCTACTTTTTTAATCTCAACAATGCTTCCGTGCAGTTCTGCCATATTTCTATTTGCGCCATACTTACCATATTGCCCGTATTCTTCCAAGTCTCTTCTAACTCTTACCTTGTCTCCAACTTTGTATTTCATTTCATGCCTCTCTTTCTCAGTTTTTCTAACAGATTCTTTCTCTTCTGTTTCTTCTCTTTCCATCGTCTCAGGTACTCAATCTGCGCCTGATCCTCTTTCTCTTGTCTGTTCATGGTCTTTATCCCTTGTACAGTTTCGGAAGTGGCATCCATGCTGTCACCTTGTACAGTGAACAACCGCCATGTCCGTTTGGATATCTGTCCCACTCAAGGTATCCATACTGTCTATCAAGCCAGTGCTTTTCCTCATCCTCATCAAATACCTTGATGTAACATCCAACACTGTATTCTCTGTATCCGCTACCGCTCTTGGATGCGATTGTTGTAAGGACATCACTTTCATCTTCTGGGAGTCTTTCCGTTACCGGAATCCATCTACAGTCCTCATCGGCATCATCAATCTTGCACATCTTCTCGACATACTCCCTGACGGTCCCTGTTGCCGCCATCAACCCGTCATCATACCGATCCGGCTGACAGTCTTTCATCTTCTCTTTCCTGATCTCACCCTCGACCTCACTCAGCCAGGAAAGAAATTTATCTGCGTCCATCATTCTACTCATTTCAAATTTTCATCCCTTTCTGGTATTCATAAATTCCAACATACTGTCCATAGCTCATACCATGCTCTCTCGCTTCCGCTGCTATTCTTATGAGCTCATTTCTGTACTGCTTTGACTTTCTTCCCGGCTTCTTCATATTTTTCTTTTGCCTGGTCTCTGTAATAAATTTTCTATGTTCCTCTTGTATTTCACGCATTTTTGCTCTAGCACGCTCTTTGCTAGCATAACCTGCACACTCATCACTGCAGTATGCATATCTTCTTGATGCCGTGATGAGCCGTCCGCAGATAATACATTTTCTTATTTTACTTTCACCCATTCTTCTCTACCTTCCCAACAGTCGATTCTCAAGATCATCCATATCATACTGCCTTCTCTTAAAATTGTTATTGTCCTTAACTGCTGCCTTCTTGGTTCTGCTCTGCTTCTCCTTGCCTGGTGTCTTATAAAATGATTTCCATCCTCCTGCTGTTGCCTTCTTAACAATAGCAATGCGTTCAACTTCTGAATCGCTCAATTGAATCAAATCCTCTCGAAGTGCCTGGATCTGTTCCGGTATTATGTCTCCATAATTATTAGAACGGACAAGAATATACATCTGAAATGCCTGTTCAAGTTCCGGGCTGAATCCTAATATATTATCTATATTCTTTACTTTACTTTTCTTTAGGGATTTTTCCGTGGAATTACAATCGTTTTTCCGGGAATAACTCTCTTTTATCTCGGATAAATCACTAAAATGGGTGCACTTAATAAAAGGTTCTGTTTCTTCTTTTTTTAAAAGCCAGTACCTTCCAACTTCTATCGGATTTTTCCTTGCTCGTTCTCTGACTGCAAGTTGAAATCTTTTCTGTATTCCGGCAGAGGTCAAGACCTTGTCCGACTGAAAAAGTGTGTTATCAAACAGTGACCGTGACAGCAAGAAGTTCAAGACCTGCTTCGCCTTGTTCTGATCAATTTTTAGATCATCAGATATAATATATTCAAAATCTTCATCTATCTGCAGGTAATATCCCTGCTTATATATCTCGCATAACAGGTAGATATAAAATACGATACCGTCTCTGCCATACCTGGCTTTCAGTATCTTTATTTTAGGATCGTCAAGGAAATCAACATCAAGTGGAAAGTAGTCTAACCCATTCTTTCTTGGTCTTGGCAACGCTGCCACCGCCTTCCTGTTTATTCTGTTGCTTTATATTCCTCCACGATCACATCCAGTCCTTCCTCGGCTGAATATGCTTTCTTTGCAGCGACAAATACGATCTGAGTATCATCTTTGTAGGCCACGCCATTCAGCGCATCCGCTACAACCTTTACTATATTATCGATATCCGGTTTCTTCATGACATGAAGTTCGCCTGCCAACATCTGCTGCACTTTTTTCTTAGAGGTACTCTTCGGTGGCTCAAACCTTGCCACAATCCGGAGCGCAACCGGAATCTCTTTATCAAACTTTGTTCCTTTTGCTGCATTGATGTACATTGCTTTGATCAGATTCTCATACAGCAGATCATTCTCAGGTGTATAGCTAACTGAGTGACTTAAGTTTTTATTGTAAACAGTCCTGGCTCTTGCCTTTCCCTGCGGTTTGCCAGGAACATGAAATATTACTGATTTCATTCTTTCCCCTTTCTTCCTGTACCGGACCAGCGTATCCAGTACAGGAGAAACATTGTTTATAAGTTGCGTGTGTGACATATGTTCAATTTATAAGGAGATAACTATTTTCTATTGGAAGAACTCCTCTTCAATACTTCCTGCCGGCTGTTCCTTTTTGTTCTCTTTTACCTCCTGCAGCTCCTGATCAGCAACAACATTATCCTGTTCTGTCTGAGTCTCAACATAATCCGTTGTTCCATCTTCATGGATGACTGCCATGTCCTTATCAAGTGCTGTCTGAAGATCAATACTCATGATTCCCCACTTGCTAATCAGCTGACGGAGCATCGTCTTCATGGCCATTCCATCAAAGTCCTTAAACCAGAAGGAAGAATATTTCCATAAGTCCTTTTCCGGAATCTTCCCCTGCTCCAGAAGCTCCAAAGACTTTGCGCCACCATTTCTCTTAAATGCCTGCGAATACTTTTCCGCATGTGCAAGCATTTTCTTCTTGGACCAGTACATAGTCTTGCGGAATCCATTCTCATATTCAAACATGGCATAATATCCCATTGCCGGAGTCTCTTCGCGAACCACATCATCATCGATCAGTTCCACCTCGATTTCTTCATTCAGAGGATCATACTGAATTAGTTCCCCTTCCTTGATTGCAAGAACATTTAATTTCTTGTAGTATCCGGAACGTTCTGCCAACTGAATATATCCCTTGTATCCAAGCTGAAACTGCGCTTCCTTGCATCCTTTCTTCTTGTTATCGAACGGGACCATATAGAACTGGCCAAGCTGTGGGGACGGAGAAAGGTTCAATGCTTCTCCGAGTAATGCTGCTGACAGGATGCTTGGATTTGTACACTCCTGCAGAGCCGGTGTTGTCTGAACTGCTGATACGATACTGGAAATGAATCTTGTCCCATTCTTTCCACCAACCACACTGTTGATCTGTTTCTTTACTGCATCCTGCGTCAGGTATGCAGCCATTCCTGTTTTCGTCTGTCTGTTTGCTAAACTGTTCTGTACTGCCATCTTTTATTCCACCTTTCCAAACTTAATCTGATTCTCAATCATATAGTTACGTAATGCCATGATCTGTTTTCTTGTTCCGAACACACGGAAGTCTAACTGGATCAGGTCTGCAGCAACTGGCTCTTCTCTTGCAATAACAGTCTCATTAACCGGTGTAGCTTCTTTGACTGTCACACCACCTTCCTGCTGCTTAGCTGTAAGTTTTTCTGCTTCCCGTCTTGCTTTTTCTTCAGCAATACGTTTCTGTTCTTCTTCATACTGCTGTTTCCGCTTCTGAATGTCTGCAAGTCTCTGTCCTTCTGCAATGGCCATATTTAAGTCAAGCGTCTTCTTGTAATTCTCCAGTGCTTCAAAGCTAAACTCCGGAAGACTATTGATCGTAGAAACTTCTGTACCGACTCTAAACAGCAAGTTCTTCATCTGCTCTTCAATCTTGTTAAGAGATACCGTTGCATTCAACCACTTCGGATCCATGATTCTTTCCAGCGTAATGAAGTCCTGAAATCCGATTGTTTCAAAAAGTTCTTCTATCTCTTTCTGTTTCAGCTGCTTGCGTCTCTCTTCGATTTCAGACAGCTGAGAATCAATTAACTGAATTGGTTCATCAATCAGTGCTGTGATTTCTTTCACCTGCTGTTCAAACCGGTTATACGGTTCCATACACACTTTCTTCAGACGCTTTCTCTCGTCTTCGAATGCAGCTTTTAACTTATTAAGATCTGCACGATCTCTCTTCATGTCTTTCGCCTGATCTGCAGTATATGCGATCGTCTTATAATCCTGCACTCTTGCAGCAACCCATGATTTGACTTCCTCTTGGTTCCACTGGATCTCTTTCAAAAATCCATTTTCTTCCGGATTAGTAATTCTTAATTCCATTTTGTTCCTCCTTGTATTTATATCTCTGGAAGTATGAGCGGTGGCTTCCTGCCACTCTCTACATAATTCCAGAATTTCTGTTCTTCTCTAAGCAACATATCCAGATCATTCTGAACTTCTGCCCGCTCTATATGGTAATGTTTTACTGTTGTCCGTTTCTCTCCGCCCCAATCAGTTCTTAGATGTGCACACAGTTCAATAAATTCATAACCTGTGACAAGTAGATAATGTAAAACCTGTATGTAATAATTATCCGGAACACGATCTCTCCACTTCTCTTTCTGCATACTCTGCAAAATGTTAGTTGTTTTTATTTCCAAGATTCCTTTTCTTCCATCCTGATCTGTTAGCTCTCCATCAAGTGAAGCCTGCATAAATGGATGCTCAATACTTCGCAAGATTCTGAACTCATGATGCTCTACTTTATATTCCGGATAATCCAGCTTAAACAATTCCCTGATTGGTCCTTCTGCGTATTTTCCATAGATCACACAGGCTTTTCCAGAAATATCTTCCGGAATTCTTCTCCCAGTCTTCTCTTCAAACAGATTGATGTTGCTCTTGTAAGGATTCATCCCGACCACTGCGCTCGCATCGCTTCCACCGATGCCGTTCATTCTTCCACTTAACCAGTCCTTTTCGTCCTTAAAATCAAATACTTCAAACGGATCGTTCATTCTTCTCTCCCTCAATTGTCATTCTTATTGCTTTCATAAAGAGTTCCTCTGCGAGTCCTAATCCAGCCTCTCTACTGACCGTTTTGAAGAGAGCTTCCGTTATTGCTTTATACTCCATCATAAGATCACCAATACTTCCACTTGCTTCTACCTGACAACCATCCTTATCGTTTGTTTTTATTCTTGTTGCTTCAATCATTTGACTAATTTCCTTTCTTTTCTTATAATGTAATTGACTAATTTCCGAGTGTCCGAAGGTTGCCGCCTTTTCTGGGCACTCTTTTTTAGTATCCGAAGATAACATAAGTTGCAATTCCAAGAAACATCACAGCTCCCATTGCGACTACTGTCATAATCGCTGACATTGTTTCTTCTCTGTCATTGCACTTGCTCCTCTTCGGCTGTCCCTGAATGTCAATTATCTGAACTGTCTGAATCGCTTTTCTCTGAATGTTGATTACATCTAACTGATTCACTCTTTCTCACCCCTTTCTTATAAGATGTACATGGAATGAATCTGCTCATCTCCATGCAGTGGTTCTTATATACACATTCTTTGCAACTTCTCATATCACTTCTCTGCCTATTCGCTCTTTTTCTGACTCCGTAATCTTAAGAACCCGGAGGATCTCTCTTAACTCACCAATCCTCATGTCTTCCGGTGTGCCAAGTCTTTGGTAGAGCGTACTCATTGGGATTCCTGTCAGCTTGGAAAGTTTTCCCATGTTGATGTCTTCCATCGTCTTGCCTGATTGTATGATTGCAAGAAGTATTCTGTTCTGCCTTTCCCTGTCAGATATTTTTAATTTTGGCATCTTTTCTCACCTCTCTAGTCATCATAAGTGCGTGGAATCATGTCCTCTGTCATTGCATAGAAATCGCTGAGGTACGCTCCGTCTTCTGTGATGCTTAAATCAACAGCAACGTTGTTCTCGTTCATCAGCATGATTCTCAACGCACACTCTTCTCCGATTGTTCCATTGCCAACAGCTAAGACCTTAAAGCCTTTCAGTGCGTGCAGCTCTTCAGAATCTCCGTTTACTTTTCCATGGTTAAGTTTATTTATCATTGTTTTTCACCTCTCTCCCTCTTCATCTGTTGCAAATATTGAATTTTCTTTTGCAATATGTTAAAATTCATTTATGCCCTTAGGCATCGAAAGGAGCGTGGTCTTTTGACCAAACTTTTGACTTTGCCTGCTCTCTTAAGATAAGGTCGCAATAGTGGCACCAACGCACTCTAAAATTGGGTTTAATGTAGATTACTGATACGGCGTTACGTAACTCAGAGAAGGAGTCAAAAACGCGCGAGACGGCACTCTTAAAAATGCTTCACCGTATCAAGTGCTCCTTATCATTTGTCAGCGATCAGGCATGTTGCAGAACCAAAACTGCGAAAGTGACAAAGTATTTCATAGAAACATTTGCCGCTATCGGATGTGGTAAAAACCTGCAAAATACATAGAGTAAACAAATTTGGCAAAATGCTGGTGGAAATAGCGGTTCCATCAGTATTTTTGTTTTTACTTCTACTTACATTGATTGTTCACCGATTTTCCGTATCGGTTGGATAAAATATAATCGGATCCAGTTCCAAGTGCTTACACAACGCTAAAAATTCATCTACTCGCAAATCTCGATCTCTTTTTTCATTTGCAACACTGTCATATAACGCCATGTAAGGCACTCCTGTTTTCCTTGAAATTTCTGAGAGATTAAATCCTTTTTTTCTGATATACTCAGAAATTTGTTTTGTTGCTCCGTCCATTTTTTCACCTCTTTCTAAGTTTCTTAGAACTTGATTGTATGATATTCTTATTTTTTTAGAATGTCAATACTTTTTTCTGATTTTCTCAGAAATTTTATTGACACGTTAAAACCTCGGTGTTATATTCAAGATACAGAAATAAATAAGAAGCAAATCGGAGGGAAAACTATGAAAAGTTCCATTGGTGAAATATTAAAAAAATGTAGACTTGAATCCGGAAAATCAGTAAAGGATATTTCTGATTTGTTAATTTCTAAAGGTTTTAAAGCATCCGAAAAAACTATTTATAGTTGGGAAAACGGAAATAGTCAACCAACGCCAAGCGCTTTATTAATAATGTGTAAAGCTTATGGTATAGATGATGTATTAGGAACTTTTGGATATAATTCTCTTGAAGAAAATGAACAGCCTACCACTCTTGCTGCTCACTTTGATGGAAACGAATATACAGAAGACGAACTTGATGAAATCCGTCAGTTCGCTGAATTTGTAAAAGGCAAAAGAGGTAAGTAATTTATTGGACAGCTTACCGGATATACTTGAGTGGGAGGTGTTATACATATGAACACATACGAATGTTTACAAGACGAAGCCTGCGGGGACGGTATAGATGTTATAGATTATACATTTCACAGTGATCGAATAAAAGGATTGTATTGTGACGGTACTGTCGCAATCAGAAAAGATATGAATGCAGTTCAAAAAGCCTGTACACTGGCTGAAGAACTTGGACATCACCACACATCCGTTGGTGATATTATAGATATAAATTCCGTACAAAACCGGAAACAGGAACGTCAAGCCCGGTTGCACGGCTACAACCGCCTGATCGGACTTGTTGGAATCATCCACGCATTCAATGCTGGATGTCAAAATAAATATGAAATTGCAGAATATCTGGATATTACAGATGAATATCTGGAGGAATGCATTAGCTGCTACCGTGATAAGTACGGAGTATGTACTACTATTGATAACTATATTATATATTTCATTCCGAATCTGGTAGTAGTTGAAATGATATAACCGCTTATGCGTTTATATATTGGTTTGATGGAATTGAGAGTGCTTCAAGAAAGAGAGGAAATACTTATGAACAGCTGTGAACTATCAACATTGGATTCATTTGTTCTTAACAAACTGGATATATCCGTTTTTAGTGAAGAAAGAAATTATTGGCTTTTACGCACTCAGGGCGGAACATATTTTGATGAATTTTATTTCAATAACTATATAGGTATTGAATGGGACGATATTGTGGACAACACTATTAAAAGCATGGAAACTATGGCACAAATTGTATCCCAAAAATATCCAGAAGAAAAGAGAGCGACCTATGTAGCTGGTCAAATTTGGAAATTTATTCATGACTTCAAAAAGGGCGATATTGTTCTCATACCAAATAAGGACTCCAAAATAATTGCATTTGGCGAAATTCTTGAAGATGACATATATGTAAGTGATGATGGTATCAGCGATCCTTTCGCACAATTATCTATTCCAGATGATGAGGATTCAAATTCAATTCCTGTTCTAAGAAAACGCAGACGTGTAAAATGGATAAAAACCATTAAAAGAGAACTTTTAGATCCTCATTTGCAAACTTTTATTTATGCACATAACACCATTGTTGATTTAAATCCTTATGCAATATTTATTGATAGGACTCTATCTAATTTTTATATCAAAGGAGATTCTGGATATTTTACTCTTCGAGTAAATAAACCGGAAAACATACCATTAGACGATCTGACAGACCTTTTTATATTCAACAGATCACTTCAAGATTTTATTAACAAACATTTCCCTGATTATTTAATTAATCGAGGCGAAATCATTTGCAAAATAGATGTACAGTCGAAAGGACCTATTCAATTTACAGGACCTATCAAGAAAATAACGTTAATCGGACTTGTTTTAATGTTTCTTTGTGGAGGCTCCATAAAATTCACCAAATCAGATGGTTTAGAAATAAGTAGTGAGGGAATTACTGCTATCATAGACTCTGCTGCAAATGTATATGATATCGTTAAAACACATCAAGAAAAAGAAGAATACAGCGATTTAAAAGAAGACTATAATAAACTATATGATGAATATAGTCAATGTCAAAAGCAATTAGAATTATCTGCTCCACAATCTAATACCACTATAAATTTGTCCGATGCAGGCGCCTCTTCTAAATAGACACTGAAAAAAAGAAAATAATTATAACAACACTAACTATACAACATACTAATTCATTAAACATGAATTTCCGAAAGATGATTTTATCTTTCCACAAATATTTGAAGACACAACTAAGTAGTCGTAAATAAATAATACAAAATAAAAACATATAAGAACCTA
>ERZ1032794.463-NODE-463-length-11628-cov-10.025922_pt1 | contig 11628 bp, 6 predicted proteins | sample MGYA00516957_ERZ1032794 | MGnify/ENA primary metagenome ERZ1032794 (study PRJEB33719, sample SAMN04262543) | wastewater metagenome | biome: sewage system; feature: street-access sewage; material: sewage | place: Peru: Lima | collected 2013-01-15 ... | reverse complement strand
GTCATACTTAGGAAGCTCATAACCCTTAGCTTCCCATTCTGCAGCATTAAAGCTGTCTGAAAGAATTTCGTTCAGTTTCATGATTAATAATTATTGATGTTGTTTTATGTAAATTTTAACCTTTTTATAAGCAATACAATGATTTCTTTTCTGTTGGGTCAGGGCAAAATTACGAATTTAATCTGAAATACCGCTCCTTTTTAGAGATTATTTCAAAATATTGAACAATAAGAAACTTAAATTGAACAATTAGAAATGTTTCGGTAACAAAAAATACTTTTCGCCCTGTTTCCCTTTTTACCGGTAGTAGACTATTTATATACACTTTACAGATTATCCAGTTCCTTGATCTGCTTTTTCGGTGTCACTCCAAGTCCCTTCAGGCTCTCTACCCTTCTCATCACATTGCCGGTGCCGTCATAGAGTTGCTTCTTTGCCTTATCAAAAGTACCCGAAAGACGGGTTATCAGATCACCCACACTCATAAAGGTATCTTCGAAGCCAGCCACCTTATCATACAGGTCAGCAGCCGTCTTCACGATTTTCTCCACATTCTTGTTCTGCCGGTCATACTGCCAGAGATTATACGCAAGCTGGAGTGCCATGAGCAGATTGCTTGGCGAGATGATGATAATCTTCTTCTGATAAGCATAACGGCTGAGATCCGGCTGCTGCTTCATGGCTGCGATATAGCTGGTCTCGTTAGGGATGAACATCAGTACGAAGCCGATGGCATCATCCACCAGTTTGGAATAGTCTTTGGCTGCCAGTTCATCGATGTGCTTTCGTACGCTCAACGCATGTGCCTTCATCAGGCGTTCCTGTTCAGCCTCATCTTCAGCTGCCAGAGCATCGGAATAGGCGGTAAGCGAAACCTTGGAATCGATGACCACACTTCTGCCTTCCGGAAATCTGACGATGACATCCGGACGATAGTTCTTTCCCTCTTCATCTTTCGTATTCTCCTGAATGAAGAATTCCTCATCTTTACGAAGTCCGCTGTTCTCCAGGATGGTTTCCAGCACCATCTCGCCCCAATCGCCCTGCATCTTGCTGTCGCCCTTCAATGCCTTGGTCAGGTTGGCAGCATCAGAGCCAATCTTCTCGGTCTGCTCCTTCAGGTTCAGTACAGCCTGCTGCTGTTCCTGCTGGAAGAGTTTCATCGTTGCCTCGAAGGTGTTCTGCAGTTCCTTCTTGTTCACCTCGTTCTGGGTTTTGCTCTCCTCTACCGATTTCTTGAAATCAGCAAACTGTTCCTTGATAGGTTTCAGGAGTTCATCCATCTGCAGACGGTTGTTTTCCTGCAGAGCCGACTGCTTGGCAGCCAACTGCTCAGCCGCCACCTTCTGCTGTTCTATCGTCATTCGCTGCATTTCCTGCTTCAGACTCTCGAGTTTCTGTGCCCACTGCTGGTCGCTTTCCGCCCTGAGTTTTGCCGCATACAGCCGCTCGCTCTCCATTTGAGATTTCATTGATTGAACCTCAGAAGCATGATGCAGCTTTATCTGTTCAATGTTAGCCGCCAGCACCTGAGCCTTCGCTACGAGCTGGGTTTTCTCCTCTCCCGCACTTTTTGCTTCCATCAGTTTTCCCACGAAGAATCCGATGGCAAGCCCTATGATGATTCCAATTACTATTTCCATTTATCCTTGTTTTGAATGATTCTGTAAATCTGCAAAAATTATGATTTGCAAAAGTAATCATTTCAAGACATAACACCAAACATCATGGGGGATTCTTGTAGATATTTAACTCTTCTGCATTTTACTATGCAAACAAAAAGAGCGCACCGCTATTGGCACGCTCTTTTCTTTAAATCATCTTTTAAATATACATTATCGGTTGGCAGTAGGCCACTGATAAGTATCAGTGCAATGGATATCAGCACTCTGGTCGGCAATCATCAACTTGAAATCGCCTTCCTCCAATCTCCATTTGCCATTCCAACCTACGAAGGCCAAATCGTCTGCCTTTAATTCAAATGTCATGGTCTTGGTCTCACCAGGCTGAAGTTCCACCTTGTCGAAGGCACGGAGACGACGGCCATCAGGCACAACACTAGCGATGAGATCGCTACTGAACAGGAGGACACTCTCCTTGCCTGCCACCTTTCCCGTATTCTTCACATCCACGCTCACCTTGATGATGTCGCCGTGGCGGAAATCAGACTGAGAAACCTTCAGGTTGCTATATTTGTAAGAGGTATAACTCAAACCATATCCGAAGCCCCACTGCTGGGTAATCTTCGCATTGTAGTCGTAAGCACCTTCCATCGTACCCACCTCCTCACTCTTCTTGAAGTCATAGTTGGCGAGCGAATTGATTTCCTTAGGATAGGTGTAAGGCATCTTGCCACTGAAGTTTGACTTGCCCGATACCAGGTTTGCCAAAGCATCGCCGCCCATGTTGCCAGGGATAAGGATGTTGATGATGCCCTGTGCCAATGGTTCGATGTCAGCGATGAGACGAGGACGACCTTCATTCAGCACCAAGATGACAGGCTTGCCTGTCTGAGCCAAAGCCTTGACCAGATTACGCTGGTTCTCTGAGAGCCAAAGGTCGGTCAGGTTGCCCGGAGTCTCTGTATAGGAGTTCTCGCCAATGCAAGCCACGATGACGTCAGCATCCTTCGCTGCAGCCACTGCCTCCTGAATCTGAGGTTCGTTCTCCTCCCAGTATTTTCCCTTCTCATTATAGGTAACACCCTGGTTCAAGATAACATTCTCCTTGCCATACTCATTACAGAATGCCTCATAGATGGTATTGTACTTGCCGGCAAACTCATCAGCACGATGACCCTGCCAGGTATAGCTCCATCCACCGTTCAGACAACGCATCTGATTGGCATTAGGACCTGTAAGGAGAATCTTCTTGCCATGCTGCAAAGGAAGGATATTACCCTCGTTCTTCAGGAGCACCATACTCTCGGTAGCTCCCTCCAAGGCGAGCTTGGCAAACTCCTCACCACCAAACTTAGGATAATTCTTCAGTTTCTGGGTTGGGTTCTTGAAGAGGTCGAGACGGTACTTCATGCGAAGCACACGGCGACAGGCATCGTCGATGCGACTCATCGGAATCTTACCTTCCTTAACCAGTTCTACAAGATAGCCACAAGCATCGCAAGAATAAGGTTCCATAATCATGTCGATACCGGCATTGATGGCGATGCGGAGCGCATCCTTCTTGTCCTTTGCCACCATCTCACGAGTATAGAGATTGTTGATGTCTGCCCAGTCGGTGATGAGCACACCATCCCATCCAGTCTCTTCCTTCAGCCATCCTGTCAGGAATTCCTTGTTGGCATGCATCGGCACACCATTGACGGAAGCGGAATTCACCATCACGGTTAAGGCTCCAGCCTGCAGACCCGCCAGGAAAGGAGCAAAGTGCTTCTCTCGCAAGTCGGCAGGAGAGATATAGGCTGGCGTACGGTCTTTACCGGTCCAAGGCACACCATAGCCCATGAAGTGCTTCATTGAAGTAGCAATGTGATACTGGTCGATGTTGTTTGGGTCCTCGCCCTGGAAACCATAGACCATCGCCTTGCCCATCTCAGAACTGAGGTAGCAATCCTCGCCAAAGTTCTCCCAGATGCGAGGCCAACGGGCATCACGACCGAGATCAACGGTAGGACTGTAAGTCCAAGGCACGCTCACCGCACGAGTCTCATAAGCGGTAGCCTCAGCCGAACGGCGAGCTATCTCACGATTAAAGGTGGCAGCCACATTGATGTTCTGCGGGAAGAGGGTTCCACCCTGTGTATAAGTAGAACCGTGGTTCTGGTCGAGACCGAAGACACAAGGGATGCCGATGCGCTTCATCGAGATCTTCTGGATTTGTGCGATATACTTCTCCCACTGCTTAGCGGTTGGTGCGCAGGTATTTGGAGCGTTGAGGATAGAGCCAATCTTATAGCGGGAAAGGATAGAATCGGTCTTGTGCTCGTCGATATAGAACACACCATTCTTGTCGTTGGCACCAAAGAGGTCGGTCACCAATTCCATCATCTGACCTATCTTTTCCTCCAAGGTGAGTTTCTTCAGAGTTTGTTCTACCTGAGCCTCAATCTTAGGGTCGCTCTTGATAACCGGAACATTGGCACTGGCTGTATAAGCCAATGCCAACAATGAAATAGATAATAAAATTTTCTTCATAAACAGTAAAGGTTTGACGCTTTATGATAAAAGCGGAAATCTTTCTAATATATTATTCAATAGTTACTTTCTTTACGGTGTAACCGTTACCCACGAGGATGAGACCCCACTGCTCTTTCAAGAGTTGAATAGAGAGGTCGGTCAGTTTAAACTCCCATTTAGCTGGTCCATCCACCATGATGTCGCCACGCTCTATGTCACCCCCCTTACCGGTAAGGATGTTGTTCCAGGAAGCTGTGGTAGCGGTACCCTGACCTTTTCCATCTACATAGACACGGAGGATGGTGCCAACCTTCACCTTTGAGAGGAAGGTTTCCTTCAAGGCCTCGAATGGTGTACTCCATGTCACGGCAAACTCACCTTCCCAGAGGGTAGTCTCCATAGATGGACGCGGCTCTGTAGTTACCTTGATTTTACCACAAGGGAACTGTACACCACTGCCATCTACCAATGTAATGTCGTAATCGCCATTGGCGAGGTCGGAAGGAGCAGTAACTTTCAATGCTGTACCCTTATCGAGAACTTCGAAGGCAGCCTCCTTACCATCGATGAGTACTTTCTGAACGTGATCCACCAGGTTCTTGCAGTTGCGGATGGTTGTAGTTTCTCCCGGAGCTACCCAAAGCTCGTTGGCATTGGTACCCAAGACTGGATCATCAGCAGCAGGAGTCACGGTAACGTTCAAGGTGCGGGATGTAGTCTTGCCCTTGGTGGTGGTTGCCACAATCTTCAGTTCATGATTACCTATAGGCAAAGGTTGGTCGATAGTAGTACCTTCGGCAATCTTAGTGCCGTCGAGCAACCATGTCACAGTGGTATAGTGAACAGGAGTCACCTTGATTTCCAACTTATAATTAGTCTTGCGGTCTATCTTGGAATCAGCCAAGTCGGTGTTCAAGATACGTGGATTGTCATCTTCGCTGGCTGTGAAGTATGGTTCATCATCAGAAGAGCAAGAAGACAAGGTAGATGTACCAGCCAGTGCGAAACCCACGGCTAAGAGCATCATCATAGCCTTCAAGACTTTTCCCTTATATTGTTTCATTGTCTTATTCATAATTAATTATTCTATTCTATTGTCCTATAAGACTTAACATTTAACACTTAACATTAAACACTACTTGCTATATCCCTTTCCGAATGGAGGATTGAAGTCTGGCTGAAGGTTTACATCAGCCTTGTCCCACCAGAGGCGCTTGTGCCAATCGTCTGTACCACCCATGCGGTCGATGGCAGCCTTGTAGTTGGCATTGTTGTACTGAGCTTCCAATACAGGATACTGCAAGCGGACAGGCATTGACCAATCGGGATCCGTATAAGTGAAACCATTCTTGGTCAAGAGATCACGATTCAAGATGGCAGGATAGTCAGAGCGGCGCAAGTTAGCCCAACCCTCAGAAGGGTTCATCATGTGGAGAATCCAAGCCTGGGTGTTGATGGTCTCCTTAGGATTGTCACCCAACGGATTGCTGGCAATGAACGCATCAATCTCTTCCTTGGAAATCTTGTTGGATGTAAGATAGTAGTTGTTGAGCAACTCCATGCTGGCACGAACACCAGCCTCGTAGTGACTCTCAGCATCACCACCACCAACATTCCAATCCTTGGTTGCAGCCTCAGCCTTGAGGAACTCCACCTCAGCATAGCTCATCAAGTCGCCAGGACAAGAAGGCATCTCGAAGTCGATGTTCAGGCAAGGACGACTAGCTCGGGCTATATAATCAGAGTTGGCATAAGTGTTCTCGTCTATCTCTGCATACTTCTTCAAAGTAGGAAGGTCATCCAACGTAGCTGGATTCATCCAGTCTGTGTACCAGGCTGCACCAGGGTTGCAAGGCTCCTCACCGAGGTTCTTGCTCTTGAAGTAAGCCAGGAAATCATCGGTCAAGTCGATGTTCTGCTCCTTATCTGGCTTCACCTGACTACGCTTGATATTGTAGTAGTGACGGCAGATGCGATAGAGACGAGGGTCGTTGGTATTCTGCAACTGATAGAACAAGGTAGAGCATACCATGGTAGGCGATGTGGCATCCTGACCATAGAGAATCTCTCCCAAGGCATTGGTACGGAAATCATAATCATTGGCACCATCATAATATGTATAAGGTGCATCAGCATACTTGATATAAGCATCATCTGCAGCACTGGCGATAGCACCGGCAGCCACAGCCTTCTCAAACTCCTCCTTTGCCTTCTGTGGATTAACATCGGAAATGCGCATGGCATAGCGCATACGGAGTGCATTGGCATACTTCTTCCACTTAGCTACATCACCACCCATGCTGGTGACATCACCAGAAATGCGGTCGGTACCTGTGCCAAGCTGCTTCTCGCAAGCGTCAAGTTCCTCGAAGAACCAGCTGTAGAGTTCCTCTACGGTATCATACTTAGGGTTGGAGATACCTGAGATATAACCCAGACCTGCCTCCGAACAAGGCACGTCACCGTAGGTATCTGCCAAAACTGCCGTGAGATAGACACGATGGATACGAAGTACCGCATTCAAGTTTGCCTTGTCAGCAGATTTGTGGATGGCATCCACAAGGTTCTTGATACTGATTTCATAATAGCGGTCCCAGACACGACGGGTCATATCATCTTCTCTGAAATTAGAACCAGCGTAATTGGATACATTATAACCACCAGCGAAATACTGTGGAAAACCCGTTATATAGTTACGGTAGGTATCCATCAGACTGAAGTCACCGTAAGTCTGCAACAAAGCTGTTGTCAACTGTGCGTTAGGGTCGAGCTCGTTCACCTTGGTCTTGTCAGTATTGATGTTACTCAAGGTATCATCAGAGCAAGAAGTCATCGCAGTGCCGGTTGCCATCAGGGCGAAAGCCATCATCAGGCTGCTCTTACCTATATATTTCTTGATTATATTGTTCATTTTCTTACCTTATTATATATTAGAACTCTTCTAAAGAAATTGATTCATTTTTTTCGGGACTAGAACTTCACGTTCACGTTCAAACCATAACTCTTGCGAGATGGCAGGGAACCATATTCCAAACCGAGACCTGAGGTGTTGTAGCTGGAGTCTGGGTCGATGTTAGGAATGTTCTTCCAAACAATGAATGGGTTACGAGCCACGAAGGATACGGTCAAGCCCTTGACATACTTGCCCAGGATGCTCTCAGGGAAGGTATAGCCGAAAGTAATCTCACGACACTTCACGTAAGAGTTGTCGTAAACGAAGGCACTCTGCACGCCTTTTGCCACATGCTTCCAGTAATCTTCAGGGTTCACGGCGATGTCGTTCTTGCGATAAGTACCGTCGCCATTGTCGATGACACCATCTACGACAAATCCCTTGCAGTTACCTGCTGCACGCCATTCGGCAAGTTCCATACCCGAAGCCTTGCGAGCCTCCTCAGAAGAGTACCACTCCTCACGGCCTGCCAATGTTCCCTTTGCCTTACCTGTCTCGTATGCAGAACGCATGGACATAGAGTAGATGTCGGCACCTACCTTCACATCGAAGGATGCAGAGAGGCGGAAGTTCTTGTAGCTGAAGGTTGAGTAGAAACCACCTGTCCAGTCCCAAGTAGAGTTGCCGATGGTCTTGATTTCCTGGTCAACCTTTGGAAGACCAGTAGCTGCATCGACAACCACCTGCCCCTTGTCGTTGTAGAGGAAGTCGTGTCCACGGATAGCTCCATAGTTCTCACCTACCTTGGCACCTACAGAAACACCGCACCAGGTTGCCTTCGCCAACTCGAAGTAGTCCATGCCATCGATGAGCGACTTCACCTTGTTGGTATTCTTCGAGAAGTTGACACCCAAGTCCCAAGCGAAGTCCTTGATTTGCAAGGCACGGGCATTGAGGGCAATCTCGACACCCTGGTTCTGAATCTCACCGGCATTGATGAGGCGGTAAGCATAGCCAGAGGTGGTGGTTGAAGCCAAACTCAAAATCTGGTTCTTGGAGTTCTGGTTGTAATAGGTGGCATCCAAGCCCAAGCGTCCGTTGAGGAACTTCATCTCCAAACCTACCTCGTAAGAACCTGTCATAGTAGGCTTCAAATCCTTGTTCGGTTGTGTTGAGTTGGCTATCATACCGATGGTATAACCCGAGTAGCTGTACTTGCCCGTGGTATAGTTGAGTGCCAACAGGTATGGATCGGTATCGCTACCTACCTTTGCCCAAGATGCGCGAATCTTACCATAATTGATGAACTTCTTGTTCTTGATAAACTCAGAGAAAACCAAACTACCCGATACAGATGGATATACGTATGTATTGTTATTTGTAGGGAGCGTAGATGACTTATCGCCACGGATGGTTCCCTCCAAATAGTAAGTATGCTTGTAGCCGAGGCTCGCGCTGGCATAGAGAGAGCTGATCTGCTTCTTGTACATACTCTCACGAGTGTTCTGTTCCTGATAGTTCATGATGTTCTGGATGCCATTCATCTGCTGGTTGAGACCGACGTTGGTAGTGGTCTTGTTGTTCACCTTGAAGATGTTACCACCAGCGGTAGCGTTGACATCGAAGTCGCCCCATGAGTTGTTGTAGAGGGCAAGTATCTCGGCGTTGAGTGTGCGGTTGTTGAAGATTTGGTCGGTAAGCTTTCCGGCAGGAGTTCCTGGAGTTGTCTTGGCGATGAATTCCTGGAAGTTCATGCTGTTGATGTCGGTACCGATAGTACCCTGCAACTTGAGGTGCTTGTTGATGTTCCAGATTGCCTTACCCGTAAAACGGAACACGTCCTTGTCGGATGTATTGCTGTTCTTATAGAGATCCCAGTATGGGTTCTTGTTATACTGATCGTTACCATTCCAGTTGGAGTAGTTGCCATCGGCATCCTCATAGTGCTTCAACCAAGCCTGGTCGTAGGTACCTGCCAGGGTCATGAGGTTCTTACCCACGTTACTCTGGGAGTCACCAAGGGCAGGACGGTTCTTTACCTTCTCACGAGTATAGTTGGCGGTGAAGTCGAAGTCAACAGGACCTGCAGAGGTATTCACACGGAGGTTGAAGTTGTCACGACTCATATTGGTATTTGGCAAGATATCCTTGTTGCGCATATCCGTAACAGAGAAACGCATACCCGTCTTACCGGAATTAACTGAGAGGATGGCAGAGTTCTGGGTGGTGAAACCTGTGCGGAAGAAATCAGAAGCATTGTTAGGATGCATCATGAATGGACGTTCTTCGCCATCGAAATATTTGAACATGAAGTCATCGGCCTTAGGTCCCCAACTTGAGTTCGTACCAGAAGTGCTGGATGTAGGAAGCTCGCCATTGTAGCCAGCACCATATATCTCCTGGATGTCGTCCCATTTAGCCAACTGGGTATCGATAGTATAAGAACCATTGTACTCCACGGAAATTCTATCCTTCTCCGCCTTCTTGGTCGTAATCAAGATAACACCATGAGAAGCACGGCTACCATAGAGGGCAGAGGCAGCAGGACCTTTCAATACGGTCATCGTCTCGATGTCGTCAGGATTGATGGCAGAGATACCATCACCGAGGTCATAACCACCACTTTCACCAGCACTGCCAAAGTTGGTATTATCCAAAGGCACACCATCCACCACGTAAAGAGGCTGGTTATTGCCTGCCATTTCTGTATTACCACGAAGAAGCACGCGGGTAGAACCTGAAGCACCGCCAGCGGTGTTCTGGACAACGAGACCAGCCACCTTACCAGAAAGAGAGTTGATGACGTTGGTTTCCTTCGCCTTGGTAAGTTCCTCACCTTTAACCTCCTCCAAGCCATAGCCGAGAGCCTTGCGGTCGCGCTTGATACCAAGGGCGGTAACAACGACCTCATTCAAGGCCTTACCATCCTCTTGCATCGTGATTTTCATGCCATTAGCAGCTTTCACAGTCATTGTCTTGTAACCGATGTAGCTCACTTCGAGCGTTGCTCCAGGCTTGCAGTTCAACGTAAAGTTACCATCTATATCGGTAACGGAACCGTTGGTTGTACCAGCCACCTTCACGCTAGCGCCAATCAAGGTTTCGCCAGTGGCATCCACCACTGTACCCTTGATGCCTTGGTTCTGCTGAACGCTCATCGCTGCATTGTTCATCTGGGCAGCGAGAATGGCAGAAGCAGGCATCCACATCAAACCTGCACCGAGCAGGCCGAGAAACATAGTTTTCTTTCTCATAATTGATATATTGTTTTTAGTTTAACATTATTCTTTCCCAAAGATTCCTTCGAGAATCCAAGGAGCATTCACCTTCATACTCTTGAAACGGTCGAAGATGCCATACTTCTCAGAGCCGTTGCCGAAGTGGTTGTTGTCCCAAACGAAAGTAGAGAAGCCTCGTTTGCGAGCCTCCGTAGTCAAGAACTTACAGTAGTAGGTCATGTTTTCATGCACTTTCTCTGAGTTAGACTTATAGTGATCGGTTACTCCCCACTCTCCTATTACGATACCCAGTCCTTTGTTGCTCCAGGTATTCACCGCCTTGTCGAAGAAATCCGTCATCGTCTTCTCGTTTTCTGCAGGTATCTTGCCAGCATCCTTGTAGGCATCACCCCAGTAATCGTAGGTGCAATCGCCAGCGTAGCTCCATGGCTGATAGTAGTGAAATTCCACACTCATATAGTTGTTGCCATTGCCTTCGGCATCCTTCGGAATGATGAAATCTCCATTCTCTATGCCAAACCATGGGTTACAAACGTAAGTCTGTAAGATGAGGTGGCGCTTGGCATTGTTGCCGCCTGTGGCACGAACCATATCCACGAATATCTGATTGTAAGCATTCTGCACTTCGAGGTTCTCGGCAGTAGGTTTGCCCCAGTTGTCCCTGATGTGAACCTCATTGGTACCGGCGAAAGCCAAGCGACTGTCATAATTGGCAAACTCAGAGGCGATATTCATCCAGAGAAGCGCAAGCTTCTGGCAGTTTTCTTCCTTATATTGATAGGTAGGACGACCTTCGAGCCATTTTTCATGATGCACATTGATGATAACCTTCAAACCGTTGTCAAGGCACCAGCCCACCACCTCCTTGATGCGAGCAATCCAAGCCTTGTCGATGCTCATCGCCTGAGCGTTGGTAATGTGGCACTGCCAACGGATTGGAATACGGATGGCATTGAAACCTGCCTTCTTCACGGCTTGTATCACCTTCTTGGTAACAACGGGACTGCCCCAGGCTGTCTCTGCATGGATAGAACCATCAGGGTTGCCAATCTGCATCGACTCACCATCCTGTCCAGGAGCTGAGCACTCGAATGCGTTGCCAAGATTCCACCCCACAACATCTTTATTCCATTGCTGGGCAGTAGGTATGGATTCGCCTACACCTTCAGAACTGCTGGATGAGTGCAACGTACTTGCTTCGCATGAGAGACATGTGAAGACGCCTATTAAAAAGAGGCTAATTTTCAAAAAGTTCCTTTTCATTTTTATGTTTATATTGTTATTGTTTCGTTTTTTAAATAACTGTTTGACTTACTTAACAGAATCTGGTTGCAAAGATAAAGAAAAGGAACTTCCAGAG
>ERZ1032794.456-NODE-456-length-11729-cov-15.767346_pt1 | contig 11729 bp, 12 predicted proteins | sample MGYA00516957_ERZ1032794 | MGnify/ENA primary metagenome ERZ1032794 (study PRJEB33719, sample SAMN04262543) | wastewater metagenome | biome: sewage system; feature: street-access sewage; material: sewage | place: Peru: Lima | collected 2013-01-15 ... | reverse complement strand
TTCGTGGTGTTCTTCTCGAATATCTTCGCCATCCTGGGCTTGCGTGCCCTCTTCTTCCTGCTGGCAGCGATAGCAGACAAGTTCCGCTATCTGAAGGTGGGTGTGAGTGTGCTGCTGGTGTTCATCGGTGTGAAGATGCTCATCCACGATTTCTTCGAGATTGATGCAGTCAGTTCGCTGGTATTCATCATCCTCGTACTGCTCGTCAGCATCGGGGCTTCGGTGGTGATTCCGCAGAAACAGGAAGCGTTGGAAAATACGAAATAAGCAAACCATTCGTAAAGGAGATTATCATCAGGTAATCTCCTTCCAGGAAAACATAAAAAGGGCGATTGCTATTCCCCACACAAGGGATAAGCAATCGCCTTTATCTTTTATGAACTCAGTTCAGAAAGAAGAGCAAATGAATTGGCTTACCCTTCGGCCGCCGAACTTTGTTTCTTCACTCTTCTCTCTTCACTCAATTTACTTCCAAGGATTCTCTGTTGGGTAAGGCAGGCTAGCTGGCTGGTTGTAAGCGATATCCTTGATGCCGAGATACTTGAATACCTCGAACAAGGTCTTACCTACGTGAGAGAATGCTACGGCTCCGTGGTGTGGATAACCCTTCTGAATCAATACGTGACGATAGAAGCGGCCCATCTCGTTGATGGCGAAGATACCGATACCACCGAATGAACGGGTAGGAACATCGAGAACCTCACCCTCTGCGATGTAGCTGCGGAGGTTGCCCTCAGAATCGCACTGCAGACGGTAGAATGTGATGTCAGAAGCTGCGATATCACCCTCCAAAGTACCACGGGTGAAGTCTGGTTTACCACCATTCTCCAACAAACGGTTCTGGATGAGCTGATACTTAATCTTACGGCTTGAGCACATCTTGCACTGAGGAGTGTTACCGCAGTGGAAGCCCATGAAGGTATCAGTCAACTTATAATCGTACTTGCCCTTGATGTCCTCATCATAGATATACTGAGGAACTGAGTTGTTGATATCGAGCAATGTAACGGTATCGTCAGAAGCACACATACCGATGTACTCAGAGAGTGCACCATAGATATCTACCTCGCAAGCTACAGGAATGCCACGGCTAACGAGACGGCTGTTTACATAGCAAGGCTCGAAACCGAACTGGCTTGGGAATGCAGGCCAGCACTTGTCAGCGAATGCTACATACTGGCGAGAACCCTTGTGAGCCTCTGCCCAGTCGAGCAATGTCAACTCAAACTGTGCCATTCTGCGGCTGAGGTCAGGATAGTAGCAGCCTTCGCCCATCTCCTTGGCCATATCAGCGCAAACCTCGTCGATACGTGGGTCGTTCTCGTGCTCCTTGTAAGCTACGAGAAGGTCGAGCTCTGAGTTCTCCTCAATCTCTACACCGAGTTCGTACAAGCCCTTGATTGGAGCGTTGCAAGCGAAGAAGTCCTGTGGACGTGGACCGAAGGTGATAATCTTCAAGCCCTTCAAACCGATGATAACGCGAGCTACTGGTACGAAGTCCTGAATCATCTTAGCTACGTCCTCTGCTGTACCTACAGGATACTCAGGGATGTAACCCTTCAGGTGGCGCATGCCGAGGTTGTAAGAGCAGTTGAGCATACCGCAGTAAGCGTCGCCACGACCATTGATCATGTCGCCGTCACCCTCTGCAGCTGCAACAAACATACAAGGACCATCGAAGTTCTTTGCAATCAAAGTCTCAGGAGTCTCAGGACCGAAGTTACCGAGGAATACAACCAAAGCGTTGCAGCCCTGCTCTTTCACTTCGCCCAAAGCCTTGAGCATATCTTTCTCGTTCTCAACTGTAGTCTGGCAGTTGAAAATTTCACCCTTGTACTCTTTTACGATGTTCTCACGGCGCTGAGTAGAAAGCGCGATTGGAAAACAGTCACGGCTAACGGCAATAATACCGAGCTTTACTTGTGGAATGTTGTTGCTTACCATAATTTTAGTTTATTACTTAAGTTTTTGTATAAATTGCTATATTTATTAATTCTTTTCTAAATTTGTTTGGCTGACAATTATTCATTGTTCCGAGCACAAAGGTACAAATATATTTTGTATCACCAAGCGTTTTAAGGAATTTTTAATTCAAAAAAATGGCGCAAAACCGAAATTCTGCGCCAAATGTAACATATGATAAAGTTCTTGATACATTTCATACATGTCTCTATTATCATCTGATACCCTTTTTCTGCCTTAACATCTTCTTTAATATCTTCGCAGCGGGCGGTACCGGATGGTGTAAATCTGATTGAAGTACTCCTTCCAGCTGTTCGGCTCCTTGTCATCATCACGCACGATACGGATGCCGTAGAATCGGGTACCCGTCTCCTTGTATTCCCGGAATCTCGACAACAGCTGCTGTGGCGGATCTGGAATCAGGAAGTCGGTAATCCAAAGCACATCGGCATTCACGTAATGGAGTCCGTCGTTGTCGAGAAGGTCGAACATCTGGGTCATCATCTTCTTTGCCGATGTTCCGCCGCCGATAAATGGAAGGTGGGTTGTGGTAGGCTGCCGCCGGATGCCTCGCCCGGTATGCGCCTGTCCATCTCCGTCGGACGGAGCTGCATCTGCTTCGGCTGATTCCATCACAGTGATTCCTATTCTCTTCAGGCGCTCTGCCTTGCGCTTCGCCATCAGGTCGATGGCACGGGTACTGACGGAGAAATCTATCAGGAAGCAGTCTCGCTCCAAATCTTCTGCCGTCTCTTCCAGCAGAGAGATGAGTGTTGAGGATATCCTTTCAGGCGTGCCATACATACTGGCTGAGGTGTCCAGGCAGACAATCATCGGCCCCTTGCGGGAGGCATGGGTAAAGCCCAGTTTGCGGGATGGTTTCGACATTTCGCTCTTATAACGGAAGGTCTGGAGTCTTCGCGTGCGATACTTATAGATAAAGAGGCCCTCCATATCTTCATCGCTGTACTGTGCCAGTTCGAGGGGGAGAAGGGAGTTGAGATCATCGCCCACGGTAATGCCCTCGATATCACTACCCGCTGAATGCTCCATCTTCATCTCTACGCCCGATGCGATGGTGAGCCGGTCTTTGCCGTTGGCATCGGCTACTCGTCCCATCTTCGCCACAATCTCCTTGATTTCGGGATATTTGTCCTGAATCTTCACCTGGTTCAGACGGCGTTCAAACTCCGTTTCAGTCCATCCGTTCGTCATCAGTTCCCAGGCCTGTACGGCGCGCTGTTCCGAAACGCCCTTCGTCTTCATGTTGCGGGTTATCTGGTCCATCATGCGCACAAGTCCTGTTTCGAAGTTGTTCTGACGGAGCGAGATAAAGTCCTTCAGCTTGTTCAATACCTGATGGTCGATGCAGACCTTCCAGTCTCTTACCAGCCTTTCCCAGTTTTCGGGTTTCGAAGCCCCGTCTCCAGTCATCAGCTTGAGGAAGAAAGGTTTATCGAACCCATCTTCAGCATGTTCCTGTTCCAGCTGGTCGAGCAAGGGGAGCCACACCTGTTCATCCATCCGCTTGAAGGGAGCCCAATCGAGCACATCATCTGCCCGATGACTCTCGGTCCAGGCACGCTGGCGCTGGAATCGCATGTGATGGACGCATTCCACGATAAACTTTCCCACACTATCATAGAAAACCTTGCTCTTGATTTTGCTGTTCACCACCTGGCGCACGAATTTCTGCACCTCTTCGCCTGTTTCTGCTATGGTTATTTTCAGGGTAAAGAGATGAATGAGATAATCCTTCAGCGGGTCTTCCTTCAAATTCCAAGGCATGGCGGTGCCTGTCGGATCAGGAATCTTCACCTGTCCCGACTTGCAGAAGTCATCCAGCATCTTCAAGTAATACTGTGCCTCCGCCAAGTCCTTGTTATTCTGGTATTTCATAGGAGTAAATCCTTATTTTTTCTCCATCAGATATTCTGCGAAGATTCTTGCAGCACTCTCTACTTTGGCTGCGCAAGGGCGAGACTTGTAATATTCTGCCGTTCTTGCCGAAGCCACATAGCTGGACTGCGCTTTCTCGTGTCCCTTCAAGCCGAGGATTTCGGCACAGATGATACTACCGTTCTGCTCCTTCGATTTGGCGAGCAAATCCTGCACCACCTTATAGCAGGCCGACTTGCCCTCACGGTCATCCCCCTCGGTCTGCCCGCAATCCAAGCCAACGAGCACCACGATGCCCGAAACAGCACCACACATCATTCTCATTCTGCCTACTCCACCACCGAAGCCGGCACCAATGCGCTTCGCCATCTCATCATCAAGACCATATAAATCGGCAAAGGCAGCCACTACCGACTGGCAGCAGCCATAGCCCTGCATAAAGTTATCCACCGCCTGGTGAACACGCGCCTCCAACTCAGGAGTCAATATTTTCTGTTCATTCATCATGTTTAGAGTCTTCTATATATAATAATGTAATAGGAGGCGATTAAACCTCATAGAGTTTCATCGTATCCTGACGGGTAAATGCCAATTCCTTATAGAAATCACGGAGATAAGCCGATATTTCCGCCTTATCATCAGCAGATGCGAAGAGATTCTCGCCCAACTGCCTTTCCAGCAAGCTCAAGCCATCCGAAAGGTTTTCTATCTCTCCCTCGTAATCCCTTCCATCCTCCGGATTCCTGCGTACACGATGATACTTAATATCCTCAGCAAGCGCATTCTTCATCTCCACGAGTTTATCTGCAAAAGGAGAAAAGAGGGCACGGATCACGATGTTTCGGATAGCATCCCGCTCTTCCGGCTCCTGCCACAGACAATGGTAGATAGGAAGCAAATCGCAGATATCCACCTCTTCCCTATCCTGCATGAAGGCAGAAGTGCGAAGCAGGCGGACGATATTCTTCCATCTTCGGTCACTCACATAGATATTTCTGCGCTCGGCAGCCTCATCCACATTCACGGCTCTCAGAGATTTACGAATGGCGGAAATTGCATCAAGCACCTCCTCCTTCACGCCAATCTTACAGATTTTCTCCGCCCATTCAGCATACTCCTCAGCAGTAATCTTCAAATCAGAAAAATCTGCGGAATCAGATTTCCCCATAGAACCAGAAGAATCTGTGGAATCTGTGAAATCTGTGGGACCTAAGAAATCCGTGGGAGCCTCCAGCAGCATCGCCCGGAAATTCTTCTCCAGCTTAATCGGTCGGCTTTCTATTCTGATAACGAATCGGTCCCAGAGCGCCTCCAGTCCTTCTCCCTTAGCCGGCAACTCATTGCTTGCAGCCACGAGAAGTTTCAGAGGAAGATGCATTTCCCGATTGCCGTTTCTGAAGATTTTCTCGTTAATCACCGTAAGGAGCGTGTTCTGGATAGCAGGTCCCGCCTTCCAGATTTCATCCAGGAAAACCACATCGGCAGTAGGCAGATAACCCTCCACCGCACGCTCGTAAGTATCCGAAGTTTTCAGTTTCTGAATGCTCACCGGACCGAAGATTTCATCGGGTGTAGAGAATCGCGACATCAGATACTCAAAGCTCTGAGCCTCCCTGAATGCCGTCTTCAACTGTCTGGCTACCATACTCTTTGCCACACCCGGAGGTCCCAGCAGGATGATACTCTCACCTGCCAGAGCTGCCAGGAGCGAGAGCGATATCTCCGTCTCCTTCTCATAAATGCCCCGGTTCATCTCACCGAGTAATTGTTTGAATCTTTCAAGCATATTCTTACTTTTCTATTCAGAATCATATAAAGACAAAAAGAAGTTAAGAGATAAAATTCATTATCCCTTAACTTCCTCATATTCTTTTATATAAATAAGGTATGGCTTACTTTACGTTGCCCACCTTAATCAAGTACTCAGCAATCTGAACTGCGTTCAGGGCAGCACCCTTACGAATCTGGTCGCCAGTCAACCACAATGTGTTACCATTGTCATCAGCCAGATCCTTGCGGATACGACCTACATATACATCGTCCTTACCGGCACTCTCCAATGGCATTGGATAAACGTAGTTCTGGGCATCATCCTTTACAGTTACGCCTGGAGCAGCCTCCAAAGCCTTGCGGATGTCCTCTACTGCCAATGGCTTCTCAGTCTCAAACCAAACACTCTCTGAGTGAGAACGGAGTGAAGAAACGCGAACGCAGGTAGCACTGGTGCGAACATCAGAGTGCATAATCTTGCGGGTCTCGTTATACATCTTCATCTCCTCCTTGGTGTAATCGTTAGGAGTCATCTTGTCAATCTGTGGAATGACATTGTATGCCAACTGGTGAGGGAACTTATTGATATGCTCAGTCTTACCGGTCTCGATGATATCCTTATACTGCTGCTCAAGTTCAGCCATGGCAGCTGCACCAGCACCTGAAGCACTCTGGTAAGAAGAGATATGAATCTTCTTGATATGGCTCAAGTTATCGATAGGCTTCAACACTACAACCATCATGATGGTGGTACAGTTAGGGTTGGCGATGATGTTGCGAGGGCGGTTCAGGGCATCCTCTGCATTAACCTCAGGCACAACCAGAGGCACGTCGTCGCACATACGGAATGCGCTAGAGTTATCAATCATCACGGCACCATACTTGGTGATAGTCTCGGCAAACTCCTCTGAAGTGCCGCCACCAGCAGATGTGAAAGCAATATCGACATCTTTAAAGTCATCGTTATGCTGCAAAAGTTTGACCTCATAGTCCTTTCCCTTGAAGTTGTATTTTCGTCCGGCAGAACGCTCAGAACCAAACAACACCAAATCATCCATAGGGAAATTTCTCTCAGCAAGGATACGCAGGAATTCCTGTCCTACTGCGCCACTTGCACCAACAATTGCTACTTTCATAATCGAATCTTTTAATTTATAAAGTTGTTATAAGTGTAAACTGTGGAAGAGAAAGCCAGCCCCTCTTATCAGCTTCATGATTCCTCATCTTCTGATATCTTCATGATTCCTCATCTTCTGATAGCCGGAAACTGCTTATTTTCTCAAATCCGCTGCAAAGTTAAGACTTTTTCTACAATATCAAGCATAAATTCCCAAAAATTATTGCTTTTTGCTGCAAATTTATCATTTTTGCTTACTTTTCTGCAAGAATATGCAGAAAATTGGAGAAAAATAGTTGCAATTACGTTTGGTAGTTCAAAAGAAAACTTGTATCTTTGCCTGCAACTTATTACTCCTGTCCTTAATAAGGAGACAAGGGTATGAACAGAAAAGACTATCAATGAAAATATGGAATGGCTTAAAATAACAACCAACAGCGAAATCATCCGGATTCCAACCGATGAGATCATTTTCATCAAAGGCGATGGAAACTACTCCGACATATTCCTTGCCAATGGCAAAAAAGAGAATGTGATCAGCCAGTTGCACGACCTGATGGACAAGTTGACCGCCCTCAACTACAATCCGTTCTATCGGGTAGGCAAAAGTCTCATCATCAACCGCGACTATATCTTCAAGGTAAATCCGGGACTTCAGAGAATCATTCTCTCCAATAGCCGACTGGAAAAGGATATCCTCATCAAGGCATCCAAGGATGCACTTAAAAACCTGAAAGAGAAGTTGGAAACAGAAGAAGAATTAACTTTAGAAAAGGAAGGAGGTAACTCATGAACGACGATAAGATTTTCATCCAGGACTTCGAAGGCAACAGCAAGAAGGGCCTCATTTTTGTAGATGATGACTCGGATGTCATCATCGAACAAGATGCGCCTACATCTGATACAGAGGTTTCTACAGCCTCAGCATCAGAAGGAACTCCCCATCCTAATCCCCATAAATGGAGATGGATAGCCCTCAGCATCTTCGCATCCGTGGTGTTCTGCTTGGCAGCATACGTCGGTTGGCGACTCTATAATTACTATTATAATATCGGTGTGCCTGTATCGGTAACGCCCGAAGAGAACATTCAGAAACTGGCTGTCCGTCACAAAGGCGGCAAGCCTGCCATCACGTTATCTTCCGATTCCATCCTGGGCGTAGCGCTCAACATGTATCGTCTGGAAAATCTGCAAGCCGAAATTTCCCTGGTAGAACCTGATACCACCGACATGAGTGTATGGATGTACAGCCGAAGTGCCGACCACACCAGCACCAACGAATATCTGGGCAGTCTGGTGATGAACGGCAAGGAACTGGCATCGGATGTTTCCCGTCTTGGCTATTGCGCAATGGCGAATGGCAACATCGTGCTGGGAATTTCGAGAAGCGACAAGATGAAGGATTATGTAGAGGAACGGGGCGGCAGTTTCTTCCGCCAGTTTATTTTGGTATCAGATGGAGTATTACCTGCCAAGTTCCAACTTCACGGCAAGGTGGAGCGCCGTGCCTTGGCAAGAACTTCCGACGACCACCTATATTATATAGAGACCCGTCATCCCGAAACCCTCTGGGATTTCGCCGATGCCCTGCGCGAATACGGTTTCGCCGATGCTATCTACATCACCGGTGGCAAGTGCCACAGTTTCTATCGCACCCCCGACGGCAAACCGCATAATATAGGCGATGATACCCAGCATCCTCATAAGAAATATCAGGAAATCGTGCCTTGGATTATATTCAAGGCACGATAGAGTGCTGGAAAATTGAATTATCTTTCTTGATGAGTCATAATCATCCTCAAAGAGTTCTTGCAATCCTTGCACAAACCATGTTTCATGTAGAAGGTATTCTTGCCATGGGCATCCTGCATCAGGCACTTCGGGGCATTCTTCTTGCAATGCGGCAAGCCACGAGAATGCAGGAATTCATGGATTGTTACTTTCCATAAGTCATCCTTTCGTTTCAATCGGAAGGTTGAAACCACACAGGCGTCACCTGGCCGGAAACTCAATCCCATGATTCCATAGTTGTAATGTCCGTGAATGGAAGTAGAGATGTCTCGATGCGTCAAACCTATCGTTACGATTTCATCATTACCTCCATGCTCTTCATGCAACATTTTCAGGATCCCCCCAGCCCAATACCTGTTTCTTGGTTTGTAGAGACATGAGGCAGGTATTTCTTTCTTGTCTCCAACAAATACAGATGCCTCCACCCAAGCCTTTGGTTTCGTATAGAGAATGATACCCAATTGCTTCACGAGTTCTTCTCTCAACTGTTCTGCCTCCTGATGTGAGAAATTCCCCAAAGGCTTTAACTCTATGACATAACCCAATGGAGGATCAGCAGGGAGGCTGTCTCCCATTCCCTCATTGCCATGACTCTGATTCCCATTGAAACAACCTGCAAAAAACAGGATTGAGATTCCAACTATAAACAGCAATAACTTCTTCATAGAATATTCTTTTTATTTGTATTTTGCATAAATCAATACCGGTCTTCTCCTAGAAGATTCCTTGTATATCTGCATCACTTTCTCCACGCAGCTCCTTGATACAGTAAAGCAGCCAGGGCTCTCTGTTCCCAGCGGAATATACTCCTTCTCACCGGAGAATCTTGTCACCTTGCCAGCAGAATGGATCAGGATACCACGGGCTTCTGCCAGGTAATTGCTCTTGTCGAGCCCTCGAAGGCGAACGCAGTTCTTGAACTTCATTCCACCTTTTCCTATCATGACATATCTTCCAAGACTCGTGCATCCGCTTCCAGAGTTATTACTGAACTTTGGTTGGGCTGCTGTATTTCCCTTACCACTTCCATGCATGCAATAGCTGCTCATTACTCTTATGCCACGCTGCAAGTCATAGATAAAGAACCTCTTCTTGCCAGATGGTTTGGAGAAATCCACTAGGATATAGTAATCCGTACTGTATCCTCGTCTGTCACAATAATCCCTTACTTGCATCAGGTTCTCACAATCCACCTGATGATACCACTCTTTAGCATCCACCGTATTCTTAAAAAACGGTTTCGTGAACCTATTATAAATAGGTGGAACGAAAAGAACACCGATGATAAGCAGAACCAGTATTCCCAATATAATCAATAACTTCTTCATAATAATGCAAAAGTAGAAAAAAATAAGCAAGTAATGATGCTATCCATACGTGGATTGTATCAAATACTCGCTTATGTGTATGAAATCATCAATGCCTATAGCATCAAATCCTTGATGGTTGTACCATTCATGAATCTGCTTAAATCTACCCTTTCTCCAATACCATGCAAATATCCGGTTTCTGAATCAAGTTCTTTAGGATTATTCATAAAAAAGAGAGAAAAAAATTTGGTTATTCAAAATAAAATGAGTAACTTTGCAAACGTAAAAAGCCAACAGCATCCGATAGGTTGTTATTGGTCATGGTCTATGTAGCCATGCATGAAAAAACTACATGCAAGTTTTTGTGGGAGCTAGCACTGCAAACTTGATTTCTATATAAGATGATTTATTCTTCTTTCAAGAAGAACATTACAATTTCCAGATTATTTCTTTATTAACAACAAAAAAGGATGAAGAAGATATTTTTCATTTCAATAGTAGCGGTCAGTTTCCTAACGAGTTGTCGTCAATGGTATTCGCTACAAAACTTCCTTGGTATTGGACATTACGAAATAGTCTCCAACGCTGAGAATTGGTTAGATAACAACAGGTACGACTCTATCAGTCAAAAATGGATAGGACCTGATTCAGCAAGAATAAACTATATAGATGCAGAAGCAAAAAAGATAAATAAAAAAGAATATAGAAATGAGCGAAATGAAAACAAATAAAATAATTTTAAAAAAGAAAAAAGGTTAGTGGTGGAATATAGTTACCAACAAGCCCTTTAGTGGTCTCGCCTCAGTTAATGGACAGACTTTTCTATATACCAAAGACGGAAGAAAGATTCCATAGTCAAAGCCTGCCCCAAACATCCATAATTTTATAAAAAACTTATGGATGCGAGAAAATCCTGAAAATAAAGGATTCACAAATGGCAAGTACTACTATTACCAAACCACTAACGGAAATTGGGATATAGGCCCAGGTATAGATAAAGCCAAACAAACAGATGCATTCAACAAACGAGCTGTACGAGGTTTTACCCCAACAGAGATGAATGCAGAAGTTATGCAGCGAGCAAAAAATACATTTGCTCAAGTAGATAAAGCCTTAAAGACCGTGACGCAGTTTCCTGATACTGTCAGTCCACAGATAAAAGAAGGATTAGCAGATATAAGGTATCAAACAGGTCCGTTGGTTAGCAATTATCCAAAGCTTTTAAAAGCTGTTGCAACAGGGAATGTCAATGATATGGCTAATGAATCCAAAGTCTACTTTTGGGACAACAAAAAGAAAGCCATGTCCTTTGACAAAAAAAGATTTGATACCCGAATGAAAGAAAACTTCCATTATCGAAATGGAGGTCATCTCTCTAGAAAAGCATTGCGATTGCTATCCAAAGACTTTAGAACAATAAATCATTTGGCATAATCAGATCACCGCCCTTTGTTAGCAGTAACATTCTAACAAAGGGCGTTTTCCTTACGTAATGATAAAAAAATAACTTGGTACATTTTTATTATTTGTTACAACATCAAATCCTTGATGGTTGTACCATTCATGAATCTGCTTAAATCTACCCTTTCTCCAATACCATGCAAATGTCCGGTTTCTGAATACTGCCAGATATTGCACTTTCCTCTGCCGTCGATAGAGGGTTGTCGGGAGTTATAATTGGCGATGAAGAGATAATAACGATTGAACTTCGCCCCCATCTCCTTATTATAGAAGCTCTCGTTGCTATAGATGATAGGATACTTGCCATAGTGTTTCTTCACCAAGTCAGCAAACACCTGTATGCTATCCTGCAGCTGTCGTCCCTTCCATCTTCCCTGGATGCCTTTCTCCTCCACATCCAATACAGGAATCAAGTCCTG
>ERZ1032794.436-NODE-436-length-12027-cov-9.810391_pt1 | contig 12027 bp, 10 predicted proteins | sample MGYA00516957_ERZ1032794 | MGnify/ENA primary metagenome ERZ1032794 (study PRJEB33719, sample SAMN04262543) | wastewater metagenome | biome: sewage system; feature: street-access sewage; material: sewage | place: Peru: Lima | collected 2013-01-15 ... | reverse complement strand
GATACTGGCTGTGACTCTGCACAACCTGCCGGAAGGCATGGTGGTGGGTCTGGCAGCTGCGCTGGCGCTGTCCGGGGAGGCGGACGCCATGAGCGGTGCGCTGGCTCTGGCGCTGGGCATCGGGCTGCAGAACATTCCGGAGGGCGCAGCGGTCAGCCTGCCGCTGCTGCAACACGGGGAGAGCCGGAAGCGGGCGTTCGGGGCCGGGCTGGCCTCCGGGCTGGTGGAGCCGTTGGGGGCGCTGCTGGCGCTGGCTCTGGCGGGCTGGGTGCAGGCTGCTCTGCCCTGGCTGATGAGCGCTGCCGCCGGGTGCATGGTCTGCGTGACGGCGCAGGAGATGATCCCCGAAGCCGTGGAGGCTGATGAGCCTGCCGGGGTCATCAGCGTGGTGCTGGGCTTTGCGTTGATGATGGCGCTGGATGTGGCCTTGTGAGTGCAATGCACGAAAACTCCATCTGCCTGCAAACAAAAAACTCCCTCGTGAGAGGGAGCGGAAGGGTGCAGCTCAGGAACCGGACGTTTCGATGTAGACGCTGGTGGAGGGGAAGGCGAAGTCCACGCCGTCGGCCTGCATGATGTCCATGATGTTCAGGTTCAGGTCGTTCTGCTCTTCGAGGAAGACGGCATAGGCGTTCGTCTGAAGATAGGCGGAAACCAGAATGTTGATACTGGAATCGCCAAAGCTGGTCAGCCGGACGATGTTGCTGCCCTTCTGGGTGTAGGGGCTTTCGTCCAGCATGGTCTTGAGGTCGGCCATCAGCTTTTCCAGCTGGGGGCGGGTGGTGTTGTAGGTGACGCCCAGCGTGAACCGATAGGGCCGCATGGTGCGCATCGCAGCGTTCTGCACCGTGGAAGAACAGATCTTGCTGTTGGTGACGATGCTGATCGTTTTGTCCATGGCGCGGATGCGGGTAGAGCGGAAGTTGATGTCGATGACTTCGCCCTCGATCTCGCCCACGGTGATCCAGTCGCCCACCGAGAAGGGCTTGTCGAGCAGGATGACCAGACCGCCGAACAGGTTGCTGGCGCTCTCCTGTGCGGCCAGCGAAATGGTCAGGCCGACAAGGCCGGCACCTGCGACGATGCTGCCGATGGGGAAGCCGATGACCTGCGCGATGGTGGCAACGCCGAGCACGACCACCAGCACCTTGTAGGTCGTGTTCAGCAGGGCGAGCAGGGTCTTGTTGGAGCGGATCTCCAGGCTGCAGGAGGCCAGCAGCAGGTCAGCCACATCCGAGGCCTGATACAGACCCTCGCAGAACAGAAAGCTCATCACGACTTTGTAGGCCACGAGCAGGAATTTGGGCAGGCCGGTGATGGCCCACGGCAGGCTGGTCAGCGCGAGGTAGAGGCCGGTGAAGACGGCCATCCGTTCCAGCGGGCGATCCAGACTGCACAGCAGGATGGGGGTGGCGGCAAAATGCCAGCTGCGGGCCTGCAGGATGGGGAAGAGCTTCCTGCGCAGCAGCAGGGAGACCAGCGCCCCGGCGGCAAAGAGCAGCAGCGCACAGACGCAGCGCGCCGCCAGGGCAAGCCAGCCTTCCAGATAGAGGGAACCGATCTCGAACGCGAGATCGCGGATGGAAAAGATCATGGTAAAAACTCCTCGGAAATAAAATATTACGCCTCAGTATACCATAAAGCGCGCGGAAAGGGCAACCGAAATTGGGGGTTGACAAGTGCAGCCCGGCGCGTTATACTCTGCCCAGAAAGTTCGTTTCAGGGCGGGGTGCGATTCCCCACTGGCGGTACAGCCCGCGACCACTCCCAAAGAGTGCTGACCCGGTGAGACTCCGGGGCCAACGGTATAGTCCGGATGCAAGAAACGGCAGACAAATCGAATTGTTTGCGCGCCCTGTTGCAGTGTTTGCTGTGGCAGGGCGCGTTTTTGGTTGTCTTCCCGGTTCCGGTACGGCGCGAAAAGGGCTTTCCAGTTCAATTGAGCGGGGCCATGCGCCCCCACGGGAGGAAATTACCATGAAAAAAAATACGACCCACAACTTGACCGTAGCCGCCATGCTCAGCGCGGTGGCCTTTATCTTGATGTTCATCGAGTTCCCCATCCCGATGCTCATCCCGTCCTTCGTCAAGATGGACTTCTCCGACCTGCCCGCCCTGCTGGGTGCGTTTGCGCTGGGCCCGGTGTACGGCGCCGTCATCAGCTTCATGAAGAACCTGCTCCACATTGTCATCAAGGGCACCAGCACCGCGTGTGTCGGCGAGCTGTGCAACTTCATGCTGGGCGCGGTCTTCTCGGTCACGGCGGGCTGCATTTACAAGCACCGCAAGAGCCGCAAAACGGCCATCCTCGGTGCGCTGATCGGTGCAGCGGCCATGGCGGTGTTCAGTGTGCCGTCCAACTACTTCATCACTTATCCGGCCTATGTGCAGTTCTACCACATGCCGCTGGAAGCCATCCTCGGCATGTACCAGGCCATCCTGCCCTCGGCAGACAGCCTCATCAAGTGCCTCGTCATCTTCAACATGCCCTTCACGCTGGTCAAGGGCCTGCTGGATGCAGTGCTCTGCATGGTGATCTATAAGCCGCTGTCGCCCATCCTGCACGGCAGAAAGTAAAAAAGGAAAAGACCCTCTCCGTCATGCTTCGCAATGACGGAGAGGGTCTTTTTTAAGCTAAGGCTCCCTTTTCCAGCCACTTGCCGCGGGCAAGGCGGAAGAGGAAGAGCAGGCCGCGGATGCAGAGCTCACAGCACATGGAACCCCACACGCCCGCCAGCCCGAACCGGGGCGCAAAGAAGGATGCCAGCGTCAGCCGGATGCCCCACATGCTGACGAGGTTCAGCACAAAGCAGGCAGTGCTGTCGCCCGCGCCCTGCATGGCACCGCTGGCCACAATGCTGGCCCCGAACATCGGTTCGGCGAAGGCTTCGATGCGCAGCACCCGCGCACCCAGCGCGATGACGGCGGCGTCAGCGGTGAAGATGCCCATCAGCGCCGGGGCAAACACCCACAGCCCCATGCCGGACAGCGCCATGATGCCGATGCCGATGCCGGTGCAGAGCCAGGCGAACCGCCTGGCCATGTCCTTCCGGTTGGCACCCACAGCCTGCCCGATGAGGGCGATGGCGGCGTCCTGGATGCCGTAACCGGCCATGTAGCACAGCCCCTCGGCGCTGACGCCGAGGCTGTTGGCGGCGATGGCCACCGTGCCCAGCCCCGATACGATGCGCACCAGCACCACCTGCGCCGAGGAGAGGGCTGCGCGCTCTGCGGCCAGCGGGGCACCCACCCGCCAGAGGTTGAGCAGGCAGGCGCGGGTGATCTTCCAGGAGCCGGGCTTCCGGATGCAGAGGGGGCCGTCCCGCAGCAGCAGGATGGCCAGCGCCAGCAGCCCGCCGATCACGTTGGAAAAGGCGGTGCCCAGCGCCGCACCCGGAACGCCCAGCCCGGCACCCCAGACGGTGACGCGGGTGCCGAAGAGGGGCAGCGTCCGGGTGGGGTTGATGAGGAAAAAGTTGAACACGACATCCAGCCCGCAGACGAGGACGCTGATGAGGCCGGGCGTCAGGGCGTCGCCGGTGGCACGGAGCATGGCGGCGTACATGCCCATGGCCATGGTGAAGGGGAGGGCGACCGACCAGATGGCAAAGTAGGCGGAAGCGTTGGCCTGCAGCGAGAGGTCAGCGCCCAGCCAGCCGGGCAGAAAGCGGCTGATGCCGATGCCGAACCCTGCCGCCGCCAGACCCAGGATGAGGTTGAAGAGCATGGCCTGCCGCAGCACACCGCGTGCGTCGGCCTGGCGGTCGGCGCCGAGATACTGCGCGATCTGGATGGAAAAGGCGGTGTACAGCCCCACCAGGATGCCGTGGAGCAGCCAGGTGCTGGAACTGACGATGCCGATGGCGGCCGTGGCTTCGGCCCCGATGTGGCCCACCATGGCGGCGTCGATGTATTCCATGGCGGTGACGACCATCTGCTGCAAAATGGAAGGGACGCTCAGCGCCAGCACGACCTGCGCTGTTTCCCGCAAGGGGATGTCCTCCCCCCGGCGCATCCGGGAGGAGAGCTGTTCGAGTGAAAGTGTCATGGATTCTCCTGTTCGCATAAAAAATGCCCCGCACAGGGGGACAGAATAGACCTATTATATAAGGAAGAATGAAAAATGTCAAACCGGCGTGTTTTGTGCGCAGGAGATTGATTTTTTCGGCCGGGCGTGATACACTTTCCTTACCTATGAGTGAAACAACAGGAGCGGCGCTGTGTGCGGCTCCGGGAAAGAGGAAAATCGTATGCTCCAATTGTTATCGGGCAGTCAGCGCACCGTGGACGCGCTGGGATTTTTGCTGGCTTTTGCGCTGACGGCGCTGATGGATTCGGTCTTCCGGGAGAAGCTCCCCCACGACCATGGCCGCGCATTTGCGGTGAACGGCGAGCTTTCCAAAGGCAAGGCCCGCGGCTCCGGCCTCATCTTCGTGCTCTGCATCGCGCTGGTCACGCTGGCGGTGGTGCCGCTGCGCACCGAGTATATCATCTATACCGTGCTGCTCATTGCCTCCATGCTCTCCGGCTATTTTGACGATGCCTCCGAGGTGGCCTGGAACGAATACAAAAAAGGCCTCATCGACCTCGTCATCGCCATTGTGGCGGGTGTGACCTACCTGAACTTCAACAGCACCACCGTGAACTTTTTGCAGTGGAGCTTTGCCATCCCGTATCCGCTCTACCTCGTGCTCATCGTCGTCCTCATCTGGGCCAGCATCAACGTCGTCAACTGCACCGACGGTGTGGACGGCCTGTCGGCCAGCCTGGCGGTGGTCAGCATCGGCACCTTCCTGCTGGCTTACGGCGAGGAACTGGGGGACTACAGCACCGCCGCCATCGTCTTCATCGGCGCACTGCTGGCCTACCTGTGGATGAATGCCAAGCCTTCCACCCTGCTGATGGGTGACGCGGGCAGCCGCGCCATGGGCTTCTTCCTCGCGGTGCTGGCGCTCAAGAGCAGCCACCCGTTCTCCTTCCTGCTGGCGGCGCTGGTCTTCATCGTGGACGGCAGCCTGGGCATCCTGAAGATCAGCTTCAAGCGGTTTTTACACATCAGCATCCTCAAACACACCCTGACCCCGCTGCATGACCATGTGCGCAAGCGGATGGGCTGGAGCGATGAGCAGGTGGTGGCCCGCTGGCTCATCCTGCAGGCGGTGGCTTCGGCCTGGCTTCTGCTGCTGACCCGGTAATCGACAAAAATAAAGGTCTGACTTTGTGCAACTTTACAAAACACGGAAATCTGTGCGGAAAAAGTTGTTGCAAATTTCAGATTGAAAGCGAACGAAAAAAACGCTATACTTTAAGCATCGAAAGCAAAGGCGCTTGGTGAACACTCACCGAGCGCCTTTTTTCGTACCCTGCAAAGGCAAGGAGGCTTTTGAGGGAGATGAAGTAGGGAAAGGCGGAATCTTCTGTGATCAAACTGGAACATGTGGATAAACAGTCATCTCCCAGTTTCCTCCTGTTTACAATTCTGAAAAACAGAACACGCCCGGTCAGGCTGAGACAGTCGCCGGGCGTGTTCTGTTTCTTTTTATAGCAAGCCCATTTGAAAAGCACATTGGATCGCGTTCGGAAGCGCATCCAGCGTTCGTGCCTTGAATTTACGCAGGAAAAGCACCTCTCCACTGCATGAAATCATTGAGATACCGCTGCTTTATCCTCTGGCCACGATCTTCTGAGCGCCGCATAGGAAATAAGGAAGTTTGCAATCCAACCTGCCGGGACTGCAAGCCAAACAAAAGCAATGCCAAAACGCGGTGCACAAATCAAAGCAACCGACAAGCGGATTGCAAGGTTTACCATATTTGCAATAAGAAACGGCCGCATGATCCCAAGTCCGCGAAGAACGCCATCCGTTGCCATCTTGATGCCCATGAAGATGAAAAAGTAACCAAGCCATCTCATATAATCCCCGGACACCTGATAGGCCAACGCGGTTCCGTCTTTTCCCAAGAACAACGAGGAAATCTGTGTGTGCAGTGTTTCAATGACCACGAAAGCAAGAACTGCAAAGCATAGATCCAACACCAGTGCAGCATGATAGCCTTTTTTGATACGCTCAATTTTCTTTGCGCCAAGATTCTGGGATACAAACGGCGAAACTGCATTGCCGATGGATACGAAGATCAGCGAAAAAACATTTTCTACCCGCATCGTTGCCGCATATCCGGCAAGTGCCTGTGTGCCGAAGGGATTTACCACTGCCTGCACGATCATCATACCGATAGACACTGTGGACTGCTGCAAAACCGATGGTACCGCAATGCGAAGCATGGAATACAGCTCCTGCCGGTCGAACCTGCGAAAGGAGCTCTTGTATTGCCGCATCCGAGACAGAAAGATCAAAAACGAAAACACGGCAGAAATTCCTTGTGCGATCAAGGTCGCAAGGGCTGCACCAAACACCCCCAGACCAAGACCAGCCACCATCCAGAGATCCATAAAAATATTCAGGATCGATGAGAATATCAGCAGTCCCAACGGAATTTTGGATTCACCGATGGAAGTGAACATGGTGGAAAGAATGTTGTACATGAATAGAAACGGGAAACCCACAAAGTAGACACGCAGATACAATACGGCTTCTTCCAATATATCGGCAGGGGTCTGTAATCCGCTCATCATGAAATGGGAAAAGCAAAAGCCAAAGACACCAAGGACAACGCTTAAGATCAAAAAGCTGATCAGAGATGTTGACACAATGGTTTTCATTCTACCATAATTTCTTGCACCAAAATAGCGGCTTACAAGCACACCTGCGCCCACACCAGCACCAAGCGCCACACAAATAAAAACATTGGTCAGTGCAGCACAAGCACCAACAGCCGCAAGTGCCGAGGAGCCAACAAATTGACCAACTATTATGGAATCGGCCATATTGTATACTTGTTGAAAAAAGCTGCCAAGGATCATCGGCATCGCAAAAACAGTCAGCGCTTTAAGGGGTGGATCTGTGATCAAATATTCATCTTTCGACATGATTACATTCCTTCAAAAAATCGTTTATCGCAAATTTTATCGCAAGTCAAGAAATGAGTGCAACATTCAAACGGCATCTTTGCGATATGCAATTCACCGCTGTTGCACTAAAAAGTTGAATTGCTATCGTTTGTTACAGCGTTTTTTCTGCGGCATCCACCACATGGCCGACCAGCACGGAGGTGGTCACGGTGCCCACGCCGCCGGGTACCGGGGTAATGGCCTCGACGAGGGGTTCTGCCTCGTCAAAGCGGACGTCGCCGCAGAGCTTGCCCTCTGCGTTGACATGGATGCCCACATCGACCACGACCTGGCCTTCGCACAGGCAGTCGCTGCCGATAAAGCCCTGCCGCCCCATGGCAACGACCACGATGTCGGCCTCTTTGCAGAGGGCGGGCAGGGCCTGGGTGCGGGAATTGCAGAGCGTCACTGTGGCGTTTTCCCGGTCCAGCATCATGGCGGCGGGCTTGCCGACCACGAGGCTGCGGCCCACGACCACGGCCCGCCGGCCGGAGAGCGGCACCTGATAATACTTTAGGATCTCCAGACAGGCCTGGGCGGTGCAGGGCGGGTAGCCGATGGCGGTGTTGGTGAACACACCGGCCAGCGAACCGTCCGTGATGCCGTCGATGTCCTTTTCCGGGGCCAGCGCCGCGCGGACGGCACGGTCATCGAACTGTTTGGGCAGAGGGCGGAAGAGCAGACAGCCGTGGATGGACGGGTCTGCGTTGATCTGTCGGATGACCTCCAGAAGCGCGTCCTGCGCAGCATCTTCGGGCAGAAGGAACTGCTTTACGGCGACGCCCACCTTGCCGCAGCGGGTCAGGACGCCTTTTTCGTAGGAAAGGTCGTCCGGGCGGGCACCCACGCGCACCACGGCCAGCGTGGGCACGATGCCCTTTTCCTGCATTGCAGCACAGCGGGCGGCGTTTGCTTCGTTCATGGCGGCCACAACGGGCGCGCCCTTCAAAATCGTTGCCATCAGAATTACCCCCTCAATGAATGTGTGAGTTTCTCGTAGATCTGGTCGGCCTGCGGCACAAACTCCGCCAGCATGGCGTCGGCTTGTGCATTCAGGGCGGCGGCGTGGGCGTTGTCGGCCATCAGCCGGGTGTTGATGGAGACATTGAGCCCGGCGGCCTGCAGGGCGGCCTTGCAGAACAGTGCAGCGCACCCGGCATCCGATACGGCCATCACACTGCCCTTTTCGGCGTATTCTGCCGCCAGCGCAATGCCCTCACAGCAGGCGGACATGATCTCCAGCGGCACAGCACAGGCCCCTTCCAGCGCGGTCTCCAGCACAGCGGCTTTGTGGGCCTGCTGCTCCGGAGTCTCTTTGGGCAGCTTGTAGGCTGCGGCCAGCGGTGCAAAGGCGTCGGCGTCGGCCTGCACCAGCCCTTCCAGCCGCTTGCGGAGGGCGGCGGCACGGCGGTTCAGGATGAGGATATCCGCCTCCACGGCGGCATATTTTTTCTTGCCGACGGTCAGGTTGCCGACCATATTGCCAAGGGCGGCACCGGCGGCACCCACCAGAGCTGCGGCCCCGCCGCCGCCCGGTGCTGGGGCGCTGCCGGCAAGGTCTTCTAAAAACGCCTCACAGCTCAAATTCATCAGTTCCACGATAGATCCCCTCCTCTGTTACAAATCCGTCCAGCCGCTGGTCGTGCGCGTCCACAGCGGCCTGTTCCACCCGCTGCGCCTCAAAAGCGGTGCCGAGCAGTACAGCGTTCCGGCAGCGGGGCAGGTAGCGGTCATAGTAGCCTTTTCCCATCCCGACGCGGCGGCAGGCGGCATCAAAGGCCGTGCAGGGCACCAGCACCAGGTCAAGCGCTTCGGGCGGGAGCAGCTGCGCCCGTTCCGGGATGGGGGTCCGGATGCCGTATGCACCCACCTCCCAGCCGTCCGGGCCGGGCACAGCGGCTGTCAGGGTGAAGCCCGCGCCGCAGATGGGGTAGGCGACGGTCTTGCCCTGCCGCACCGCTTCCACCAGCAGAGCAGATAAGTCTGCCTCCCCGCCGAAGGCGGCATAGGCAAGGAGCGTCCGGGCGTTCTGAAAGCAGTTCAGTGCTGCGATGCTGCGGCACAGCGCGGCGTCTGCGGCAGAACGTGCGGCGGCGGGAAGCGCCCGCCTTGCCGCAATGCCCGCCTTGCGCTGGGCTGCTTTTTGCAGGGAATGATCCATCTGCGGTTTCCTCCCTTGTTCCCTCCGGAGTTTGTGCAGGCTGATTCTGAAAAGCTGCACAAACGCGGGAACGGATTTTGATACAGATATAATAAACGCTGGCCGCAAAAAAAGCAAGGGTTTGGGCGAAAATATGGTTGCGCATCGGGGCTGATTTTGTTATCATAAAGAGGAGGGGAGCAAGGCTCACTTCGGAGCCGCTCTGCCCGGAACGATCTGTCAGAGAGGGGTAGTAAAAATGTACGATGAAATGATGGATACCATCGGCCTAGTGGGCAAGGCTGACCCGGAGCTGGCTGCGGCGATGGGCCGCGAACTGACCCGTCAGCGGGAGAACATCGAGCTGATCGCCAGCGAGAACATCGTTTCGCCTGCCGTGATGGCTGCGATGGGCACAGTGCTGACCAACAAGTATGCCGAGGGTCTGCCGGGCAAGCGCTATTACGGCGGCTGTGTCTATGTGGATGAGGTGGAGAACCTCGCCATCCAGCGCGCCTGCAAGCTGTTCGGGGCCAAGTATGCCAACGTGCAGCCGCACTCCGGTGCACAGGCCAACCTGGCCGTCTACTTTGCACTGCTGGACGTTGGCGATACCGTCATGGGCATGGACCTGTCGCAGGGCGGCCACCTGACCCACGGCTCGCCGGTGAACATGTCCGGCAAGAACTACCACTTCGTTTCCTACGGCGTCAACGAGGACGGCGTCATCGACTATGCGGCGCTGGAAAAGCAGGTCAAAACGGTGCGCCCGAAGCTCATCGTGGCGGGCGCGTCGGCTTACCCCCGCGCCATCGACTTTGAAAAGCTGGCCGAGATCGCCCACGGCTATGGCGCTTATTTGATGGTCGATATGGCCCACATCGCCGGTCTGGTGGCGGGCGGCTATCACCAGAGCCCGGTGCCCTATGCAGACGTTGTGACCACCACGACCCACAAGACCCTGCGCGGCCCGCGCGGCGGCCTGATCCTGACCAACAACGCGGTGCTGGCCAAGCGGATCAATTCCGCCGTCTTCCCCGGCACCCAGGGCGGCCCGCTGGAGCATGTCATCGCGGCAAAGGCCGTCTGCTTCGGGGAGGCACTGAAGCCGGAATTCAAGGAATATGCGCGCAAGATCGTGGAGAATGCACAGGCCATGGCGGCTGAGCTGCAGGCTCGCGGCGTGAAGCTGGTGTCCGGCGGCACCGACAACCACCTGATGCTCCTCGACCTGCGGGAGGAGGAGTGCACCGGCAAGGAGCTGGAAGCTCGCCTCGACAGTGTGCACATCACGGCCAACAAGAACACCGTGCCCGGCGAGACCCGCAGCCCCTTCGTGACCTCCGGCGTCCGTCTGGGCACCCCTGCCGTCACGACGCGCGGCATGGGCCCGGCAGAGATGAAGATCATCGCCGACTGCATTGCCGACTGCATCTGGCACTATGACGAGAAGCGGGACGACATCTCCGCCCGCGTTCTGGCGCTCACCAAGGCGTTCCCCCTGTACGAATAAGAACGGTCAAATTTCCGGCACCTGCTGCACATCCTGCGGCGGGTGCTTTTTTACGCTTGACAAAAGGCGCACGGGCATGTCATGCAGATACGCGTGGTTGGATGTTGCAAACCAAAAAGAATGCTGTGGCAGGAGAGGGGAAGAATGAACCGTGGGCGGCTTGTATCTTTTGCGGAAATCGGCTATAATGGGGCGGCAAAAGGATGAAAAAAGGAGACAACACCATGTGGATCTATCTGCTGCGCCATGGCAGAACGGAATACAACGCCCAGAAACGGTATCAGGGCCAGCGGGACATCCCGCTTTCGCCCGAAAGCGCGGCCCAGCTGCGGCGGGCGGACTTTTCCCCGGAGGTCGTCTACGTGACGCCGCTGCAGCGCACGTCGCAGACGGCACAGATCCTCTTTCCGGATGCAAAATTGGTGCCGGTGGAGGGGCTGAAGGAGATGAACTTCGGCCGGTTCGAGGGGCAGAAGTTCGTCCGTGTGGAGCAGGACCCGGAGTATCTGGAGTGGGTCCGGCAGAACGAAGCCAGCGCTCACCCGGACGGGGAGCGGAAGAGCGATTTCTGTGACCGCGTCTGCGCGGCGTTTGCCGCTCTGGTGGACAAGGCACTTGCCGACGGCGAGGAGCGGCTGGTCATCGTGGCGCACGGCGGCACCCAGATGGCCGCAATGGAGCGGTTCGCGGTGCCGCACAAGACCTTCCACGCATGGTGCGGCCCCAACGCAGGCGGCTATGTGCTGGATGCCTGCGACTGGAAGGCGGAACACATCCTGCACGTGGTGAAAACCGTCCAGTACACGGAGGAAAACGCATGATGGAGCGCGGATTGCTGCATCTCTATTGGGGCGATGGAAAGGGCAAGACCACAGCCGCCATGGGCCTCGCGCTGCGCGCATTGGGCAGCGGAAAGCGTGTGGTCATCGTGCAGTTCCTGAAGGGCGGCAAAAGCGGCGAGATCCCGCTGCTGGAGCAGCTGGGGGCCAAAGTCTACCGCGGCAAGGCCGGGCAGAAGTTCGTCTTCCAGATGAACGACGCCGAAAAGGCGGCTACGCGGGCGCTGCAAAATGAGAACCTCCGGGCTGCCATGGCCCAGCCGGCCGATCTGCTTCTTCTGGACGAGGCCGGTTCCGCATGGGAACTGGATATAGTGGACAAAGAGCTGCTGCAATCGGCCGTTCTGCACCGGCCGGATGGGCAGGAATGCGTTCTGACGGCACACGCTGCGCCGCAGTGGATGCTGGATGCGGCGGATTACAGCACCGAGATGAAGTGCTGCCGCCACCCCTACCAGAAGGGCATCGCCGCCCGGCAGGGGATCGAATATTGAAAAAGTGCCCCGCTCTCTGGAAAACCAGAGGGC
>ERZ1032794.434-NODE-434-length-12069-cov-8.600216_pt1 | contig 12069 bp, 8 predicted proteins | sample MGYA00516957_ERZ1032794 | MGnify/ENA primary metagenome ERZ1032794 (study PRJEB33719, sample SAMN04262543) | wastewater metagenome | biome: sewage system; feature: street-access sewage; material: sewage | place: Peru: Lima | collected 2013-01-15 ... | reverse complement strand
GGGAGCATGGCACAGATTTTTCGTGTAGAGAGAACTAAGAATTTTACGGTAATGAGTAATCACCATTTCAAGAATAAGAATCTGACATTGAAAGCGAAAGGTCTATTATCGCTGATGTTAAGTTTGCCAGATGACTGGAATTACAATATGCAAGGACTGGCAACATTGAGCAGAGATGGGATTGATTCTGTTCGTTCTGCAATTAAGGAATTAGAGCATCATGGATATGTGGAACGTCATAGATTGCGTAATGAGCATGGCTTTTATGGCGATACCGAATATATTATCCGGGAAGTTCCATTAGGAGAAGAAAATGATTAAGTGGAGAAGAGAAGTGCTTAAGGGTGGATAGTCCAATTTTGGACAATCAGGTCATAGGAAATTTCTATCTCCGGACATCAGAAAATAGGAAATCCAGATATGGTAAATCCCATATTGGACAAACCGTTGCTATTAATAATATATGTTATCAAATACGAATTATAAAATAACCAGTAAATAAAATATCCATCTTATCAATTCACGTAAGTATTAATAGGATTGGATAAGAAAAGAAAGAATGAGGTATGATTATGAGAATGATGAAAAATAGTAGAAATGAAACAATTATGGTGATCGGGATTGATCATGGGTATGGAAACATGAAAACAGCCACCAGATGCTTTCCATCCGGTGTAGCCAGATATGACAAGGAGCCAATCTTTCAGAATAATCTTCTTGTTTACAATGGCATGTATTACCAGATCGGAGAGGAACACAAGGAGTTCTGTGCAGAGAAAACGCAGGATGAAGACTATTATGTGCTGACACTGGCAGCTATTGCAAGGGAACTGGATGGGAAAGGTATGAACCGGGCAACGGTACATATCGCTGCCGGACTTCCCCTTACCTGGGTAGCTACACAGAAAGAAGACTTCCAGATGAGGCATATAGAAAACAAAAAGAAGCAGAAAAACAATTACAGTCATTAAAGTATCAGGCGGAACAGAATAGAAAGAAAGCTGAGCAGGAAGTGCAAAAACTGAAAAAAAGAATAAAATGGCAATCAGAGAAAATAAACGAGATAAAATTTTACTGCGGAATCGGATATATAGCAGCACTTGTACTTTCAGCTTGTCTTATTAAGATATGCTTCTTGTGATTTGAAATGCGATATTTCAGAATTAAATTACGATTTTTGATAGATTAGATTGTTTGAAACGCATTTTTATGATATGATGATAAATACCATGTGAACAGATATTTCAAGCAAACAAGATTGAGGTGAAAAAATGGCAGTTAGTTACAAGAAATTGTGGAAATTGTTGATTGATAAAGAAATGATGAAGAAAGATTTGCGTGCAATGACAGGAGTTAGTACAACAACGATGTCTCGATTATCAAAAGATGAAAATGTAAGTACAGAGATTCTGTCAAAGATATGTTCTGCTTTGAATTGTGATGTGGGAGACATCATGGAATTTGTTCCTGATAAAAAAGAAGAGCAGTAAGGAGGTGCGGGAACATGGATCATTCTTATCCTTATATTGCATCTTTGACCAGAGAGCCGTTCCTTTTTTATGAAATGCGTTCCACTGCAAAGCTTATGTCAGAAGGAATTTTCGATGATGCGATTGTTAAAGAAATTGTAGAACAGAATCTCTTCCAGTACCCAACGGAAAAATCTATCACACGCATGGCAAAAGCCTGCATCAAACGGCTTCATGCACTGGAAGATAATTCTCTGGTTTCTGCGATTGCGTCACAGCCAACGGATGTAGCAAAACAGATTTGTCTGTATGCATTGATGAAGCAGAGCCGACTGGTTTGGGAATTTATGCTGACAGTCATTGGTGAGAAGTACAGATTAAGGGACACGTCTTTTGGTAAGATAGATTTGAATACATTTTTTATGCGTTTACAGGAACAAAATGATACCGTAGCTTCCTGGAGCGATAGCACGATAACAAAGTTAAAACAGATTATAGCCAGGGTGCTTGTCGAAACAGAATATCTCGACAATCTCAAGGCGGATCATTTGAATCCAGTATGGCTGCATCCAGTTTTGGAGAATGCTATCAGAAGCAATGGCGACACGGCGGTACTGCCAGCGTTTAATTGCTTTGTGTAGGAGGTAACCCGATGAGTGAAATAAAAGAACGCCTGGACAAAGTTCGGGCATTGATCCAGGAATCAGAGTTTCTGGAAGGCAAAGGACTCAGCAATGAGGTGAATATCAGAATCTTCTGCTATGAACCGAAGAATGAAATGGTTGTCCGCCATTTTGTGAATCAGTTGGAAACTGATCAGTCCTTAGATTGCCATTTGATTGTTTGTAATTTATATAAAACATTTCTCTCTATCTGCGATGATATGGACATCACAGATGCGATTCCCGATATGGAAGAAGCTGACGGAAGTGCTTATCTTCTGGAGCAGCTTAACTCCGCAATCGGCAATGGAGAGTTCATTGATAAAATCCAGTATGAGCCACACGAACCGGGTGATGTGCTGATGCTGACAGGTGTGGGCGAGGTGTTTCCATTTATGAGAATCCATACGTTACTGGAAGCCTTGCAACCGTATTTTTCGGATATTCCGATTTTGGTTATGTATCCGGGTGAGTTTGATGGGCGTCATGTAAAACTGTTCAATCGTCTGACACCAAATGATTATTACCGGGCATTCAATGTCATAGATTAAGGGGGATAAAGCCATGATGATTCGAGATATGTTTGCGGATGACATCAACCGCAAAATCAATGGTGTAATTAAAGTAGATCAGGCTGCTGATGATGTAATCGAGCAGGAATTAAATGAATATGTCATTACCAGAGAATTGAAGAAACACTTCATTACTTTCTTCAACTATTATGGAGATGCCTTTGACCAGCCTACGGCTGATATGGGTGTTTGGATTTCCGGTTTCTTTGGAAGTGGTAAATCTCACTTTCTGAAAATGCTTTCCTACCTTCTGGAAAATAAAGAGGTAAAAGGTATTCGGAGTGTAGAACGTTTCCGTAAAAAGTTTGAGGACGACCCGGCAACCTTTATGCTGATTGACCGTGCTATAAAGGGAACAACAGAGACAATTCTGTTTAATATTGATATTGAGGGATTCAGCAATAAAGATAAGACAGCTGTACTTCGCGTCTTTGCCAAAATGTTCTATAACCATCTGGGATTTTACGGAGAAAATCTGAAAGTTGCCATGATGGAGCGTTATATCGACCAGCAGGGAAAAACGGAGGAGTTCCGCAGAGTTTTTGAAGAAAAGAAAGGCAAGTCCTGGATGGAAATGCGCCGTGCCTTTGCATTCAATGGAAAGTTTATTATTCCGACTTTAATGGAAGTTCTGGATATGAGTGAGGACGATGCCAAGGCATGGTTCAATGATAAAACTGCAACAGAAATATCTATTGCTCAGCTTGTGGAAGATATGAAAGCCTATGTGGATACTAAACCAGCGAACTTCCGTCTGCTGTTTATGATCGACGAAGTTGGTCAGTATGTCGGCACAGACACCGATATGCTTTTGAACCTCCAGTCTTTGACAGAAAAAATCGGAAGTGAGTGTGAAGGAAAGATTTGGGTGATCTGCACCGGACAGGAAGCCATTGATGAAATCATCAAAGTTCGTGCCGATGAGTTCTCCCGTATTCAGGCTCGTTTTAAGACAAGACTGAGTTTATCATCTTCCTCTGTGGATGAAGTCATCCAGAAACGTATTCTGAAAAAGAAACCAGAAGCAGCTAAAAATCTGGAAGATGTTTATGAGCAGAATGATTCTGTTCTTCGTAACCTGTTCAGCTTTAGCGGTTCCATTCTGGATATTAAAGGTTATTCCGGCCCAAGGGAATTTACCGAGAACTTCCCGTTCGTGCCGTATCAGTTTATCATCATGCAGAAGGTATTTGCTGAAATCCGGAAACATGGAAATTCCGGTAAGCACCTGTCTGGTGGTGAGCGTTCCATGCTGTCCGGTTTCCAGGAAGCTGCACAGAAAATTCAGGAGAAGGATGAATATGCACTTGTTCCGTTCTTCCGTTTTTATGATACTGTACATACTTTCCTGGATGGTTCGATTCGTCGTGTAATTGAGCGTTGCCAGAAAGCTGCTGACAACGGGGACGGCATCGAACAGCAGGATGTAGATGTACTGAAACTTTTGTACTTGATTCGATATATTGATGATATTCCTTCCAATTTGGACAATATCGTAATTCTTATGGCAGACGATATTCGTGTGGATAAGATTATCATGCGTGAAGCTGTCCGAGGATGCCTTGATCGTCTGATGAGCCAGAACTATATCGGCAGAACTGGTGACACTTATAACTTCCTGACTGACGAAGAACAGGATATTCAGCGTGAAATAAGAGATACAAATGTGGATACAGCTTCTATCGTAGAGCGTATTGCTCAGATGATTTACGGTGATATTTTCACAACTAAGAAGTTCCGTTATGGAAAATATGACTTTGCCTTCGACCAGATGGTAGATGGTATTACTGTTGGTGTGGCAACAGGCGGTATGCGTCTGCGTTTCCTGACCGTTGCTACCGATGCTATTGAAAAAACGGATTATCGTCTGATGGCAGAATCCAAAGGCAACGAAGCAATCGTAGTTCTGGCTGATACGCCTTACTATGAATCTCTGGAATCTGCTATGAAGATTCGCAAGTATGTAAAGCAGAGAAATGTAAGCCAGCTTCCGAAAACTGTGCAGAAAATCATCAGTGACCAGCAGGACGAAGCCGGAAAATATGAGCTGAGTGCCATGAGCGAATTGCAAAATGCTATCGAGGGGGCACAGTTCTATGTAGACGGTGAACATCTGGAAACCAAAGCCGGAAATGCCAAGAGTAAGATTGACCAGTCTCTTGAATATCTGGTTGCTCATGTATATAGCAAGCTTGACCTGATTACAGATAATGCAGGCAGTGATGCAGATATTATTGCGATTCTGACAGGTGCGGTAACGGCACTTCCGGGCATGGAGCCAAACCGTGATGCTGCTTCCGCTATGGAAGAATATCTGGAAATGCAGGATGCGAAAAAACTGCCGACATCTATGGCAGACGTGCAAAGCAAATATAGTGCAATTCCGTATGGATGGAAAGAAATTGATATTGCTGCGGTTGCGGCACAGCTGATTTATTCCCAGAAAGTAACCATCAAGTATGCAGGCAATACCATTCAGCCAGATGACCCGAAATTGCCAGATATGCTCCGAAAAAAGAGTGAGATCGGCAAGACTTCCATCAGCAAGCGTAAAACCATTTCTGCTACGATGATGCGTGATGTAAAAACGATGCTCCGAGAGTATTTCGACATCATGGATGTACCGGACGATGAAGATGGGCTGATTCGCTTTGTGACTGAGAAATTTGGTGAACAGCGTGATTACTATACTTCTCTGGATGCCCGTTATGACGGACATAAATACCCAGACCGTGCATTAGTTCAGGAAACCATTCATCTGATGGATGATGTACTTTCTCAGAAGAAAGACAATATTGCCCTGATTGAGCGTGTGCTGAAAAAAGAGGATGCTCTTTTCGACAATAAAGAAGCCATGAGCAACGGCATTGAAAACTTCTTCAAAACCCAGGTAACAGTATTCGACCAGGCAGTGCAGTTTGAAAAATCTCTGCATGATGATCTTGACTGTATCGCAGAAAATGAGGAAGCACACAAGGCACTGAATACCATTCGTTTGATTATCATGGTTCAGACCGGAAGTAAGTTCAACTATAACCGGATTCGTGAACTGAATCCGCTGATGGATACGGTTCGTACAGCTCATGACAAGATGTTGGAAGAAAAACGTGTTGAAATTCTGGAAACGGTTCGTCAGTGTATGGAAGCAACCCACACTGCCGCAAACGGCGATTCCAAGGTATCCCATCTGATTGAGAAATCAGATCGGTATTTCAGCCAATGCAAGGAGAAAATCGCAGAATTAAAGAGCCTTGCCCTTCTGGATGCCATGTTTCTGCCAATGTGTCAGTACAAGGATGATACAGTCAGCAATATTGAATCTGTTTTGGAACCGCCTGCACCGAAGCCACAGGTACAGCCGACACAGCAAGGAAAAGAGCAAGCAACTGCAAAGAAAAAGGTTGTCCGAGCCTATAACCGTCAGGTTGTATTCCAGGCAAAGACCTTACAGACGGATGCGGATATTGATGATTATGTAGAGAAGATTCGTTCTCAGCTGAAACAGTTGCTGAAGAATTGCGACGAAATTAAGCTGAATTAAGGAGTGTACCTATGGAAGAATTACTTGAAAGACTGGTTATTGCAGTTGAACAGCAAAATTCAGCTTTTCCTTGGGATAGTGTAATTTCGATATTAGCACTAATTGCTTCATGGGTTACAATTTTCTTTTTGCTCAAGGAACGAAGTGAGAAAAATCGCCCTTATATGCAAATATCGTTTGAACTTGTTCGCTCAACGTTGGCGTGCATTGTTTTGAGAAATGTTGGCACGGTTCCATTGGAAGTTAAAAGTTTGACGTTTAATGAAACTTTTACCAAACAGTTGCAAACGAAAACGCAGAAACGATTAAAAAAGAAAGAATCGACAAGTATTGTGATTTTTCCAAATCAGAAATGGGTTATTTCATTTGATACAAATATTTTTAATATCATAAACGATTTTGAAGAAAAAACAGTAAGGATTGGTTACGAATATTGTAAGTATGGGAAAAACAAATCTTATATTGAAAAAATTGCAATCGATTTTTCAGAGTACAGTGGATTTTTAAACTATATTTCAGAAGTGGATGAGTTTAAAAATAGCGTTGATAATTTGAGAAAATCAATGGAGAATATTGATAAAGGTATTAAGAAATTGTCTGTTCGAATAGAAGATGGAGAAAATTATGGATAAGAATGCGATTAAAAAATTTGCTGTCTGGGCAAGAACAGAGCTGATCGCCCGTGTTTCACTAAAAGGTGTGGAATACGGTATCACAGAGGACAACATTGAGGATGCCAATGCGGACAGTGTTGGCGGAAAAGTCCTCGCTGCCAATGAAAAGAAACAGCGTCAGGCTCTGATTGCCGAGATTAACGATAAAGGATATAAGCAGGTCATGGAAGAGGTTGCCTATACTTGGTTCAATCGCTTCTCTGCTCTGCGATTTATGGAAGTCAACGGCTATCTTCCTTCCCATGTGCGAGTATTCACGGACGAGGAAAACAACTATAAGCCGCAGATTATAACCGAAGCCATTCATCTGGATTTGGATGGACTCGATATGGAAAAGGTCTATGAACTGAAAGATGCAGAAAAGAGCGAAGAACTGTATAAATATCTGCTGATTGTGCAGTGTAACGCTCTGAATAAAATTCTGCCGGGAATGTTTCAGAAGATTGCGGATTACACCGAGCTTCTTCTGCCGGACAATCTGCTTCGTGAAGGCAGTGTGATTCAGCAGATGATTGAGCTGATACCGGAGGATGACTGGAAGGATGCTGTCCAGATTATCGGATGGCTGTATCAGTATTATAACAGCGAGAAAAAAGATGATGTTTTCACAGCACTGAAAAAGAATGTAAAAATCACAAAAGAAAACATACCTGCAGCAACCCAGCTTTTCACACCGGACTGGATTGTTCGCTATATGGTAGAGAACAGCCTTGGTCGTCTGTGGTTGGAGGGACACCCGGATGTGAAAGAACAGCTTCTTCCTACAGAGGAAGAACAGTCTGTTTATGCTGCCGGAAATCGTGACCCGGAAGATACCAAATGGCACTACTATCTGGAAGAAGCCGAGCAGGAACCGGAAGTGCAGGCACAGCTTGCCGAGATTCGCAAAGAATACGCTGCACTGACACCGGATCAGCTGAAAGTCATTGATCCTTGCTCCGGTTCTGGTCATATTCTTGCGTATATGTTTGATGTGCTGATGAAGATTTATGAATCCTACGGCTACACCACCCGTGAAGCGGTGGCAAGCATTGTAGAAAATAATCTTTACGGTCTGGATATTGATGACCGTGCGGCACAGCTGGCTTATTTTGCAGTAATGATGAAAGCCCGTCAGTATGACCGCCGATTCTTCAGCCGTGGTATTCAGCCCCATGTTTATGCCATCGTGGAGAGCAATCATGTAGATAAATTTGCCGTGGACTATTTCTGTAATGGCGATGCGAAGCTCACAGCCGCTATGAATACCATCATCAAAGAACTGCATGATGCAAAGGAATATGGTTCGATTCTAACCGTAACACCGCAAGATTGGTCTGCACTGTATGAACGCTTTGCTGAGATTACAGAAGATATAAATATGTCCCGTGAGGCGGCACTGAGAGGATTACTGCCGTTGGTACAGGTGGCAGAAGCACTGGCACTGAAGTATGATGCGGTTGTAACGAACCCGCCGTATATGAGTAGTTCAGGAATGGGAAGCAAATTAACTGACTATGCAAAAAAGAATTATCCTAATAGTAAAAGTGATTTATATGCAATGTTTATTCAAGTATGTATTCACTTTGGAAAAAGGCACGCTTTTGAAGCATTGATAACTCAACATTCTTGGATGTTTTTGGGAAGTTATGAGAAACTGAGAGATGATATTTATAAAAAAACTATTGTAAACATGGCACATCTTGGGGCAAGAGCCTTCGAAGAAATTGCAGGGGAAGTTGTTCAAACCACAGCATTTGTTCTCTATAATAGTGAAATATTGGATTATGCCGGAAAATATGTAAGACTTGTTGCAGAAACTTCTCAGAATGATAAAGAGAAAAAGTATTTAAGCAAAGAAAATCTGTATAGCAAAAGGCAGAAAGAATATGCAAGCCTTCCGTCAGCTCCAGTAGGTTATTGGGTTGGTGATGCTGTATTTAGAGCATTTAAGGAATATCCTCATATTTCTGATATTGGAGAAGCAAAAGCAGGAATGACAACTGGCGATAATGACAGATTTTTAAGATTATGGCACGAAGTGAAAAATTCTAAAATTGGTATGGGATGTCATAATTCAGATGAAGCAAAAAAATCTGAAAAGAAATGGTTCCCATATAATAAAGGTGGTGGATTCCGAAAATGGTATGGCTTAAATGATTATGTCGTCCTTTGGGAAAATGATGGATATGCAATTAAGAATGCAACTAAGCAGGGAAGAAAAATTGCAAGTGTACGAAGTGAACGCCTATATTTCCGTAAATCAATAACATGGGCTACTTTAACAACAGGAATGATCTCATGTAGAAATTCCGAGTACGGTCATCTTTTTGATGATAAAGGCTCAAGTTGTTTTATGCCAGATAGAGAATATAATTATGTCCTTGCATTTATAAATTCAGTGGTTGGAGATTATTTTCTTCATGTTTTGAACCCTACAATGTCGTTTCAATCTGGAAATATAGGGGCTTTGCCAATTATAAGTGAAAAGGTAGCGGATTCTTCTATAAATAATTTATCTTTAGAAAATGTTAATTTGTGCAAAGCCGATTGGGACTCATTTGAAACCTCATGGGACTTTCAGCGTCACCCGCTGCTTCGTAAAGTTCCGACTATTGCCGAAGCCTTTGACCAGTGGCAGACTGAATGTAACAATCGTTTCAATCAGCTGAAAGCCAATGAGGAAGAATTGAACCGTATTTTCATTGACATTTATGGTTTACAGGATGAGCTGACACCGGAGGTTGAGGATAAGGATGTTACTGTCCGCAAAGCTGACCTTGGCAGAGATATTCGCTCTTTCATTTCCTATGCGGTTGGCTGTATGTTTGGTCGTTACTCTCTGGATGTGGATGGGCTTGCCTATGCAGGCGGCGAATGGGACAATAGCAAGTATGCTTCTTTCGCTGCGGATAAGGATAACATTATCCCCATCTGCGACGATGAATACTTCGAGGATGATATTGTCGGTCTGTTCGTGAAGTTTGTGAAAACCGTCTACGGCGCAGATACGCTGGACGAAAATCTGAAATTCATTGCGGATGCCCTCGGCGGCAAGGGGCAGCCGAAGGACGTGATTCGGAATTACTTCCTGAGCAACTTCTACTCCGACCACTGCAAGATTTATCAGAAACGCCCGATTTACTGGCTGTTTGACAGTGGAAAAAAGAACGGCTTCAAGGCGCTGATCTATATGCACCGCTATCAGCCGGACACCATTGCCCGTATCCGTACCGACTATGTGCATGAACAGCAGGCTCGTTATCGCACTGCTATTGTCGATTTGGAACAGCGTATTGCCAATGCTTCCACTGGTGAGCGTGTGAAGCTGAACAAAAAGCTGACTACCTTGCAGGCACAGGATACTGAAATCAGAACCTATGAAGAAAAGATTCATCACCTTGCTGACCAGATGATTTCGATTGATCTGGACGATGGCGTGAAAAAGAATTATGTAATTTTCCAGGATGTGTTGGCTAAAATAAAGTAAAGGGGAAAAGATGACTCGAAACAAATTAGAACTGAGAGAAAAAGCTAATATTGAGAAGTATATACATAACAATACTAAGGGCTGTGTTGATGCAATAATGGAATTGTATAATCGTATTCCAGATATTGGAGGTGTATTTAAGTCTCTTTTTAGATATAGACCATTAAATTCATATGAACTTGATAGCTTGGAGAATGAAACTATTTTTATGCGGTGGCCATCATCATATGAGGATGAAAGTGATTGTACACCGGTATTTGATTTGAAAGAGATTAGTCAATACATCATCAAAAAGAACCATCCGGCTCTTAATACAGAAAAAGTATTTGATGCATTTGTTGATGTTGACGATATCATGTCGAATGATAAAGTTAAAGAGAAAGTAAATGATATGAGAGACATGTGGATGATTGCATGTTTTACCGAAACTCATGATAATCAAAAGATGTGGTTGCGATACGCAGATAATGCTAGCGGTATTTGTTTAGTATATAGTTTCTACGAGGTATTAAATGCTGTTAAAGCTATTGATGGTATGAGTATCATGCCCGTAAGATATGTAGATAATAGAGAACAGTATTCTGATATTTGCTTAAATCATAAGGATTTGCTTGATTCTGATGATGAGTCTGAATCAAAATATCAATTAACCTGCACAACAAAAGAACGATTGAAATACAGTTTTGAGGAAGAATGGAGATTGATTTACGAGAGAAGCAGGGAAGATGCAGATGGAGAAAAAATTGGAGACAGTATTCCGTTTATAAAACCGGCATTGATTATTTGTGGCGATTCATTGAACAGAAAATCATCGGAATATCAAAGACTTGTTGAGATAGCAAAAGAAAAAAATATTGTTGTGCTGTAGTAGGGGAGGTTATCAATAATTTTGGACTCGCTGAGTTTAAAATTTAAAAGCATTAAAATAATGTAAATATTTAAGCATAGGAAGGAGAATTATATGACACTACAAGAAGTGGTTGCAAGATTTAATACAACTCCGTTTTTGTTTGCGGGTTCTGGGATTACCAGAAGATATTATGGATTACCAGACTGGGTTGGCTTATTAACATATTTTGCTGAGAAGGTAAAAAAAGATCCGTTTGCTTATAGATTTTATGAAAATAAAGCTAGCGAGGCGGAACATACAGAAGAAAAACTTCCATTAGTTGCAAGCTATATTGAAAAAGATTTTAATGATGCTTGGTTTAATAATGAAGAAGGAATACGTTCAGATTCAGAAAAAGTATACAGTTCAGTTTCCACTGGGGTTTCTCCTTTTAAGGCAGAAATAAGTGAATATATTGCTTCACTGTCAACGGTTAATCCTGCTTATGCGGATGAAGTTGAAAAACTCAGAAATATTGCAAAAGATAATTTGTCCGGTGTGATTACAACAAATTATGATTGCTTTTTCGAGAATATTTTTGAGGGTTATAAAACTTTTGTGGGACAGGATGAACTAGTATTTTCACAGTTGCAAGGAATTGCGGAAATCTATAAAATTCATGGTTCTGTACAAAATCCAGAATCCATTGTCATTAACAAAGCAGATTATCAAAAATTTCATGACAAAGGAAAATATCTTGCCGCAAAATTGATGACGATTTTTATGGAATATCCGATTATTTTCATAGGTTACTCTATTTCAGATTCAGATATTCAGGCGATTCTTAGCGATG
>ERZ1032794.432-NODE-432-length-12093-cov-4.986293_pt1 | contig 12093 bp, 11 predicted proteins | sample MGYA00516957_ERZ1032794 | MGnify/ENA primary metagenome ERZ1032794 (study PRJEB33719, sample SAMN04262543) | wastewater metagenome | biome: sewage system; feature: street-access sewage; material: sewage | place: Peru: Lima | collected 2013-01-15 ... | reverse complement strand
ATATTGAAGAATCCTGCTGTATTGGCTACAGCAAAACCTAAACCAGTTAAAATTAGTGGTGTCGCTAAACGAATAACTTCACCAATGTTGTATGAGCTACCTAAAGCTCCGTTTAACATTGCGCTATATCCAGCAATTGGATTGTAACCAAAAGCTAACATAATCACTGCACCTAATAATAATCCGAAAAGTACGGAAAGAACTGGCACTGCTAAATTTTTAAGTGTTGACTCTTGCTTATTCACTAGCCACAGCCCCTTTCCTTACTTCTTCAAGTGGTACACCAGCCATAAGTAAACCTAGTTCTTGTTCGTTTGTTTCTGATGGTTTCACAATACCTGTAATATTACCATCAAACATAACCGCAATACGGTCAGATACATTTAAAATTTCATCAAGCTCGAAACTCACTACTAAAACACCTTTTCCATTATCTCTTTGTTCAATCAAACGTTTGTGAATATATTCAATCGCTCCAACGTCTAAACCACGAGTTGGTTGAGCAACCATTAACATATCTGGATCACGGTCAATTTCACGAGCAATAATTGCTTTTTGTTGGTTTCCTCCTGATAAAGCACTAGCAGGAACTAACTCATTTGGTGTTCTAACATCAAATTCTTCGATCAATTTTCTTGCATGGGAATTAATTTCCTTGTAATTCAAGAGACCGTTTTTACTTAGAGGTTCTTTGTAGTACGTTTGAAGCGCGATGTTTTCTGATAAGGTCATTGGTAACACTAAACCATAACGATGACGATCCTCAGGTACATGTCCCATACTATTTTCAGTGATTTCACGAGGTCGTTTGTTGGTCATATCTTTACCATTAATCTCGATCGTACCACTTTCAACTTTACGCATACCAGCAATTGCTTGAAGTAACTCACTTTGTCCGTTACCATCAATTCCTGCAATCCCCACTACTTCTCCTGCGCGAACTTCTAAATTAAGATTTTTAACAGCATCTAAGCCACGGTTTTCTTTTACTACTAAATCTTTAATTTGTAACACAGGTTTTGTTGGGTTTGATGGTCCCTTCAGTGTCTTAAATGACACTGAACGACCTACCATCAAATCTGCCAACTCTTGTTGAGTGACATCTGCAACATTAACGGTATCAATACTTTTACCTCGTCGAATAACCGTACAACGGTCAGCCACTGCTTTGATTTCATCTAATTTATGTGTAATCAGAACAATTGACTTACCTTCTTTAACTAAACCGTGCATGATTTCAATTAACTCATCAATTTCTTGAGGTGTTAACACAGCAGTTGGTTCATCAAAGATTAAGATTTCGGCTCCACGATAGAGTGTTTTTAAGATTTCAACACGTTGTTGCATCCCTACTGAAATGTTACTTACCAGTTCTTTAGGATCAATCTTAAATCCATATCTATCCGAAACAGCCATGATTTCCTCAAAAGCTTTTTTCTTATCAATTACACCAGCTTTTGTTGGTTCACTACCTAAAACAATATTTTCCTCTACAGTGAAATTATCAATCAACATGAAATGTTGATGAACCATTCCGATACCAAGTTTATTGGCAACTGTGGGATTAGCGATTTTTTCTTCTTTTCCATTAATTGTAATAGACCCAGAAGTAGGTTCTAATAGTCCTGATAAGATGTTCATAAGAGTTGACTTACCAGCTCCGTTTTCTCCTAGTAACGCATGAATCTCACCTTTTTTTACTTTAAGATTAATATTATCGTTGGCTTTAAACGATCCAAAAGCTTTAGTAATATTATTCATTTCAATCACGTATTGTGATTCATCCACTTTCTTCAGTTCCTAACTATTTCGGATATATAATTTTAACTGATCAACAAGTTATTTAATTATTTTGTTGGTTTTTCTGGAACTTCAACTTTTCCGTCGATGATTTGAGTTTTAGCATCATCTACAGCTTTTAATACGTCTTCTGATAATTGACCTTTAGTTAAGTCAACACCACCGTCTTTAAGACCGTAAACTAATGTTTCTCCACCAGGGAATTTATCTTCGTTTGCTTTACCAGAGATATCTTTAACAACTGTTCCTACACCTTTAAGAGTTGAAGTTAATGTAACGTTTCCGCCATCATATTTACCTTCTTCTTCTTGGTCACGGTCAACACCGATTACCCAAACTTTATCTTTTGGATTAGTTTTCATGATGTCACGAGCTTCTGAGAATACACCGTTACCAGTATCACCTGAAGCGTGGAAGATTACATCTACACCACTCTTGTACATTGCAGCAGCGATTGATTTACCTTTAGCAGCATCACCAAATGAACCAGCATATTGAACGTCAACTTTAATTTCTGGATCTACTGATTTAACACCAGCAACAAATCCAGCTTCAAAACGTCCGATAACTTCACCTTCTTGTCCACCTACAAAACCAACTTTTTTAGTTTGAGTTGTTTGAGCAGCAGCAATACCAGCTAAGTAAGCAGCTTCGTTATCTTTAAATACAACAGAAGCAACATTTTCTTTACCTTCTACAACAGAGTCAATGATAACAAAGTTGTTGTCTTTTTTACTATCTGCGATTTCTTCAATAGCAGGTTGTAATTTGAATCCAATACCAAAGATTGTTTTGAATCCATCATTGATTGCTTGGTTTAAGTTAGGTAAGAAATCTGAATCTGAGTTAGATTGGTAGTAGTTGAAACCATCTTTCCCTTTTTCTTTGTTGTTTTCTTTACCCCATTCTTGTAAACCTTCCCAAGCTGATTGGTTAAATGATTTATCATCAACCCCACCAACGTCAGTTACTAAAGCAACTGAATGGTTAGCTCCGTCTTTTCCGCCATCTTTTTAAGCATCGTCGTGATTATTAGTGTTTCCGCCAACAAAATGATTTAGCGTTTAAGTTAATGCTAATGCCAAACCTGTCTTTAATAATGTACTTTTTTTCATTGTGTTATTCCCTCCAGAATTTTTTTATGTAAATTTTTAACACCGTAATTGACTAGCCCATTTGATCGCTTTCAAATGAGTAGGGTAGAAGCTCGGAAACTGTTGTCTCTTTGATGTCGCCTTTTGTGTTAACTAGGCTGACTGGCATATCAGGGCTACAAAATTCAACCATGACTTGACGACAAGCACCACAAGGAGAAATTGGGTCTTCAGTCTCTCCAGCAACAACTAGATGACTAAATGACATGTTTCCTTCTGAGACTGCTTTAAAAAAGGCAGTTCGCTCAGCACAATTTGTTAATCCAAATGAGGCATTTTCAATGTTACATCCTTGAAATACTTCACCTGACTCAGTAATCAAAGCAGCTCCAACTGGAAATTTAGAGTACGGCACGTAGGCTTTTTCCATTGCTTCGATTGCTGTGTTAATCCATTCTTGTTTTGCTGACATACTAAAAGATTCCTTTCTTTTTTAAGACTTTGTTGTAACTAGCGATTCTTTCTAGGTAAAACAGTTAACTATACCTATTTAAAAGAATAAAGAAATCTTGTTCACACAACTCTTAAATCTCACAAATGATAACGTAACAAGCTTACTGATATGATAAGATGCTTCATAAAAATAAGTTGAGACATTACCTTAACGAAATTTTAGCCTCCTTTCGCTTTTTAAAGCCCTCTCAATTTTACCATTATTTCACACAATAAACAGTAAAATTAAAGACAAAAATCAGAATACCGTTCTAAATCTGCAATAGCTTCATTTATTAACATTAAAAAACTTTCATTATTGAATTCAGAAGCGATATTCTTTCACTTTAAATTAGGTAAAAAAGACCTTTAATCAAACTATATCTCCAAAAATAAAGATACTATTTTTAGTGAATTTTTTCAATATGATTTGATATTTTCATGAACAATTTCTTTTTGTCTCTATCTATTATTCGGTAATCACTTTATGAATTAAGATAGGTTCTACTCCATCTTCACCAATTTCGATGTTATCGTAAAGTACTTTTTTAACATCTTCCACGTCTTCACGATTTGAATAGATTGTTACTAATGATTCGCCCTCTTTTACAGCGTCTCCTACTTTTTTGTTAAGGAATAAACCAACACCATAATCAATAGCTTCTTCTTTAGTTCGACGACCTGCACCTAGTAACATAGCAGCAATACCAATTTGGTCAGCTACCATTTTTGATACAACGCCTGTTTGTTTAGATGACACTTCAATGACATACTTAGCTTGTGGTAATTTCTCTGGATGGTCGACAACTGAGTCATCTCCACCTTGGTTTCTAATCATCTCTTTAAACTTATCTACTGCTTTACCATTAGCAATATTTTCTTCTAACATATGACGAGCTTCTTCAAGAGTTTCTGCTTTTTTAGCTAATACAACCATTTGACTTCCTAATGTATAAACCATTTCCATCAAATCTTCTGGTCCATTGCCTTTCAAAGCATCAATAGCTTCTTTGATTTCGTTAGCGTTTCCAATAGCATTTCCAAGAGGTTGTGACATATCAGAAATAATAGCCATTGTTTGACGATTAGCTAACTTACCAATACGAACCATTGTATGAGCCAAACGTTCTGCATCTTCTAAACTCTTCATAAAGGCGCCGTCACCTGTTGTTACATCTAACACAATGGCATCTGCCCCTGAAGCAATTTTTTTACTCATGATCGAACTAGCAATTAAAGGAATTGAATCCACTGTTGCTGTCACATCACGTAAAGCGTATATTTTTTTATCTGCTGGAGCTAAATCTCCTGATTGTCCAGTTACGGCAACATAACTTTCATTTACTAAGCGTATAAAGTCATCATTGGGAATTTCAACTTGAAAACCTGGGATTGCTTCTAATTTGTCAATAGTTCCACCAGTATGTCCTAATCCACGACCACTCATTTTAGCAACTGCTGCTCCAACTGAGGCAACTAAAGGAGCTAATACAATTGTTGTTGTGTCTCCCACACCACCTGTTGAGTGTTTATCTACTTTAATACCTTCGATTTCAGATAAGTCGATCACATCACCTGAATGACTCATAGCCATTGTTAAAGATGTAATTTCTTCATCTGTCATATCTTTAAAGTAAATCGACATTAACAAGGCACTCATTTGATAGTCGGTAATACTACCATCTGTGTAACCTGAAACGATGAACTTAATTTCTTCTTCAGAAAGAATGCCACCATCTCGTTTTTTTTGAATCAAATCTACCATTCTCATGAATAAAAACCTCAATTCTTTTTTAGTAAAACGATTTACGAAAGGGATAAAACCAATTAGTAAAACGATTTACTTTTGATTGTTTTTCTTTAATAGCGCTTACAAGAAGAATTTTAGCACACGTTTTGATTATTTGTCAACTGGTTGTGTGCTTCCTCTAACGATAAATTCCGTTTCAAATGTCTTATTAGGAATTTTAACTCCCGGGTTCTTAATTGACTGAAATAAATACGTTGCTGCAGTATAGCCAATCTCAAAAGCTGGTTGAGCAACCGTTGTTAAAGGGGGATTCAAATAAGATGATATCTCTAAATCATCAAAACCGATAACAGATAAATCATCTGGAATAGTTAAACCTAATTCATACGCAGCTCGGTAGGCACCAATAGCCATTTGATCATTCCCACAACAAAGAGCTGTTACTTTAGTTCTCTTCAATAAGCGTTTTGCTGCTTCATAGCCACCTTCAATTGTTACTGGACCATCTTCAATCCATTCACTTTGGAAGGAAATCTGATTATCTGTTAAGCATTGACGATAAGCTTCATATCTCTCTGACATTTCATAATAGCCTAATTCATTGGTTAACATACCTATACTTTTATGGCCATTGTTAACTAAATATTGAACAGATTCATAACTACCTTCATACTCTTTTACTAATAAATTACCTTCTGCCCTTGTATTTAATCCTCTATCAATTAATAAATAGGGACTTGATTGTAAGCTTGTCTCAATCTCTAATGAGTTAGGACTTGCTAAAATAATTCCTGCTACAGAACGATTTAGTAACTGCTTAATGTAGCTTTTTTCCATTTCATGGGAATGGTTCGAATTACATAATAGAATCATGTAATCTTTTTTAGTTAAATAAGCTTCTACCCCTTCAATTACTTTCGAGAAAAACAAATCAGTCACATCAGGTACAATCATACCAATTGTTTTTGATTCTCGTTTGATTAAATTCTGAGCAAAATAATCTGGATTATAATCGTGATCCTTAACCGCTTTCAAAACACGTTGACGTGTGTCTTCGCTAAAGCGTTGACCTTTATTATTTAATATTTGAGAAACTGTTGTTATGGACACTCCTGTGATTTGGGCAATATCTTTAATTGTTGTCTTCATAATCACCGTTCCCCCTTCCTTTACCAAAGCCATCATATCAAAATTTACTAAAAAAAGGTAGCGTTTTTATGAAATAAAAAAACACAAAGCTAATTAGCTTCGTGTTTAACCACCGATTAAGAAGTCTAAAACATTCCAACCATCTGATGTTTCTGCTCGGTACAATTCAGTAAAGCCACAACGGCTACAACTAACTGTAATAAATTTCTTATTTTGAACATCAAATATTTTAGCAAAGTTACCGCCTGTTGCTTGAAATTGATCTGATACGTAATGGTTATTGCCGCATTTGTCACAATGATATTGTTTCTTTTCCATTTTATTTCTCCCTCATTTCTTGTTAAAGAGAGTGTATCATGAGCCCTTGAAAATCTCTATCCGTCTCCAGTCTTAATTTTGACCGTGAGTTCTTAGCTGCCCATAAGTCCCAAATTTTTCAATAACTTCTTCTAAATCATCTTCTTTTAATAACACTGGCGTTCCGATTGACTTAGCCCTATAATAAAGTTTTGCGATAAATTCAATGTCTTTAGCAACAGAGAAAGCTGACGCTAAATCTTCACCGATAGCTAATACTCCATGATTGCCTAATAAAATTCCTTTATCCTCTTTCATAGACTCAAAAGCTGTTTCTGCTAATTTTTCTGTACCAAACGTTTCATAGCCACAACATCTGATTTTACTACCGACTGAACCAATAATGTAATGAAGAGGTAAGATATCTTCATGTAAACAAGCAAAAACTGTAGCATAGTCTGAGTGTGTATGTACAACAGCATTCACATCAGTTGTTCTTTCATAAAAAATACGATGCATGTCATACTCACTAGACGGTTTACGCTCACCTTCCAAAATTTCCCCTTCTAAAGTCATTAAGACAATATCTTCTTTAGTCGTTTCCATATAAGGAATTCCGCTTGGTGTAATCAACATCACTTGTTCTTCTCTGATAAAAATACTTAAATTGCCACCAGTGCCTGTTGTTAGTCCTTCTACTAGCATTTGTTTACCGTAGTCAACTAGGGCTTGTCTTTCGTTTATGTATCTCACTAGCTTAGCTCCTTTTCTCCTTAGTAAAATCTAACTTGTTCTTCTTCAAAATAACTCTCTAAATCATAGGCTGAGTAAATCCCTTTATCTGTGACAACGCCACTAATTCTTCCAGGTGGCGTAATATCAAAAGAGGGATAAATTCCCTTAACACTAGGTAATGTGTTAGGAATACCTCGGTACTCTAACACCTGTTTTGGGTCTCGCTCTTCTATTACAATATCTGCTCTACTACCTTTATCAGCGTCAGGTATTCCTGTTACAAAATACGGCACATTATATTGTTGAGCTAAAATAGCCATTTGATTTGTCCCAATCTTATTGGCTATATGACCATCTCTGGCAATGGTATCTGCTGCTGAGGTGAACACATCGATTCCCTTATTTTCCATCACATAAGCTACCATGTTGTCTGTAATCACTGTGGTATCAAAGCCTAAATCAGCAGCACAACTAGAAGTCAGACGTGCTCCTTGTAAGTAAGGTCTTGTTTCCGCACAATAAACGGTTAATTCACTACCTTCTTCTTTAGCCGCTCTAAGTAAAGTTCCCACAATGGTTTCACCAAAGCACTGGGTTAAAATCGTCCCATGTTTAGGAATTTGTTTTAACAAGTGACGTCCCACCTGGTCCATAATCGTGTAACGGCGATTAAGTGAGTCTATGGTTGTTTGAAAAATGGCTTCAATTGGGGATTCACCTTCTTCTAAAGCCTCTTTTGCAACAGACACACAATTAGTTGTGATTTGCATCATACGATTAGCTGTTGTTGGTCTTGCATAACCAATTGTTGTTGCTGCTTGCTCTAGAAAAAGAAGTTGCTCTTCTTGAGTTAACTCTTGTGCCTCATAAGCAGCTAAGGCCATTCCCATACCAGCAGCTGTGTAAGGTCCTGCACTTTGCGTCACCATATCTGTAATAGCTTGCGCTACCTCAACGTGAGTCTGACACTCCACAAAAACCGTTTGAGTAGGGTAAATACGGCGATCTAAAATTTTGACTTTTCCATTGTTGTACCATGCCACATTCTCATATTGGAGTAAATAAGGCATATGATCATCTGCTCGCTTCACTTGTAACGCCTCTTTCCTTTTGTTTTGCTTGTTCGTAACCTTTTAAAATATCTTGACCTGATTGATAGTTTTGCCGATGAGTCACTAAATCAATGCCTAAACGAAGTAATACTCTCTCCATCTCAAGGCGTTTATCTCCTACCGGGGACTGGCTAATCTCTTTTACTTTAGAATCTCCAATCACACGACGAATGACCTCAGTCCCAAGATAACCAAGTGTATCCGTCATTACTTTCTCCACATATTCATTAATGAATGCTTCATTATTATACAACTCTAGTGTGATAGCTACTGCCATTTTTTGTTTCAATCCGTCTTTAACTAACTCATAAAGAGAGCTAATGGTTTCCTCTAGCCCTTCTTTAAAAGAAGAATCAGTTTCAAAATAATCATTTTTGGCAAGAGGAAACATTAAATGTGCCAATACGTTTCCAATGTCATATCCCATAGGTCCATAAAAGGCAAACTCAGGATCAATCACTTTTAGCCCTTTGTCATTAATAAAAATAGAACCTGAATGTAAATCACCATGTATCAGTGATTGAGCATTATTCATGTAATTATTTCTCAACACACCAACTTCTTTTAGTAAGACTTGGTTACCATAGATATTTTTGTCAACAAATGCTTGGTTTTCTTCTAAAATAACGTTTCGTTGTTTGTAATTATTGTAAGGTTCTGTAAATACTAAGTCTTCACTAATATCGCACATCTCAACATTCACAAAATGAGCTACTTTTCGTTTTTTATCATGACGATCCCAAATTAAATCTGTCGTTGAAAGAAGTGTTTCAACTAAAAAGACACTGATGTCTTTAGCCAAATGAGGAAACATTCTTTTTTTCTCTAGTTCATACCGTAAATTTTGATAAGCTGATATGTCTTCCATAATTAAAGCTGCCATTGTGTCATCGTAATGATACACTTCTGGGACAAATTCAGGCACTAACTCATATTGAATGCGTAAAATATCCGCTTCGATTCGGCTGCGATTAATATCTAAAGGACGACCTGATGAACGTAATAACGTATCTGCTTGTTTCACCACAACACTTTTCCCTGTCTTTTCTTCTTTTACTAGAAAGACATAGTTGATATTACCATCTCCTATTTCTGTAACTTCCAGTATAGCATCAGGTGCAAAGATGTTTGTTTTAGTGAGGACGTACGTCTTAACTGTCTCTCTAGACATTAAGACATGATGTTTAAATAATGACACGTTTCAACCTCCTTTATCTTCTAGTTAATCATATAATAAAAAAGGCAAGACTGCGATATAAGTTTTATGACTTATAGCCTGTCTCACCTTTTCTGATTATTTACTTTTTTATGATAGAACTAAACTTAACACAAGTCCTACAATTTGAGCCCCGTTAAACAAAACTAAGTTTTTAATAGCTATACTAAATGTGGTTGCTTTTTCTTGTTTGCGGCTAAATGTTCTCACATTATCGTGAATTTTAGGAAATGTTCCTAAAACAATCAGCATTGCCCAGTGATACACACCAAAGACTACGCCTAAACCGATAAATAAGTAACAACTATACATTAACACTTGGAATAATGTAACTCCGTTCTCTTTACCAATGTAATAAGGTAGCGTGTAACGGTGATTACTGATATCTTGCTCTAAATCACATAAGTTATTAGCTAACATGATGTTGGCAATAGTAAATATCATTGGAATAGATGCCCAAATAATCGTCATCAATGCCTTTAACTGCATTTGAAAGAAAATTTGGCCTTCTGCTATCGCAAAATTTAAAATACCTAAATCATAGATATTCAAATAAATGGTAATAAAGAAAATACCAAATCCCATAGTTACTCCACTAAAGATTTCACCTAGTGGCATTCTTGATAGAGGGACTGGGCCAAAGGTATAAAAAATACCAATTAAGAAACAAGCTCCACCCATTAATAGTAATAATAAACTCGTTTGTAGCGTTAGATACAAACCAATTAAACTTGAAAAAGCAATCATGGAATAGATTAAGTAGCTAACTTTCTTTTCGCTTAGCTTAGCTGTTCCAATAATATTGGTGTTTTCTTGGTAATCATCATTTTTAGCTTTTTTAAAATCCATTAGATTATTTATTGCTGTTGTGGCCATATCAAATACCAACATTGCTAAAAAGAACAACATCATATTTTCCCCATGAATCTGACCAAAGGCTACAGCTGAAAACAACAAACCAATGATGAATGGAAATAAACTAGCTAGCTTCGTTCTAATTTCAACCAATTCAAAAAATATTTTCATTGTCATCCCTTAAACCCTCACTATTTCAACTCTTTAATGTCTTTCACCTTGTAAGGCGAATCTTCATTTAATACAAAACGATCTTTAACTCCACTACTTAAGTAGATATCATCTTCTTTTGTCACAAAAATAGCATCAATATCTTTTCTATTTTCCACATACTCCATACCGCCTTTAACACCCATAGAGAATACTGCAGTTGAAAGACCATCACCAGCAACAGATGTATCAGAAATAATAGTCACTCCTGCAATCTCATTTTCAAAAGGATAACCTGTTTTTGAGTTAAATAAATGGTGATATAGTTTACCATCTACTTCAAGGTTTCTTTCATAAATACCTGATGTTACTAAAGACATGTCTTTATTAGTTACAGAACCTACGATAGTATTACGAGCTTCATTAGGGTCTTGGATTCCAATCTTCCATTCGCCATCTTTACTTCTTGGACTATCTCCTAAAACAAAGATATTACCACCTAAGTCTACAATACCTGAAGTTACACCATTATCCACCATCACTTGAACGGCTTCATCTGTAATAAATCCTTTAGCAATCGCTCCTAAATCAAGACGCATGCCTTTTTCTTCTAGAAAGACTGTTTTTTCTTTGTCATCTAATTTAACTTTGTGATAATCAACTAACTTCAACGCTTCATCAATTTCACTTTGTTCTGGTTTTCTAGCATCATCAAAACCAATGTGCCACAACTCAGTAATTGGTCCAATGGTTAAATCAAATCCACCTTTAGAGTCTTCACTAAAATAAAGTGATTTTTCAACTAATCGGTACACATCATCTGAAACTTTGACAGGTTCAATCCCTGCTTTTTCGTTGATTTTTTCTACTTCTGAGCCTGATCCTTTTTCATTCACTGTAATTTTTTTATCCAATTCTCTAATACGAGCGAATGTTTTATCCAACACATCTTCTTTGCCTTTATCAAAAATCTGAACTCTGACATAAGTCCCCATTAAAAATTCTTCTTTTTTATACGGTTCTTTTAACAAAGTTGACTCTTTGGCTGGTGCTTTTTCTGCCTTGTTAGAATCTGTTCCACAAGCCGTTAGGGTCAATCCTAATATAGGAACTAATAATAATAGTAATAAACGTTGATAATGTCTTTTCATCTTTTTCCCTTCTTTCCATCTCTTTTTTCATTTAACTATAATTTATCTGATATTACAAATAAAAAAAAGAAAAGATGTCACAGAAGTCGCTTCATCGGAAATAAGCAAAAATTACAAAAATTTGAAAAATAATTTTCGTGATTTTCTTCTTATTTTCTTGTCGCTAAACACTTCTGTCACAGCCTCTCTCTTTATCTATAATTTCCACCTTCTACACCTAAATACTCTTCTAAGCTTTGACCTGATTCCATAATTTTTTTAGCCTGCTCTTGCCCTACATATCTAACATGCC
>ERZ1032794.426-NODE-426-length-12144-cov-10.471338_pt1 | contig 12144 bp, 7 predicted proteins | sample MGYA00516957_ERZ1032794 | MGnify/ENA primary metagenome ERZ1032794 (study PRJEB33719, sample SAMN04262543) | wastewater metagenome | biome: sewage system; feature: street-access sewage; material: sewage | place: Peru: Lima | collected 2013-01-15 ... | reverse complement strand
GAATGCGCCGCATCCGCCACCTACACGTGGCGCACGCCCTGCGCGTCCGGCACGTTGTTCTGCACATTTTGCGCGGCCGGCACGTCCGATTCGCCCGAATCGGCCATGGGGACCGTCTGCGTAACACTCTGCGTAGCCGATACTGCAGTGTCGGTCATCTGGACGTCCTGCACGATGCCGTACGCGTCCGAATCGGACATTGAGGATACGGAAGCCGTGGAGGCATCGGCGATCGCGTTACGGACCCGCTTGCGTGTGCCGCGCGCCAGCAACGCCTGCATCAGCGCCACGCCAACCGCGGCCGCGATCAGACCGCCGGCGAAACTTCCCGCAAGATAGCCGAGCGCGCTGCCGAAACGCTGCTCGCGCATGCCTTCCATGGTTTCCAACATCACGCCGGACATCGTCGACAGTCCGCCAAGCAAACCAAGCCCGACGCCACGGCTGACGACCTGCCGCACCCTGCGGCGCAGCCACGACGCGGTCGCCATGTATTCGGTCAGCATCGCAAACAGGAAGCAGGCGAGCATATTCGACACGAACGTGCCCACCACGAACGGCGAACCGTTCACCGACGGCAGCAGCAGGTCCGTGGCGCGACGGAAACCGACGCCGACGAAGCCGCCGACGAACACCACGAGATACATCAGACCATCGGCAAGAGGGTTGAATCGCGCCTGCATGCGTTTCATCGGCGCGAGCGGAATCTGCGGCGGATGCTTGGATGCGGCGGCACCGGACGGGCGCACATCCGCGCGCGCCACTTCGGCGACGTCGATCGACTGTGTGGCGGGATTCGGCTCATCACCCGCGTTTGGCGAGTCTGCCGCCCGTTGTTCTTGCGATTCCATCACGTTCCCCTTGTACTTGGCTTTCCGCGGACAGCGTCGTTCCACCCCAGCCATACGGCAACGAGCTGGCCGCAGGTGCCGTCTTCCTAACCTTGTACGAGTCTACACGTGCATTGCAACCAAACATCGAACATGTCCGATTCGGTGGATAACTGTGGATAACTTCGGGTGGCCCTAGACGTCTACGAATGGTTATGGAAGACAGTAAGGCCGCGTCAGACGGACACGTCGCACAGCCGCCGCATCGCATGCCGTGCGTCGCTTTCGTCCTCGCCGCTGAACAGCACGACCAGATAGTCGCCGGCACGCAGCCGCGTATCGCCATGCGGCACGATCTGCCGTTCTCCGCGACGCAGGCCGATCACCAGACAGCCGTACGGCCAGCGCACGTCACGCATCAGCTTGCCGTCCGCGGTCGCGCCCATTTCCACAGGCAGTTCCATGATGCCGTTGTCGATGCGATTGGCGATTGCCGTCGCGCCTCCTTGCGCGCGCATGTACCGTTCCAGCAGCTCGCCGTAGATCGGTTTCGTACGCAGCAGGTCGGAGACGAGCAGCGCGATGAACGCGACGGCGGCGACCGGCAGCATGTGCGTCAACGTGCCGGACATTTCCACGGCCAGCAGAATCGACGTGATCGGTGTTTTCACGGACGCGGCCAGCGTGCCCGTCATCACGCATACCGCGAAAATCGCCACGGAATCGGACGGCAGGTTGCCGAACTGGCGCAACGTCTCGCCGCAGATACCGCCGGCGAGTGAGCCAACCGCGAGAATCGGCATGAAAATGCCGCCGGGAGCGCCTGAACCGAAGCTGGTGGAGGTGAACAGCACTTTCGCCACGAACAGCACGCACAGCATGCCCAAGCCGACGCGCGCATGCTCGGCCATGGCGATCAGGTTCGAGCCGCCGCCGAGCACGTCAGGCAGCCAAATGCCGATTGGCAGCGCGAGTGCGATCGCGATCAAAGGGCGGCTCCATGCGGGAAGCTTGCCGTACAGCGTTTGGAAGCCGAGCAGCGAACGGTTCATCAGCGAACCAACCAAACCGGCCACCAATCCCAGCGGAATCAGCCACCCGTATTCGCCGAGCGGCAGTTGGCCGATGGTGCCGAAGTCAAGCACCGGACGCAGGCCGAAACAGTATTTCGATACGAAATCGGCGGTCAGGGACGCGGCGGTGGCGCCCATCAGAATCGCGGGCGAAAAACTGCGATGCACCCCTTCCAAAGCGAACATCATGCCGGACAGCGGTGCGCTGAACGCGGCGGACAGGCCGGCCGCGGCACCGGCGGTGACCAGATAATGCTCCTGCACGTCCTCACGTTTCTTGCCGCGCAGCCGGTGCGATAGGAACTGCGCGCCCGATGCGCCGATTTGGATGGACGGTCCTTCGCGGCCGAGCGAGAGGCCGAAGAGCGATCCGAGCAGGCCTCCGATGAAGCGAACCGGCAGAATCGTCTGCCATCGCATTTTCAGGCCGCAGATCACCACGCCGTTGGTTTGCGGAATGCCGCTGCCGCCGGCCATCGGCTCTTTTTTGACCATCCATGCGATGGCGAGCGCGGCTGCGATTGCGGCGACCGCCCACGGTGCGACCAGCCACGGGGTTTCGCGGATGCGCGCGTAGATCCAGCGCGCGGTGTCGGTGCCGTATTCGATGCCGAGACGGTAGAGGACGACGAGGAAGCCGGAAATCAGGCCGACGAGAATGCCGGCAGCGGCCATCTTCCATTTCAGGTGGTCGAATCGCGGGACCAGTTTGCTGAACCTGTCAAACCTGTCGAACCTGTCGTTAGGCGGCATTGCAGTCATCGCACTCCCCTTTTCCGTTCCTCCGCCGCGCACCCCGTCGGTGTGTATGCGGTGTGCGTCATACGCGCACGCCATCGCACGCACCATACGCAAAGTGCCGGCAGGCACAGGCCCACCGGCACTTGTCATTGACGTTCGTTGCCGACGTTCATATCGACGAATCAGCCGAATCAGCTTCAGTCGATCAGCGAGTTGATCTGGATGATGTGGTCGCGCTGCGGGCCGGTGCCGATCACGGAAATGCGGCAGCCGGACAGTTCCTCAAGACGCTTGACGTAATCCTGGCAGGTCTTCGGCAGATCGTTGAAGTCATGGACCTGGGAAATGTCCTCGTCCCAACCCGGCATGGACTCGTAAATCGGCTTCGCGGCGGCGAACTCGGCCTGGTCGGTCGGCATATCGTCGCGACGCTCGCCGTTGACGTCGTACGCCACGCACAGCGGGATTTCCTTGAGGCCGGTGAGCACGTCGAGCTTGGTGAGCACGATGTCGGTCAGGCCGTTGACCTGGGCCGCGTAACGGTTGACGACCGCGTCGAACCAACCGCAGCGACGCGGACGGCCGGTGGTCACGCCGTACTCGTGGCCTTGGGCGCGCAGCCATTCGCCGTCCTCGCCGAACAGTTCGGTCGGGAACGGGCCTTCGCCCACGCGGGTCACATACGCCTTGGAGACGCCGATCACGCGGGTGATCTTGGTCGGGCCAACGCCGGTGCCGGTGCAGGCGCCGCCGGCGGTCGGGTTGGAGGAAGTCACGAACGGGTAGGTGCCGTGGTCCACGTCGAGCATGGTGGCCTGGCCGCCTTCGAACAGCACGGTCTTGCCCTCGTCGAGCGCCTTGTTGAGCACCAGGGAGGTGTTGGCAACGTACGGCTTCAGGCGTTCGCCGAGCTTGAGCAGCTCGTCGGTGGTCTCGTCCACGTCGATCGGGCGACGGTTGTACAGCTTGACGAGCATCTGGTTCTTCTGATGCAGGCTGGCCTCGACCTTGTCATGCAGATGCTCCGCGTTGAACAGGTCGTGCACGCGGATGCCCACGCGGTTGATCTTGTCGGCGTATGCCGGGCCGATGCCACGGCCGGTGGTGCCGATCTTGTGCTTGCCGAGGAAGCGTTCGGTCACCTTGTCGAGCACGCGGTGGTACGGGGCGATGATGTGCGCGCTTTCGCTCACCAGCAGTCGGGAGCAGTCCACGCCACGGCTTTCAAGGCCGTCGATCTCCTGGAACAGCACTTCCGGATCGACGACGACGCCGTTGCCGATGACGGGGGTGGTGTTGGGGCTGATGATGCCGGACGGCAGCAGGTGCAGTGCGTACGATTCGTCGCCGACGACCACAGTATGGCCAGCGTTATTGCCGCCGTTGAAACGGGCGACGTAGTCGACCTTCGTGCCGATCAGATCCGTTGCCTTACCTTTGCCCTCGTCTCCCCACTGGGCACCGATCAAAACAATTCCAGGCATGTTGTTGCACCTCCGTGCGTACGCGATTCTGCCTTAAGCCTTGCGCCTAAAGCCTTACAAAGGTTACTCTTCACCCTCTACCGGGTCTGAGGGATGCTCACGGCTCCGGACCGACCGTAATCGGATTGCAACCGGTCCGAAAAACAGACCAGAAAACGCCCGAAAACAGTTCGAAAGACCGTTGGCTAGTTCAGCGCGCGCCCGGCACTGCCGAGCTGCTTGCATGCTTCGACCACACGCGCGGCCATCGCGGATTCAGCTTCACGACCCCAGGATCGCGGATCGTACAGCTTCTTGTTGCCCACCTCACCGTCGATTTTGAGCACCGAATCATAGTTGGAGAACATGTGACCGGCCACCGCACGGCTGAATGCGTACTGCGTATCGGTGTCGATGTTCATCTTCACCACGCCGTAGCTCACGGCCTGCGCGATCTCCTCCGGCGCGGAGCCGGAACCGCCGTGGAACACCAGGGCGAACGGCTTACCGGGAGCGACATCCAGCGAGTGCGCGGGGTCGGGCATTTCGCCGGCCTTGATCGCGAGCGCGACCGTGGTCTGGATTTCGTCGAGCAGTTCGGGGCGCAGTTTCACCACGCCCGGTTTGTATGCGCCGTGCACGTTGCCGAAGGTGAAGGCGGCCATGTAGCGTCCGCGCTCGCCGAGGCCGAGTCGTTGCGCGACGGTGATGCCTTGCGCGGGCGTGGAATACAGTTTGTCATTGATTTCGGCGCTGTGCCCGTCTTCTTCGCCACCGACCGCGCCGATTTCGATTTCCAGCACGGTGTGCGCGGCTTGGGATTTGTCGAGCAGTTCTTCTGCGATGTCGAGGTTTTCATCCAGCGGCACTGTGGAACCGTCCCACATGTGTGACTGGAAGGTCGGTTCCTGACCGTGCTTCACCTGTTCGACTTCATGGTCGAGCAAGAGGCGCACCCATTCGTCCAAATACTGTTTGGCGCAGTGGTCGGTGTGCAGGGCGATGGTGATGTTGGGGTATTTCGCCGCGACTTCGTGCGCGAAGGCTGCGAAGGCAAGCGAGCCGGTGACGCGGTCGTTGACGCGTTGCCCGGAGAAGTAGGCGGCGCCGCCTACGGAGACTTGGATGATGCCATCGGATTCCGCCTCGGCGAAACCCTGGAGTGCGGCGTTCAGGGTCTGCGTGCTGGTCACATTGATCGCGGGATAGGCGTAACCGCCGCGGCGTGCGGCGTCCAGCATTTGCGCATAACGTTCCGGCGTTGCAATAGTCATGCCTCCATTATCGCCCAACCCTATCCCACTTGTCATGTGACAACATTCGCCATCTTTCCTTTCCGTTTTCCCAACCGTCCGCTCCATATCCAGGTCGCCCGCCCCACTAGAGCCATATGCCGAGCGTTTTCGTCTCATATCCCGACACTTGCGGGACCGACCAATAAACATGGCGAAACCATTGCGATCGTTCCATCGGAAGTCATAGAATGTCCACCGGATCGCGCGACGAAGAGCCCAACCGGGTGTTCCCGCACGGGCATGCCGCCGCACGTAGATGTTGCGACCAATACCCGCGAGGAGGCTTGATGCACCAGGTTTTCGCCATCTTCCTTCGAGACGTGAAACGCATTCTGAAGAACCCCGTGGCGCTCGTCGTCACGCTGGGTGTGGCCATCATCCCATCACTGTACGCATGGTGCAATATCCTCGCCAACTGGGACCCGTACGCGAACACGGGCAACATCCAAGTCGCTGTGGCGAACGAGGACAAGGGCACAACCTCCACGCTGGTCGGCCATCTCGACGCTGGCCAGCAGACCGTCAACCAGCTTAAGAAGAACCATCAGCTCGGCTGGCGTTTCGTTCCCAAGCAGCAAGCCATCGAAGGCGTGGAATCCGGCAAATACTATGCGGCGATCGTACTGCCGGAAGACTTCAGCTCCAGACTAATCGGCACCGTCACCGGTAAAGGCGACCGACCGTCGATCACGTACTACATCAACGAAAAGCTGAACGCGATCGCGCCGAAAATCACCGATACGGGCGCGACCACGATCGACGAGCAGATCAACACCACTTTCGTTTCCAGCGTGGCCGACGCCGTGGCAAAGGAAGTGAAGGAGGCAGCGGGAGAAACCACCGGCAGCGTGAAAAGCGCGCAAAGCGACGTCGTCAACGATCTGACCGACACCATCAACCAGCTCGAAACCGTCCAACAGCAGCTGCGCGACACCCGTTCCACGCTCGACAAGGCCCTCACCACCATCGATTCGGCCAAACAGTCCAACATCGCGCTCGCCTCGGAAATCACCAACTCGCTTGACACCGTCGGCAAGGCGTCCGACTTGCTGAGCGAGACGCGCACACAAACCGAACGATTCTCGAACACGCTGGTCGGAGCGCTCGACAACGGCAGCACGCAACTGTCCGGCCTGCAGGTCAACGTGAGCAATGCCACCGGCACCGTGCTCAGCGGACTGAACACCACGCAGGACGCGCTCGACCAAGTGTCCAGCACCATGCATCACGTCAACACCACCACCGGCAATGTGCTCGACGACGTGGAGAAGGCGTTGCAGGCCAGCCAGCTGGATCCGAACAGCCAAACGTATAAGGATCTTTCCGCGCAGCTCGCCGAAGCCCGCAAACAGCTGACGTTCCAGCAGCAGCGCATCGACGCCTTCGATCAGGACACCACGGCTGCGATCAACGCGGGGAAGAACACCGCGAACGGGTTCAACGACGATGTCACCACGCTGGCGAAGAACGGCACGGCGTCGATGGCGAGCGCACGCACGACCATCACCGGCACGGTCATGCCGAATCTCAACACCGGGCTCGATACACTCAGCCTGGCCAATGGGTCGCTGTCCGGCACGCTTACCACGCTGCAAAGCACGCTGGAACAGGGTAACGGGCTGCTCGACCAGTTGTCGCGCACCGTGACCCAAACGAACACCACCATTGCTGGCACGCAGACACAGCTCGCCAATCTCGCCAAACAGCTCAACACCACGCGCACCGATGTGGCCGCGTTGAGCAGTTCGGCGATGTTCCAGCAGCTTTCCCAAGCGCTCGGACTTGACACGAGCGAGGTCGGCTCGTTCGTGGGCGAGCCGGTGCATTTGGACGAACAGGTCCTCTACCCGGTCAAAAACTATGGTTCCGCGGTCACGCCGTTCTACACGAATCTTGCGCTGTGGGTCGGCGGATTCGTGCTCGTCGCGATCTACAAGCTTGAAGTGGACCGCGATGAGAAGATCCGCATGTACACGCCACGCCAAGGCTATATGGGCCGTTGGCTGCTGTTCGTCACGGTCGGATTCCTGCAGGCGATCATCGCCACGATCGGCGATCTCGCGCTGGGCATCCAATGCGAGCATCCGTTCCTGTTCATCCTCGCCGGCATTTTCGCCTCGTTCGTCTACGTGAACATCATTTACGCGCTCGCCGTGGCGTTCCGGCATATCGGCAAGGCCGTCGCCGTGATTCTGGTGATCATCCAGATTCCGGGCGCGGCAGGCCTCTACCCCATCGAGATGATGCCGGAATTCTTCCGCCGTCTGAAACCGTTCCTACCGTTCACCTACGGCATCAACGCGATGCGCGGGCCGATCGGCGGCATGTATGCCAACCATTATTGGATCGACATGCTCTCGCTGTTCTGGTATCTGCCTGTGGCGCTGTTCATCGGCTTGGTGGTCCGCAAGCTGGCGTTGAACCTCAACCGCCTGTTCGACAACCGTCTGGCGGACACTGATCTGATGATCACCGAACATAACGAAGGCACGGTGGAACCGTTGCGGCTCACCGAGACCGCGCAGCAGATCGCCGAGGAGTTCCCCGAACTCGCCCGCAGACGGGCGATTCATTTCTTCCGCCTGTACCCGCGCCTGGTGCGTTGGGGATTCCTCGCGCTGGCGGTACTGCCGTTCGTGTTCCTGCTATTGCTATTCATCACGCGCATGAAGCTCGCCATGCTGCTCGGTTGGATCATTTCGATCATCGCCATCGACACGTATCTCATCGTGGTGGAGTATCTGCGCGAACGGTATGCGAATTATCTGGGCGAGGAAGCGATGAGTGCGGAAGAGTTCCGCAGCGCGATCCTGCACGAGAACCTGCTGTTCCGGCCGGGCATGCATTACAAGCCGATGCATGCCGTACGTACGAGGCTGTATGAGGCTGCGCATGGTGGTTCGGCCGGACATGCGCCTGAACATGCGGCTGAGTATGCGGCTGGAAACACGGACGGAAATGCTGGCAGGAGTCTGCGTGAGGAGGGGAACGAACAGTGAAAATGATCTGGGGCATCTTCAAGCGGGACATGTGCCATGCCACCCGCAACGTGATCGCCGTGATCGTCTCGATGGGCCTGGTGGTGGTGCCGGCGCTGTACGCCTGGTTCAACATCGCGGCCAGCTGGGACCCCTACGGCAACACCAAGGCATTGAAGGTCGCCGTGGCCAATAACGACAAGGGTTACAAGTCGGATCTCATACCGGTGCGCGTCAACGTGGGCGAAACCATCATCAGCACACTGCACGCCAACGACCAGCTGGACTGGCAGTTCGTGAAAAGCGACAAGGCAATCGACGGGGTGAAATCCGGCGAATACTATGCGGCGATCGTAATTCCGAAAGGTTTCAGCGCCGACATGATGACGCTGTTCTCCCCCGACATCAAACACGCGCAGCTCAAGTACTATCTGAACGAGAAAATCAACCCGATCGCCCCGCATATCACCGATCAGGGCGCGACAACCGTGGTCAACACGATCGACAAAACCTTCGCCAAAACGATTGCGCAAGTCGGACTCGACCTGGCCTCAAGCATCCTACACTATTCGCAAAGCCCGCAAATGGCCGAATACATGCGCAACCTCAACGGCAATCTCACCACCATGGCGGATACGCTGAGCGGCGCATCGCAGCAGGTGACGTCGTATTCGCAGCTGCTCGGCTCGGCGAACGACATCGTGGATTCCACGGGCAAACTGCTCGCCTCGGCGACCAAGGCGGGCAAACAGGCCCAGAACGCGTTGAAGCAAGGCAAATCAGGTGCCACGTCACTCACTTCGGCAGGTGCGAACGTCACCTCCTCGGTGAACACCGCGCTCGACCAGGTGTCAGGCGCGTTCGACCAAGTAGCTGCCAAGGTGAACAAGGCGTTCGACGCGATCGGCAAGGGCTCAGACACCGCAGCCAGCCAGTTGACAGCGTTGAGCGAACAAGTCTCCAGCGGCGAATCGCTGTACGACACGTACATCACAAGCCTCAATCACATGCGCGAATCGGTGGAACAACTACCGGACAGTGATTCCGCGAAACAGGCGCTGCTGGAAGCCATCGACCGGGAGATCACGCTGCTGGAAGCCGCCAAAGGCGATTCGCAGAAGCTCGCGCAGCAGCTGAAAGACGCTTCCACGCAGGTCACGCAGGATACCGCAGCCGCGGAAAGCTCCCGCAAGGAGATCCTGAACCGCATCACCTCCGCGAAGCAGTCGATCAGCAATGTGCGCGACGATTACGCCACGAACGTCAAGCCGAAAATCGACGCGCTCGCCTCCACAGTCAGCACGCTGATCTCCCAAACCGACAGCATGATCACCCAGCTGAGCGGCACCGCCGACGGTCTGGACGATGTGACGGGCGATGTGGGGACGAATGTGACGTCCATCCGTTCCACGCTCGGCGCGATCGCGAAGAAACTCGACTCGTCGGCAGCGACGGTGAAGGAGCTGATCACGAAGCTGGAGACGGGCGGAAACGCCGGTGACGGCAACAGCGATGGTGGCGACGGTGACAACGACGCCGATTCGGGCGAATCGGACGAACTACGTGCACTGGCCACCGCCAACGCGTCCACACTGTCCACGCTGATTTCCGCGCCCGTCGCACTGCATCGCGTCTCGGTGTACCCGATCGCGAACTACGGTTCGGCCATGGCGCCGTTCTATACGATCCTGTCAATCTGGGTGGGTGCGATCATCCTGTGCGCCATGCTGAAAGTGACGATTTCGGACCGCGAGAAGGCGCATGTGCTGGGCTTGGGCGACACGCTGCCGCGCATCGCCGGCCCGTCCGGCCCGGGGAACGCCTCACGTTGGGGACTGCGCCTCGACCACGAGTATTTCGGACGGTACGCGATCTTCGCACTGCTCGCGTTGCTGCAGGGCACACTGGTTTGCCTGGGTGACACGTATTTCCTTGGCGTGCAGGCGAATCATGCGCTGCAGTTCCTTGCCGTGGGGTGGCTTGCCGCGCTCGTGTTCTCGAATATCGTGTATACGCTGACCGTGTCGTTCGGCGATATCGGCAAGGCCGTGGCCGTGGTGCTGCTGGTGATGCAGGTCGCCGGTTCGGGCGGTACGTTCCCTATCGAGACGCTGCCGAAGTTCTTCCAAATGCTCTACCCGTTCCTACCATTCCCGCACGCCATCGATGCCATGCACGCCGCGATGGCCGGATCATACGGCAATGAGTACCTGCTTGACATGGTGTATCTCGCCTTGTTCCTGATTCCTTCGCTGCTGCTGGGATTGGTGTTGCGCAAGCCGGTGATCCGGTTGAACAACTGGGTGAGCCGCAATCTGGAGTCCACCAAGGTGATGTGACGAGGCGGATTTGAACGGGCTGGTTTGAGCCGGTTTAGATCGGTTTCGGCTGGTACACGTGAACGCGCTGCCCGCCATCATCGACGACCTGAAAACCCAAAGCCACGAATTCGTCACCATCGACCAGCCGGCAAAAACCTAAGCTAGCGTGGAGGCGTAAGGCATTGTCCTGCCCAGTCACTTCCCTTACGTACCGCTGCGCCATCCCGGCGCTCCTCTGCGCCGCCACTACCCCACATGTCGCCTCCTCACGCACCAACAAGTGTCCGATCCCCCCGAATCAGCCACCCACGCGTCATCCGGTCACCCCAGGTTGTCCGATTCGGGAGAAACGGACACTCAGGGGCACCGTGCAAACCACACGTTGATCAGAGAACCGGCAACCACCAGCACAACACCGATCCAGAACGGCATGCCCAGCGCCACGCCCAACAGAAGCGTGCTAGAAGCCGTGGAAAACAGCGGAGTCGCGTACGAACCAATCGCAAGCGTTTCCATACTGCCGTGCAACATGCCGTATCCCCAGCACGCGTAGCCGCCCGAAATCGAAGCGGCGCACGCAATCAGCGCAGCATATCCACCGATGCCGGGCGCCGTGTCCGGCAAACCGTCTCCCGAAACGAAATGGATGGTCCACAGTACAACGGCCACACAGCAGAAGAAAATCGTCGTGCCGTCGTAACCGCCGGACAACGACGGCGTAAAAGTCGCATAAATCGCCCAAATAAAGGCGCCAACAAACGCGAGCACATACGGTAGGGGGTTACTGGCGATATTGTGGACCGCTTCCTGCATATCAAGGCTTTCTCCGCCAACCGCCATCGCCACACCGATGGTTGCGATCACCGCGCCAGGAATCGCTTTGGCGACCGCACCACGTTTGTGCGATACCGCTGCGGTCATCAGCACCAGCAGCGTCGGCCACAAGTAGTTGACAAGGCTGACTTCCACGGATTGCGCGTTCGTTGTGGCCAGGCCGATCGACAGCGAGATTGACGCCTCGTATGCGATGAACATGAGTCCGCCTGCGATGAGGTACTTGCATGGCGCTTCGCGGATTGGTTTCGGACGGCGCACAATGAACAGCATGACACCACCGACGGTGTAGATGAGCGCCGAACCGAGCGTGGCGCCGAACGATTCGGAGACCAGTCGCACGAGGCCGGCCATGAAGCCCCACAGGACGATTGCGAACAGGCCGATGAGTGTCGCCGCGTGTGATGTGGCATGGCCAAATAGGGGGGTACTGGGGCGTTCGCCTGCGGATTCGGCGGGAAGTTTCTGATCCGTATTCACGGATTCCAGCCTACCTGCCGCCCACCCCGCATGTCCGATTCACCAGAATCGGACATTCCTGCGACCTGCGATGCCGCAAAGCATCAGCAGCTTGTCACAAACGTCGCGTTCCACGCCACCATCTTGCGG
>ERZ1032794.424-NODE-424-length-12145-cov-19.877337_pt1 | contig 12145 bp, 9 predicted proteins | sample MGYA00516957_ERZ1032794 | MGnify/ENA primary metagenome ERZ1032794 (study PRJEB33719, sample SAMN04262543) | wastewater metagenome | biome: sewage system; feature: street-access sewage; material: sewage | place: Peru: Lima | collected 2013-01-15 ... | reverse complement strand
GAGCCAACCTCCAAAATGCTACGCATTTCGTCGGTGTGGCGTATCCGCCAAATATAATTTCAAAAAAAGAGTCTCAAAAATGCAAGTATTTTTGAGACTCTTTTTTTGAAATTTTGCTTGGCTCTGAACAGTTACAAATTATCTTTTATTTCCCTGAACCAGGCAGATACTTCCTGCCCCGCCACTGAGCAACAGTAGTATCATCCAGCAGAACAGTTCATTACTATCCGCTGTTTTCGGACTTTTTACTGAAGTTTTTGTTCCACTTTCCTGTTCTGTTTTCACAGCTTCCGGCTGTTCCGGTTTGACTGTCTCTTTGGTTGTCTGAATCATATTCTGCTTCGTTGCACTTGCAGTAACTGCATCGGAACCCTGTTCAAAAAATTGAATCAACAGCTCTTCGCAACAGGAATATTCTCCAATCTCCGCTGCATTGGCAAGCTGTGGATAGCTATCAGAACCGGCAAGATAATTATTAACTGCTACGGTATACTCTTTTGTATCATTCAGCTCCTGCCCATCTTTTTGCACAGAAAGCACACGCTCCCCCGCCGGCTGTGCCGGATCAAAACGGACGATAATTCCACCAACCTGCAGATAACTTCCGCTGTCATTTGGCCACGCATCCCATTCACCACTGTCGTTTGCAACAATACAGTTTTTCTGAATAGTAAGACTGCTCTCCAACATTTCCTTTATCTGTGCACCAGTCAGTTTCTTTGTCACTACATAGTTTCCATAAGGACTGACATTGATAACATCTCCATACGTTACCGTTCCGGCAGCGATAGAAGCACGGATTCCGCCAGCATTTTCAAAGGCTATATCAGCCCCTGTGGCAAGCAGGTACGCATCAGTTATGACATTTCCAAGATTTGTCTGTCCGATACGGATATGTTCCCAGACACCGTCCAATTCCACCGGTGAAGTACCGATGACACGATTCAGTGCTGTCTCGTTTTCTGCTTTGATCTTATCCAATACATCTGTCACGGAAGCATCCTTCGGATAGTTCTGTGCTGCTTCATAATCGACAGATGTTTTCTCATAATCCACATGCACACTTCCATCCTCATCCATAGTACAGTTCAGATCGATCAGCCCCACACTATTTAAATAATGTCCACTTTCCGATACATAGGTTTTTGAACCGTCCGGTGTCGTCACAGATTCACTGAGTTCAATATGCTCATGTCCACACAGCCACAAATCGACGCCGTCCACCTGTGCAGCCACATTCTTTGGATCAAGCGTATGAGACAATGCGATCACCACATCACACCCTTCTGCCTTTAAAGTAGCAGCTTCCCTTTTTGCATAAGCTACTGCATCCTGAAAGTCCAATCCCTCCACATTAGATGGTGTTGTCTTATTTTTCATCTCCGGATCACTTACACCAAACACACCGATCTTCAGTGTTTTTCCATTTTTTGTAATCTCTTTTACAAGTTCATCCGTATCAAAAAAGGATGTCCCATCTGCATTTTTGATGTTACCGGATAAAATTTTGACATTAGCAATTCCACCAAGCTCTTTTAAATGCTCTTTTCCATAACTCCAGTCATGGTTTCCTGTAGTCATCGCATCATATCCACAAGCTTTCATCAGTTTTGCCACCGATTCTCCTTTTACCAGTGTCGCAATCGGTTGTCCATGAAAGGTATCTCCGAAATCCAGCATCAGCGAACCGTCTGCTCCTTCTATAAATATCTGTGCAATTCCACTCAGTCGATCCATTCCGATCACCTGATTGTAATCGTCTTCCTCTACCCGCGCATGAATATCATTCGTATGTACAATTTTTACATCAAAAATTGTACTTGCGGACGCATTTCCATCCTGCGCCTGTACCGTCACTGCCCCAAATAATCCGAAAACTATCCCAAATGTCAGTAAAAGTACCGTTACCTTATTTCATTGTTTTTTTAATTGCTTCATCTTACCCCTTCGTATTATTTATTATTTTTTGCTATTCTTCTTAATGACAGCTATGGCTTCCGCATCCATGCTCGCCACATGTGTGTCCTTCCCCGTGGCTGTGTTCATGGTGAGAGCACTTCACATCCGGGTTGTAATCCAGTGTTTCATTAATGAAGGCTTCTACTGCTTCATCCGCATCTCCGGAAACTCCTCCAAAAAGCTTAATACCGGCTGCTGCCAACGCTGTCTGTGCACCGCCTCCGATTCCGCCACAGATCAAAACGTCTGCGTTCAATGCATTAAGAACTCCTGCCAATGCGCCATGTCCGCTTCCATTCGTATCTACTACTTCTGAATGTACTACTTTTCCTTCCTCTACATCGTAAATCTTAAATGTCTCTGTGTGTCCAAAGTGCTGGAAAATCTGTCCATTTTCATATGTTACTGCTATTCTCATGATACCTTCTCCTTTTTCTTCTGCATATTTTTTGTAAATTTCCTGTTTGTAACAGCCTCCAAAGCTACAGTTGCTGCTCTGACCATCACAAATTCTGAAATCCCCACCTTCGATTCTAAGTGGATGTCCATCAATGAGTGCATCTGCTATTTTCTTCCTGGCAATCTCATAAATTCGTTGAACCGTTGTTCTTGCAATCTGCATAGATACTGCACACTGCTCCTGACTATAACCTTCTTTGTCCAAAAGACGGATTGTTTCGTACTCATCTATCGTCAAAATAATGGGCGGAGTTTTTTTATTATCATCTACCGGAAAAAATTCTAAAACATCCGGAAAATGGCAGACTTTTCTGCACTTTACTGGTCTTGGCATAAACTGCTCCTTTCTTGTTTTTCTTATATATTAGCTCCATTAAGAGCATATGTCAATAACGTTTTTGACATATGCCCCTTTAACTTCTTTCTTTAACAAAACACACCTTCGCCATTACTTCTGAACACTGCCGCAATACTACTGACTATAATTATTGCAGAAAAAAGTCTGAAACGGGAACTGAATATTTATGGCCATAAGGAGGTCATTCATATCCTGCGCTGCCATTGGCAAACAGATTCATATGATTAAAGTAAAAGGCGGAGAAGAAAAATTAACCTGCTGCGGTGATGAACCATTTAACCCTTGCGAAGAAACATATGCCAAAGACAGTAAATAGCTTCTTCATGAAGCATTCTGCCTCTATGGGCAAGCTGACAAATACCAGCCATATAAGAAGCATCATTCCACGGTAAAGGATGCCTGTGAACTGGCTGAAACCCTACATATCCGGAACTTGATCCTGTATCACACCGAAGATGACACACTAAAGAATCGGAAAGAGCTGTATACAAAAGAAAGCTCCATGTATTACCATGGAACCCTCTATATCCCGAATGATCTAGATGAATTTGAATTATAAATAATGCTCATATAATGTGAGCAGCAAGCCGCTGAGATTATCATATGGTATATTCAAGAATGCTCTTTGTAGTCTCCCCTCAACGATGAGATGCTGTCCTGCGTCAGCATTTCATCGTTGTATACTTTTCCGGTTCTGTACTTTTTCCTTACTGCATATTTACATTTCTACTATTATTTGATTTTCTTATCGTCATTCTTGAAATTATGCTGATGTTCACATATAATGTATATATTATTTTCAGACAGAACAGGATTATATCTTTGAAAAAAGTGGAACGTAATGTGAGGTTATCTGTCCATAAGAGAAACTGCCCGAAAATGGGAAATGCAGGAACGACATGGCAGAAAGGAAGTGAACAGCATGAGCACCGATGAAGAATTTTACAAGCAATATCTGTGCGGTGATGAAGCAGGGCTTGAGGCGCTGATGAAAAAATATGGCGACCCGCTGACCTTATATATAAACGGTTATCTGCATGACGTTCACGAAGCGGAAGATCTGATGATCGAAGCCTTTTCCTATCTGTTTACGAAAAAGCCCCGCATCCGGGACGGCGGATTTAAGGCCTATCTGTATAAAGCGGCACGGCACATGGCTCTACGCCACAAAAGCAGACGGCAGATTTTTTTCAGCTTTGAGGACTTAACCGGGGAGCCGGACGGCAAAACGCTGGTAGAGGAGGTCGTCCGAACAAAGGAACGGAATCAGATTTTACATTTCTGTATGGACGAGTTAAACTCGGAATATCGAGAGACCCTTTATCTGACCTATTTTGAAGGCATGAGCTATCAACAGGCCGCCGAGGTCATGGGAAAAAGCGTGAAGCAGATTACAAATATGGTGTACCGGGGAAAAGAACGTTTGCGCGGATTATTGGAACGGGAGGGGATCACAAATGTTGAGCCATGAGGAACGAATCGCGGAGGTAAAACGGCGTACCGCAGAAAAAGAGCGTCAAAAAAGACTGCGGCGGAGATGGATTGCCGCCGTTTCCGGCGTGGCGGCGTGTCTTGCGGTGATAGTTGGTATTTCCCTTTCCATGCCCGGTATTGTGGAACAAATCGAGCCGGGGACTTTCTCCGGCTTTGAAACGGCGGCAACGATGTTAGGTGGCAGCGCCGCGCTGGGATATATCGTGATTGGACTGCTCGCTTTTGTTCTTGGCGTGTGCGTGACGATTTTATGCTTCCGCGTCCGTCTGCTGAACAGGGAGGAACAGCCGGATGAGCAAAAGGAGGATGGTGCGGATGGAGCTTGTCAGTAACCTTTCACAATTCATCGTTACCCTGCTGGGCTTCTGCCTGAGCGGCATCTGGTATCTGAAAAGCCGGGCACAGGCGTATTTTCTGCTGACCTGCTTTTACGGCTGCTTCGCCCTCGGCTCTCTCTACTGGACGCTGTATCTGCTTTTATTTTCTGAAACGCCGCAGGTCTTTTATGTGTCGGAGTTTGGCTGGGTGTCCAGCGTGATTTTTCTTTATCTTCTGCAATACGGGCTTTCCACCGCGGAGGAAAGGAGTTTTGCATGCCGCAAAGCCCTGCTTGCCCTCCTGATCGGCGTTCCGCTGTGCATGTTTTACTGCACCTTTGGGGATGTCCTCTCCAATCTGCTCTGGTGCGGCATGATGATCGTTATTTCCCATCATTCCATCCGGGGGCTTGCTTACGCCTATACACAGACGGGAACGGCACGGGAGTTGCGGCATTTCCACATCGGGGTGCTGTGCTATACGGCGGTGGAGTATGCCCTTTGGACTTCAGGTTGCTTCTGGTCGGGGGCTTCCATTTCCAGCCCCTACTGCTGGTTTGACTTTCTGCTGACGCTCTGCCTGCTCGCTCTGTTGCCAGCCACGGGAAAGGCGGTGGTGAGATGACCTATATTGAAAATGTTTTGATCTGTATGGCCTCGCCTCTGCTGATTGCTGCTCTGTGTATGGGAAAGCGGCAGACAAATTTTTTCCTGTTCTGCTTTGCGGGAATGGGTGCATGTCTGCTCTCTGCTTATATCAACACCTTTCTTACCGCGATTTACGAGGCGGATGCCTTTGCCGCCACCTCGGAGATCGCTCCCGTGGTGGAGGAGGTAATGAAGCTCCTGCCACTGCTCTTTTATCTGTTGGTATTCGAGCCAAAAGCGGAGCAGATCAAAATTGCCGCCGTGATCGTCGCCCTTTCCTTTGCTACTTTTGAAAATGTCTGCTATCTGATTCAGAATGGAGCCGAACATTTTTCCTTTATTTTCTTCCGGGGCATTGGGACGGGAGCCATGCACGTCATCTGTGGGGCCATAGTGGGCGGAGGGCTTGTCTATGTGTGGCGGCGGACATGGTTAAAAATTGCCGGAACCTGCGGCCTGCTGGGGGCGGCAATTACCATTCATGCAATCTATAACCTGCTGATCGCCTACGGCAGCGCGGCACAGTATATCGCTTATCTCCTGCCCGTTCTGATTTTGACAGTGGGAAAACTTATCTCCCGCCGTCTCATACCGTGATACAACTGAATTTTTCTTCTTTGGGAGTTGCTTTTGTGCAGCTCCCAAATTTTTTGAAAAAATTCGATTTTGAGGTGAGAGTTTTTCCGAGTTTTTGTACCTATATAAGTGAAAGGCTTTTTTAAGCTGTGCTTTTGAGGAGGTTGGAAGGTATGTACGATACAGAAAAGCGTGTTGAGCTGGTAAAAAAGCGAATGTATGAATATCGCCGCCGAAAGGAGCGGCATAGAGTCTATCACCTGTCTGCTCTGTGTGCTCTGCTGTTTTTGTCCCTTGCGGGAGCTTTAGGGACGGTGCAGATCCAGCCGATGGATGCCGCAGGAATGTATGGCGCGATCCTGTTGCATGAAGGGGTGGGTGGATATGTGCTGGTGGCTATGACTGCATTCGTGCTGGCCGTAGTGATAACGGTCGTCTGTATGAGGCTGCATGAACGAGAGAAGAAACAACAAAAACAAAAAAAAGAACAAAAGGAGAACACCATATGAAAAAATTCCTATCTATGCTATTGATTCTCTGCCTGTTTTTAGGCGCACTACCCGCACAAGCGCTGGCTTATGTTGCTGACAACATTCAACGGGCAGACACTGTAGAGCAGGTTTCGGTGGGCAACAGCTCACTCGTCCTGCAAAACGATTATATCCGCATGACGCTGAACAAGCAGGACGGCTCCCTCACAACTTCCCCTGCCGCAACGTCGAGCAGTGTCAATCAAACAGACAAACAAAAACCATTCTGTGAGTTTGTTACATGGAAAGGCTACGGCTATAACAAACAGGAGCTTGTGTATCCCACAACGCTCCGCCTGAAAAATGTGTCTTTTGTAAATAAAACGCCAAATGGCGATGCAAAAGCCATCAAAGTGGAGTATGACCTGACGACCAAGCTGCCCGACAGCACGCTTACCGCCACGACCGCGGTCTACTATGAGCTGGTGCAGTGCAAGGAAGACGAATCGTCAGAAGATACCTGGGGCGTACTGACAACCGTCAGCAGTATCTATATCACAGGCGGATATGTCCCTCCTACGACTGATAGTGATGCTTATGTGCCAAGGTGGGGTTATACCCTCGACGACTTTACCGGCATGGGGCACGCAAACGCCACAGACGGTCCTGCAATTAAGATGAGACGCACTGTCTACAATACGGATCAGCATACGGAATCGACCGAAAGCTCTGTTCTTACCAGCAAGGTGGAAAATCTGTCTACCTGGGACGCCTTCTTTCAGGGAAGCGACTATTGCGGGGTCGATATCCGCGATGTTTATGTGGACGGCTACCCTTGGGCAAATCCCTTTGTAGGACTGACGCAAGCCTCTGATGTGCAGGGCATTGATATTATTCTTCCGGAAAGATTCAGCGTAACGCCGGACAGTAGTCCTACCAACACCTATGTGGAGTGTAAGGGCGACGTTGCTTACCATTTCGACAGTAATGAACCAGGTGGGAATGTGCACTTCCTCTGGGGCTTCCGCGAATTGAAGAAAGGTGTTGAGAATGTTCCGACAGAAGCGGACAAAGTAGAAATCTCCATTGAGGCCAAGCGGCTGGCCGCCTTTGCCAACGGGGACAGTGTGACGGTGGAATATGTGGCCGACGATGCGGCACTGAACGCCCTGAAACAGCAATACGGCGATCCTATTGCCCTCATCAGCGGCGACTATGAGAGCAGAAACGGCACGGAATTTACCTTTACCGGTGGGGCGGCACTGCTCTCGCCCTCCGTGACGGCGACATGGGATACCTCCAACAAAAACAACAAGCTCGTCATCCACAAGGACGGAACGATCACTCATAGCGGTCTGAGCCTGAACGCACCGAGCTTTAAGTTCTACCAACCGAAAAGCGGTGCAGGCAAGGACTTGAAAATCAAGCTCACACAGGACGGTTTCACATTTGACATTAATCCAACGAAAAATGAGGCTGTGATTTACGTTGATATCCCATATGCCAATGCAAAGCTGGAAAAGGCTGTTGCCGATGCGGCGGGAAATCTTGTGTTCAGCGGTGATATTAGCTTCCAAACCATCTTTGAGGGGGCAAGCTTCACTCTGGAAGAACTGGGCTACGGCCTAAATGAGAAGAACGAGTTTAAGGTCAACGGCGTTCACGCAACGGGTAGCTTTGACACGGCCAAAACGCTGTCGCTGGAGCTGGCCAGCGTCGAGGGCGAGGTCAATACCTTCAAGGGCAAAGAAAAATATGCTTTCAATCTGGAATTGAACGCTTTTGATCTCTTTGAAACCGAGGCCGAGTTGGAGCTGACACGCAGCAAACAAGACGGCAGTCTGCTCCCCAACACGCTGTACTTCTATGTCGCGTCAAGCCCCGGCATTCCCCTCATTCCTCCGGTGCCGATCGGACAGCTCAACGGCGGCGGCGCGGGATTCAGCAATCTGGCTGATACAGTGAACGGCGACTATTTCGCCATCCCACCCCTCAAGCTACGGGGCACATTGAAGGGCACCTATCTCCATCTCATCGAGGGCAAGGGGGACGTAGTCATCGGACCGAGTGAGATTTCCCTTACGGCCAGCGAGGTGGGTATCGTCGGCACGAACGCATCCATTATTGACAGCTTTGGCTATGCTCTCAAGCTCAACGGACAGGAGCGGACTTATAAAGGAACCACCTACAAGGGTATCTATTTCGTCGGCTCCGAGGCCCTTAACCTGCATCTGCCGAATACTGAGTTCAATGTTATTGTCCTGAACTCCTCCGTCGAGCTGGGTGCGTTCGGCGGTACTGATGAGAACAAAACAAACCTTTATCTTGGCGTAGGCGCAAATGGCAGCGTCAGGGGCAGAGTGCAGTTCCCGGACAATATTCGCGTCCTCGGCGGTCTTGGTGTAGATGTTGCGAATATCAATCTCGTCATAGGAGGACAGACTGTTTTCCCAATCAGGAATGCCAGCGTCAGCGAGGGCATGAAGCAGGCGTTTAGCAATATGGACGTGTATCTCGGTGCGATGACCGAGGTGGGCGGCTGGCTTGCCAGTGCCCGGGCATGGGTACTCTTGCCGAATATCGTTGAGACCAACTTCCGCATGGGCGGCGGTTGGGATATTGAGGTTAACGCGTTCGGCTATTTGCCCGAATGGGACTGGTCGGACAAGGGCGTCGATCCAATCGTGCAGGCCATGCCATCGGAGGACAGCGGCGAGGCTGTCCCTATGCTGCTTGCGGAAGAATCAGGTGTACCTGTAGCTAGCGGTGGGAACACAGAGGAAATCACAGTGACTGCCGGTGCAGACGAAACGCCGTATATCTTGCTGGCCTTTGAGAACACGATCACCGAACAGGAAATCAAGGATGCTTTGAAGATTCAGAAAGACAACCAAGAGATTAGTGTCAACTGGGTGGGCGAGGATGGTCTGATTGATGCCGACGCGGACATCAATGCGGACATCGACATCATACATAACACGACGGACAACAAGGACTACAACGTGGCGCTCCTGCGGCTGAATGAAGGCGGGACCTATACGGTCAACACGGGCTCGCTTGAACTAAAAAAACACCAGGAAGCCGCTGTAACACCATTTGAGGAACTGGACTTGTCTCTGAACAATCAGCAGGTGACTGGCCAAATCAAGTACGCCGAAACTGGTACAAAGTATGTACTTCGCACCTATTTTGCAAATGAAAAGGGCGGAGCAGATTATCTGATTGATGAGCAGGAGGTAACGGACGCAAGTAATATCTCAGTCGAGATTCCGCAGAGCGGTGCGCTGGCACCCACGGGCAGCTACTATGTGACCTCTTTCCTCATGACGGAAAAGAGCGTTGAAAGTACCAACGAGGACGGCGAGGTGGAAACCCTGACCGGTCTCGTCGCCATCGACAATCAGCAGTTCGACACTCAGGTGAGCTACACGAACAACAACCATCCGATTGCGCCTGACAACGTTGCATTGAACCTTGCTGGGAACGAGGTCATGACGGCATCGTGGGGTAAGGTAGACAGTGCCGATGGTTACGCCGTGACAATCTATCAGAAGCAAGACGACGGCACATACAAGGACACCGGTTTCGGCTATGACCTTGATAAAAACGCCACCTCTATCAATATGGCACTTACTGTTGGCGGGCAAGCGGTTGAGGTGAACGAAGAAGGAGAAATTTCTTCCACCACGGCGGCAGAAAACCTTGAAGCAAACAAGACCTACAAGGTGGGCGTGAGGGCATACAGAACCATCGAGGGCGGCAAATACTACAGTACGGAAGTCGAATCTTCCGAGCAATATCTGCCACAATATGCGCCGTTGAATTTGATGCTCTCCATGAATGATACGCCTTGCATAGCAGACGAAAACGGCGTGTACCATGCCTATGTGGACGGTACCGACGATGTGCTAACGGTAAGCTGCGAAACAACCGGTGTCACCTACAAGGTCACACGGATGGATACGAATGCCGAAATTCGTGAGAATACCGCAGGATCAGGGTATATGCTTCCCGATTTTGAGGGCAGCCTGATGTTCAGAATCGACGGTATTTCAGGTGTTGCGGGCAATACGACCGCCAAGGATATGACCAGTGTGTTCTTGCTGGTTAGTGTGGATAAAACGCCGCCTGTGCTGACTCTTTCTGCTCCGATATTCTACGCTGACAAGATGACGGGCGAATATCAAATCACAGGCACGGCGGACGCGGGTAGCAAGATTTTCTACGGAAATGATGGTAAATCTGTCGATGCGGCTAACGATGGCTCCTTCACCGTACCCGGTACGCTGGAGAGCAACGGTGGTGTTCTTTCCCTTTACGCACAGGATAGTGCGGGGAACGAATCCGCTTTACAGCTTGCACTGATTACAAAGCAGCCGCAGTATGCTGTCACAGTGAACGGAAGCTACGCACAAGATTCAGGCGATGGAGAGTATTCAGAGGGCGAAACAGTAACGGTTAAGGCTGGTGAGCGCAGCGGTTATCAGTTCGGTGGTTGGACCTCCAATCGTGATGTTGCCTTTGCGGATGCAAGCAGCGCGACAACGACCTTTACCATGCCAAACGCCGACGTAACCGTTACAGCTAACTGGAAAAAATCTGTTTCCCCTACGCCAATCACTCCTGGCGATACGGTAAAATATATCGTGGAGCATTATAAGGCTAGTAACGATGGTTATACGTTGGAAGAAACGGAATATCTTGGAGGTGCTATCGGTTCGAATGTTACCGCTGAGCCAAAAACCTACACAGGCTACACTTATAATCCTGATGCAGAAGGAAGTATTACCAAAGGGACATTAAAAAAGATTAGCAGTGCATCGGATATATTGACCTTAAAACTCTACTATGACTTAACTGTTTATGCTGTGACCGTAGAAAATGATGGAAATGGCTCTGCAACTGCTGTTCCCGGATCCGCAACGATGGGAGAGACAATATCACTAACTGCTACGCCGGACAGTGGCTACCACTTCAAGTCGTGGGAAGTTGTTTCCGGCGATGTGACGATCAGCGAAGATAAGTTTACCATGCCCGCAGGAAATGTGACTGTAAAGGCTCTTTTTGAAAGAAAATCAAACAACGACGAAGGAACCACTTACTACACATTGACCTTTGATACCAACGGTGGTAGCAGTATTCATGCAATCCGCACGACTTCTGGTAAGACGATTAACCTTTCCGACTACATCCCGACCCGCAACGGCTATGACTTTACCGGCTGGTATTCCGATAAGACGCTGATGCAGAAAATCACGGAAATCAAGCTGAACGAAAACAAAACAGTTTATGCTGGTTGGACAAAACTGACAAGTGATGGTGCATCTACCCAAAAGCCTCCGACTGGTGATAGCAACGAATTGCTCCTCTGGTCTGTTTTGCTCCTTATTTCTAGTTTCAGCATAATAAACATTGTACTGCTTGTTAAAAAGAAAAAAGGTGCAAAATAATCAACATATAAATAAGCTAATGTAGAAAGGAGGTAACGGACATAGTTTCGTTATCTCCTCGTATTGTAAATACCATTCACCTTAAAATAAGGCTTTTCTCTACTTTTTAATTCCTAGAAAACTGCTGCCAGCGGACAAGTATTTTCACATACTCCGCAGGCAACACATCTTTTTTTATCGACACTTGCCACTCTTTTTTCCAATGCTTTGTTCCCCTTTCAAATTTAGTATCTCTATTGTACCTGAAAAAGGTAAATTCTTCTGTGATATTATTACATAAGAATTTACCTTGAACGCTAATAACTAAAGTGACATATTTTTATTTATGGCATATGTCAATTATGTAATTGACGCATCTTAAAAAAGCAAGTATACTATGTTCATAAAGGAGATAACTGTTATGAGCTTCGAAAA
>ERZ1032794.423-NODE-423-length-12153-cov-6.959663_pt1 | contig 12153 bp, 7 predicted proteins | sample MGYA00516957_ERZ1032794 | MGnify/ENA primary metagenome ERZ1032794 (study PRJEB33719, sample SAMN04262543) | wastewater metagenome | biome: sewage system; feature: street-access sewage; material: sewage | place: Peru: Lima | collected 2013-01-15 ... | reverse complement strand
TACCACAAGCAGCTCCTGGAGATGCTCCAAGACCCTTTCCAAGTGGAGTTGCAGCCTTAAGTGCAGCAGCATCGAACTGTGGATGTAATAATGTATCAAGGTTACGAGGGTCGATCATTGCAACAGCCTCAGCTGGTGTCTTATGTCCCTCATCTACTAAATCGCAAGCGATCTTAAGAGCAGCTGGAGCTGTTCTCTTACCATTACGGCACTGAAGCATATAGAGCTTCTTGTTCTCAACTGTGAACTCCATATCCTGCATATCATGGTAGTGATTCTCAAGAGTCTCACAAACCTTAAGGAAATCAGCGTATGCCTCTGGGAACTCCTGCTCCATCTGAGCGATTGGCATTGGAGTACGAACACCGGCAACAACGTCCTCACCCTGTGCATTGATAAGGAACTCACCCATAAGCTTGTTCTCACCTGTTGCAGGATCACGTGTGAATGCAACACCTGTACCTGACTCGTTATTTAAGTTACCGAATACCATAGGCATTACGTTAACAGCTGTTCCCCATGAATAAGGGATATCGTTATCTCTTCTATAAACATTTGCACGTGGGTTGTCCCATGAACGGAATACAGCCTCGATAGCAAGCTTTAACTGCTCTACAGGATCTGAAGGGAAGTCTGTTCCTAACTGATTCTTGTACTCAGCCTTGAACTGCTCTGCTAACTCTTTAAGGTCAGCTGCTGTAAGGTCTACGTCAAATTTAACACCTCTGTCCTCTTTCATCTTGTCGATGAGCTGCTCGAAGTACTTCTTTCCTACTTCCATAACAACGTCTGAGAACATCTGAATGAAACGTCTGTATGAATCATATACGAAACGCTCGAATGCTGGATCTGGGTTACCAGCGATCATAGCTGCAACAACATCATCATTAAGACCAAGGTTAAGGATTGTATCCATCATACCCGGCATTGAAGCTCTGGCACCTGAACGAACAGATACGAGAAGAGGATTCTTAAGGTCACCGAATTTCTTTCCGTTAACCTCTTCCATCCATTTTACACCTTCCATAGTCTGAGCCATAATCTCATCATTGATCTTACGTCCATCCTCGTAGTACTGTGTACAAGCCTCAGTAGTGATTGTGAAGCCCTGTGGTACAGGAAGTCCAATCTCTGTCATCTCAGCGAGGTTAGCACCCTTACCACCGAGAAGATTACGCATGGTCATGTTACCCTCTTTGAAGGTATATACCCACTTGTTTGCCATTTTGCAATTCCTCCTAAATTTTATTTCTGGTATGGTAAAAAAACCATCCATATACTTGATTAATGTGTGCACTCATATAAGCGCACACATTAATAATACCATAATTTCAGCAAATATCAACTAATTTTTATTATCTTTTCCCTTATGTTTCATACTATTTTTTTGAACACGGACAGACTTAACATTCTTTACTATGACAAATATCATAATTGCAAGAATTGCAACTATCCCAAGCGCACCAATAGCCAGCGGAACGGCCATTCCACTCTCACTAATCATGGTGGCAAGCGGTACCTGCTCATCTGCTATATCATGCTTATTGTCGTTTGCCGCCTGCGGTACCTGCTCATCTGCTATATCAGTATTTGGCTGTGCCTGCGGTGCCTGGATGCCATCCTGCGGATCATTCTGTCCGTCAGGCACTATTGTGTTTGCGGCATTTGTTCCATCTGCAGCTCCGTTATTTGCCGCTCCTGCTGCATTGCCCGCTGCATTGGCTGCCCCGGCTGCATTTGCAGCTCCTGCGGCTGCCTGATTGCCGCCTGCCGCAGTATTGTCATTTGCTCCATTTCCGGCAGCAGTCATGCTTGATGCAGCCCTTGAATATACAAAGTTGAACACGTTTTCTGATGCATTTGACGACAGCTTTCCTGTCTGATTATAGCTGTCCGGAATATATCCATCTATATACAGATAAGCTATAACCGGCTCATCGCCCACATTACCATAATAGGTACGGCTTTCTGCAAGCTTATTGCCATCTGTATCCACATAGTTGACTGTATACTCAGCAAGCTCGCCCGGTATGCCGTATGCTACAACATAGTCCTGATCTCCCGATACGAGAAAAGCCGACTGTGCAACCGTATTATTGTCACGGCCGCTTAATCTGATTCCCTTTACGTAGTACTTGCTGTTTTCATTAAGTGCCACACTACCCTGTGCATCACAGCTGATGACATCTCCATATTCAAGACCTGTGACAATTATTTTGTCTCCTTTAGCAGAAACAGAAGCAGAAGCCTCATTGCCTGATGCCTTTCGTACCTGCACACCACCGTTTATGCTTCCCTGACCGCCGGCTGAGAAGGAAACAGTGTATGTATATGAAAATGCCTTTGCATCTGCTGTCTGTGAGATAACACCGGTTATGACAACAAGAGCTGCAAGATAATATTTAAGAATTCTTTTCATTTTGCTTAGCCCCCTTTCTGTCACTTATGAAAGCCAGTATCATCAAAATAATACCAATCACAAACACTACAGCTGACGCTATTGACCAGATATCTCCGGTCTTCACCTTGCTCGTTGTAGTTGTAAATGTTGGTGGATTTTGCGAAGTCGGATTTGAATTGTCCTCCACAGCAAAGTTCATCATGAGCTTTGCGAGTGTATCCTGATATATATTACCCTGACTTTCTCCGTCAAGTCCTACTAAAAGCTTCACACTGCCTCCCTCTCCAGGCTCTAATGTCTTTAAATAAAAGAACTTATCAAGAGAGTTTGTAGCCTCATTGAGTCCTTTTCCGGCCGTTGCCTCCTTCTCTCCACCTACGCTGGTGCTGCTGTATATAGTGTCCTCTTTTCCATCCGGTCCTACGAAAGTAAGAATATATGAGTATCCACCATTTTCAGCCACAGCCTGTGTATCCTCAAGACTCTTTAATACATCATTGGACATATACCATTTCGTCGAAATACTGCTGTTATTCTTTATATCAACGGAAAATGTGACAGAATCTCCCGGCTCCATCTGTGAGACAGAGGCTGCTATTTTATTTGAATCGAACGAACTTACCATCTCCTTGCCGGTAAACTCACATGAGCCGGCTGTAGTAGTATTCTCATCTGCAAATACAGTGCCTATCGAACCAAGGATAAACAACATGCATGATAATAATGCGATAAATTTTTTCATATTGTCCTCCTTTACTCTAAGCTAAGTGCCCCGTCATCTGATATATTTACATCAACACCCCACGCACTCTTAATTGCGTCCTTTGCATTGTGTGTCTGTACTGCATCAACAGTTGCCTCCAGCACAAATAGCGCACCATCATATTCATAGGTAGTAGTGATGGTTGTAAGTCCGTTATCATCAGTCTGTGATGTCTGACCCACAATGGCTGCGATATCGCCGGATATACTGATTTTGTCTGTAAAATCAGTGGATGTCTGACCTTTTTTTAAAATAGAATTGTAGTAAAATACATTTCGCTCTGTAGTCTCAGCACTCTTATCCTCTGTCCAGCCATCGTTTGTAAAGTCAATCTGTATCTTTGATGGATCAAGTTTTGAAATCTTATCACCTGTCTCCTTGTCTGCCCAGTAATGCTGCACAGTCACTCTCACATACTCATCTATCGAGCCGCTGTTTTTGACAGCAAGCTTCTCATCGTACTTTTTGTCGAGAATCAGTTTTTCATCTCCGGCATTCTTTAGCATATCTCCAAGCAGCACTCCTGTTGCCTCGCTCCAGTCATCATCCTTATGCTTATAATCACGCCAGCTCACATCATTGCCATTCTCAGTCAAAGTAACACCGATGGATTTGATGTCAATCTGAGCCAGATAATTATCACTCATATATGTAAGAGTCGCTTTTGTAGATCCAATCGTCGATGCTGCAAGCATTATCGCAGAGGATGCTACAAGTATAATTGGAAGTTTTCTCTTCATTACTCTTCGCCCTCCTCTTTATCATATTGTGCTGTCGCATCCCATTTTGCATCAGGTGCGACACACGGATTGCCATTCTCATCATATGTGACAGGAGCACACTCCTGAACCACAACTACATTGAAGCTGGTCTTTACCTTTTCACTAACTGTGATAGCTGCAACAATCGGCTCGGTTTTGCCACCAACCGGCACTACCTGACTGTAATACCAGTAGCCATCATCTGAAAGGCTCCAGTTTGAGCCTGATGCCTGTATATCAAACTGGCTTGCTGCAATTACCTTTACCCTGACAAAACAGTCTGCTTTTCCTGTATTCTCAATCTCAATAGTTTTCTTCCAGTCCTTAAACTTCTCCTTGACATCAGTTGTAGGACCGATATCTACTGAGATACCGCCCTTTGCCGTAGCATAGGTTGTAAAATATGCCAGTGTCGGTTTAACTGAAACACCACAGACAATGAGTGTTGCAGCAAAGGCTGCACATACAAGAATACGGTGATTTCTATTAAGTTTTTTACAAGACTCTGATAATTTTTTCATTAATTCTGCACCCATTCCCATCCGGTTCCGTCATACTCAAAATGGTTTACGACACCGGTACTATAAATCAATTTGTCGTTGTAATCGTTTGTGAAATCAACATCTGCGGTCTCACCGGCCACAATCTGTGTCTCTATGCTGTCTGAGGAGGTCACCTGATAACTGCCAGCGGCATATACCTCCTTTACTATCACCCTTGACCCTGCCGGAATATTGTCAATAACTACGCTCTTAGCCCCTGTACTGTCAAATCTGATTGATGCGATATCGGAAAACACCACATTACCATCCCTGTCGTAGGCCTCAACATCAAATGCAAACACCGGCTCACCGAGTGCTGTATTGTATGTCTTTAATGTTTTATTAATCTGTAAGCTTCCCATAAGCCCGGTCTGTTCAGGCTTCAGCTCGATATCGATATCATCATATATCCATGAATCTGAGCCGCTTCCTGTCATAGCAAACTCATTATTAGGAGCCGAAATCAGATACGGTACAAATGTGTATCCAAATCTTGCCGAATTAGCCGGCTTTGCATACACCAGATACAGTCCCGTCTTAACGCCTGTAACGTTTCCCCTTCCGTTTGAAACATCTATTACCTCATCTGCTGTCAAAGAACCTTTGTCTGCAATGTCCGCAGCTGTTTTTGCCATCTTTTCCCAGTCATCTGCGGTAGTTTTACTGCTGATATCTGATATAGATTTAGCCAGCTCATCAAACTGCTTCGTTGCAGTGTATACATCGTTCTCATCTACATCTGCCACTCTGTAAAGCTCTACGGGAAAATCCACAGTATACAAATCCTCCCATGTATCAGGGATATCAACTGTTATAGAGCATTTCTTATCAATATCAATATGCGTCCTTGCAAAAATGCTTCCACATGGCAGAGAAAACAAGGCTATCGCTGCTATAGCTATACTGACAGCTCTTTTTAAACTATTGTGCATTTTTCCTCCTTCCTGATTCTATCTGAATCTATACAATATCGTTTTACTAAGTATCTTACAAATTATAATATACAAAACCAGAAACAGAATGCCAAGCACTATGGCTTCATGTAACGGCTGTACCTGCTTTACATCCTCGACAATAAGTCCCTGTGCATCATTTGCAATCCTGTGACCCCTGATAAGAAGCCTGTGTGAATTCACACCATACGGTGTACACGTGATAAGTGTACAGTAATCCTGCCCTTCCTCAATCTTTAAGTCATTAAGCTCATCAGGCAAAACAATCCTTATCTGATCAACCTCGTAGGTCAGTGTCTCGCCAAGCACATACAGCTTAAATGTGTCACCCTCCGCCATCTGGTCAATATCCGTAAACAGCTTAGATGACGTAAGTCCCCTGTGTCCTGAAACAGCACAATGTGTGCTTGCTCCGCCAACCGGAAGCGATGTGCCCTCGATATGGCCAACACCTATCTGAAGTATTGTATTATCTGTGCCGTGGTAAATCGGCAATGAGACATTGATGGACGGAATCTCAACATAGCCCATGACTCCTGTGCCAGATACATCAAGTAGGCTTTCATACTCTGCTCTGTCCGAATCAGACATATCATATCTGTCCTGCTTGCTTAAAAGCCTTTCATTGTAAGCCTCTGCCGCCTGTCTCATTTCTTCAAGCTTTTGTTCATCTGTATTGTCTACTGCATCGACATAGCTTGCGATTGCCCTTGACTGATGGAATGAATTCCAGTAATCACTCACCGTCGGATATAGCAGTAAGGACAGTCCTGCAAGAAACACTATGACAAACAAAATAGTTGATAATTTTCTTCTCATAGCACTCTCCTTACTGTTATCATTTGCATAATATAATTATGCCTATTGTAACTGCCACGAACCACTAAAGTGGCTCATGGCAGTTATATTTTATCATAAAATGATATTATTTAACACGCTTCTTTGTTACAAGAACAATTCCGCCACCAACTACTAATATAGCACCGATTACATAAATTGCAACACGTCCGGCACCACCGGTTGAAGGAAGGACTGAACCCTTAAAGTTCTGTACAGGTGTGCTTAAGCTGCCCTCAGCTTTATCAGCTTTAAGTGTAATATTACCGGTCACCTTATCTCCGCTTAATGACTTAAGCTCAGGAGCATCAGACACAATTGAGTGGTCTGCTGTGATTGTGAATGCAATATCTTTTGCAGTGTTGTAGCTATCAGGAGTCTTTGTCTCCTTAAGTACGTAATCACCGTCATCAAGTCCGCTGAATGTGAAGACATCATTCTTATCACCTGAAATTACCGCTTTGATTTCTTTGTCTGCTTCACCTTTAATCTTTTTGTAAAGAGTAAACTCTGCACCATCGAGTGCTTCGTTCTTCTCATTTACCTTGTTGATTACAACCTTGTATGTAAATACGATTACTGTATCCTCCGGAGTCTCACCTTTGTCTCCCTCACCACCATTGTTAGGGTTGTTAGAGAACTCAAGCTTTACCTTATTTGGGTTTCCTTCTGAACCGATAACAGCATTCTTATTGAGAGTTGCTTTGTACTCAACTACAATCGTATCACCATTTTTAGCTTCAAATCCCTTTGCTAAAATATTGTCACATGTAAAAGTAAGCTTTTTGCTAGCTGCGTCATAATTTGTTTTAAAGAATGATGTAACATCCTTATCACCTAATTTAACAGTAACAGTTCCTTCATTGAAATCAAGTCCCTGTGAAAGAGTATCATCAAATTTAAGGTAATATGACTTATATGACTGAACATTTGCAGGTAATGTAGCTGTAAGCTGGAATGGAACTACATCTGTGATATCATAATCGGCTGAATCCTGCCATTCTGTTGTATCACCTGTTGTGTCGTTTGTGTCTTTTACTTTCTTCTCAACAGAAGGTACATCTGTCTTAGGTGTGATTGTTGTATCAGCAACGATATTGAGGATATACTCTGTGTAAGCCTCGTCACCTGTTAAAGAGCTATCCTTATCCTTGATGAGATAGTAACCAGGCTCAAGTCCTGTAATCTCAGCTTTTGCATTGTCCTGTGCTACTGAAACAGAACCTGCTACTGTAGTACTTAAAGCTGAAGCAATTTTCTGTGCCTCTGCCTTAATATCTGAAGAGTTTGACTGCATTTTTGAAAGCTTCTCTACATAAGCCTTTGCATCCTTAGCAAGGTCTGTCTGTTTGTCAGTCTTGATACCGGTACCCCAGTCAACGTTTGAAAGTGTTGTCTCTGACTTTGAAAGGTCACCCTTTAAAATCTGGTAAGCCTCATAAGTGTGGCCTGCCTTTGCTTCATTAACCGTGATGGTAAATGTTTTTTTGGTGCCTTCGCCCTCAGCGAATACTGTAACGCTCATTGCAAGTGTAAGTATCATCGCAAGAACTAAAGCAATGCTTCTTTTGATTGTTTTCATATTGCATTCTCCTTTTTTATAATGTTTTATGTTTTTTATAGAAAAGTGTTATTGTAGCTATTGCTATAAGCACAACTCCACTCAACATATACAACCATCTGTTACCACTTCCACCTGTTTCCGGAAGCTCATACTCTATGAGTTTGTTTGTAATCTCAACAGTACCGGACTCTATAGCATTGGCGCTGCCCGGTGCAACGTTTGCATCGGTCTTTGTGATTTGCATACCATTTATATCCTTAAATACATATGAAACATCATAGCCTGACATACTGTTGTTCTGATTTATTCCAACCTCTGTCACATAATATTTATATGTGGTACCGGTCAGAATACCATTTTCATCTACACTCTGTAATGGCAGATTTTTAAACACATATGACCATTCACCTGCCGAATCAGCTGTCAACTCAACCGGATTGCCATACTTCTTATCATTACCAGCCGAATCCACCTGATGCAGCTGCAGAAAGATCTTTCCATCAGTCTTATCTAACGGATTATTCTTAGAATCAGTCCATTTTTTATCGACTGAAATGCTGGTGGTCGGAACTACTACATCCTCATAATAGTACGGTGTATTTACCTTTGCCATATCACTTCCCTGTAATGAGCTGTTTTCAGCTACGACAGGATGTGCCGAGATATCTGCACTGAAATAAAAATACTCCTTATGTGGCTCTGCCGAGAGTAAATAACCTTCCGGTGCCTTTGTCTCAACTATATAATACTGAGTATTATACTCCAGATTGTCAGTACTCATACTGATATCAATTCTGCCGTTCTCATCGGTGGTATACTCACCTAACGACGCATAAGAACCATCCGATGTGTATCCAAACAGCTCAAACTCAGCGCCTTTAAGCAGCCTGCCATAATCAGCCTTATCTACCTTATACAATGTAAATGTATTGCTCTTAATTACTCCGGCAGAGGATTTAGACTCTTTGTAAACAGTATTGTTATCCTTACGGTCTTCTCCCCTTTCAATGCCTTCAAGCTTTGCTGTATTGCTGACATTCATTATAATCGGACTGTATTCACCAGGGGTACCAAGAACCTGTGCATTGACCTGATAAGTATATGTCAGCATAATGGCTTTACCGTCAGGTATATCTGCTTTTATGGTTCTATATGAATCGGCGCTCCAATCATAGGTACCATCCTGTGTACTGTAATTCCACTTACATTCATCTATCGTTTCTCCCTGCTTATAAGTTCCATCGCTTTGCTTAATAGCTTCTCTAAACTGAACTGTAGCCGGCATTAAATCGATATACCATAATGTCTGAATACCATTGCCATATGTGCGTGTCGTAAATTTAAGCACATCTGTCAGCTTTAATGTATCGCTATCAGGCAGATAGTCCTTGCCATCAGGGTTTATTATAACCGTATAACGCAGCCTGTGATTGTCTTCATCCCACTTGTAGTTCTTGGAAATAACCTTATCCCCCTCAGTAGGATTATCACCGCCCGATTCGTCAGGCTTTGACATGGTCTGTGTCTGAGAAGCCGATCCGATTTCTTTGTTTGTATTTGAAGATGCTGTGGCTGTATTCTTATAAGCCACTGTTTTACCGGCTTCAAAATTCTCAAAATCATCTATCGTGCACTTGTATACTACATATATGTGAGAGTTCTCATTCCAGCCATGTATTTCTGTATTGGCTTTATCAGGCTTTATAACTCTTGTAACCACGGTATTTGTGCTTTTATCAAGCGTTGTGCCGGTTTGAATTCCTTTTGTGAACCAGTCGCCGTCAGTTACGGTATGCAATGTGCCTTCAAAGTCAGGATATGTAAAGCCCTCCTGATTAGTATAGGCTAGCATTATCTTTACACTCTGCAGTGTAACACCCTCCGGAAGCTTATCAGTGATAGTATACTCTGTAGCATCAGCATCCATAAGTACATCAACGCGCCATGTGAGTGTTCCGTCACTTTCTGTGGTTTTCAAATATGTCTGACCTGTTTTACCGTTTCCATCAGTCTTTACAATCTTTGATGTCGTATGGCTATAAGATGCAGATGCACTTGAATTTAAAGCTTCAAACTTATTCACATACTCAAGCTTTCCACTTGCTGTTGTGTCGGCGGTTGTGCTGTACGTAAATACGACTGTCTTTTCACTGTTGCTTGTCGGATAATCCTTATTAAAGCTGACATTTACCGAGGTAAATCTGTAGTCATTAGATTCGGATACTTCATTAAATTTTGCCGTTTTTGACTTATTATTCTTATCCAGATATTTAACAGTAATGTCACCGATATATCCATCAAACTCTTTCTTTACCTGACTTACAAAATCATTCATCTGGATATAAGTCATGTAATGATAATTCTTCTGGGATTTGGATGACATTGTATCAGCAATGCCAAACGCCTTAGGAAATCCCGATGCCGGAATTGTAAACTTAGCCTCCCATTTTAAAGTATACAGACTGTTATCTGTCTTTTGAGCTTCAACAAGCTTCTTTGTAATATCCTGCTTTGTTTTTGGAACATTTACGCTTGAAGAGCTGTCATATGACTTATCATCCTTAGTGAGAGTAGCCTTATTATTAAATTTCTGGTCATCAAATGTCTGCAATGCATCTGTATAGTATTTGACAGTATACTTATTGCAGTTCTTGTTACCATCTGTAGAATTAAATGTAACCGATGTCACCTTGCCACTGCTGTCTTTGTTAATTGTATACCCGTCACTAGGTGATATATCAATGTCTGTAATCTTATCAAACATATCATCTGTCAGGACAGCTCCCGCAATATCCTCACAGGTTTTATTTACTGTAACCGTCCAGATAATCCGGTTATTAGTTTTATCATATTTGCCGGATTTTTCTATAAGATTTTTGTAATACTTTACGTAGCTGCTTGATGTATCTATAACAGTTTCTTTTGAATTTTGTTCTGTTGATTTACCTGTAACGAAATTAGTTGCCTGCCATGTAGCATTATTTCCCAAATCTCCGGCATTGGTCAGATAATACCTGTATGTAATAGAACAGCTATCACCTGCCTCTAATTTTGGAAGCTTTGCAGTAAGTGTTGCCTTTCCCGCGTCTGCCGGGTCATTCTTTCCTGTCGCTGTTGCAATATAACTGCTTTCAGCATCCTGACCGTTTTTCTTTATGCTGTAGGTAAATCCGGTAGTATCAACCCTCATACCATTGCCGTTAAATTCATCTGTTATTTCGATATCATCAGGTGTACCTTTTTCAGAAGATACATCCACAGTAAACTCAACATAATAATTACCGTTTTCATCAATAGCAATATTATTATTGTTTGTATTGCTCTTCTTTACGGAAATATCGTAGTTTAAGGAATCATTTCCGTTCCAGTGGACATTATCCTTGTCTACTGTTATGGTGACATCACCACCGATATTGATATCAAGATCACCTGAATCATTGGTCTTACCCTCACCAAGAGCCTCAACCTTTGCCCAGCCTTCTATATCGCTGCTTTTACCCTCGATATAGCCATCTGCAAACTTGATAAGGATAGCATATGTCCCATCCTCGTTTTTGATATATCTGTACTGGAACTGTTCTATATCACTGTTGTCGTCACATTTTGTCGTCCATGAATTGCACAAATCATCCGGAATAGTCACCGACGGATCATAAACATAATAATAATTCTTAACAGTATTACCATTGGCATCTACCGTATCATTCTTGCCGATTCCAAAGTTCAGCTGAACCTCAAGCTTGAACTTCTCGCCGTTCCAGTCCGCTGACTTGCCCTCACTGGACATTTCGGTATATGAGCCATTTGATTGCAGTTTTTGAAGGTTAACATAGTTTTCTGTAATATTGTCTATGGTAAAATCCTTCTGATTCTGATCTGCTGCTGATGCAGGTTGTATAAGTCTGTACGCAGTAATGCCCAGCACTATAACAGCCATTGAAATAATGAACGTAGCAAGCTGTCTACGTCTTCTCACTCTTTTAAGCCGCTCTTTGCCGAGACGTTCCATATCCTTATCCATTCTGCATCCTCCTTTCATAGAGTTATATATAATTCATTTTGCTTAATCGTTATTCTACAGCTAATATATTACACCCTTTTGGTCACACAACGGTCACACGAGACTTTAAATCGGGATTTTCTACTTTTTTACCAAAAAGTTTCAAATAACACTAGTCAATTTTGCCAATTTTAGACAATGGCCAGATGGCAACTGTAATTCTGCCGACTACCTGCTCCTCTGAGACACAGCCTATAGCTGTATTTCTTGAGTCAAGTGATACGCTTCTGTTATCGCCCATCACGAAAATCTTGGATTCAGGAACCTGATAA
>ERZ1032794.422-NODE-422-length-12165-cov-6.000000_pt1 | contig 12165 bp, 11 predicted proteins | sample MGYA00516957_ERZ1032794 | MGnify/ENA primary metagenome ERZ1032794 (study PRJEB33719, sample SAMN04262543) | wastewater metagenome | biome: sewage system; feature: street-access sewage; material: sewage | place: Peru: Lima | collected 2013-01-15 ... | reverse complement strand
AAGAATCCTGGTCACTCACGGTAATTAAATCCACCCGGCTTCAGATAAATTTAGTCAGCCTGCGCATAAGTCTGTTATGGATAGGACCTATACCCTGACCGAAAAGCATAACCTTTTTTTTGAGCAACAGGCCCAAAGCCAGGATAAACAGATAATATAACAGACTGCGCTTGCTGGTAACATCCTGCAGCAGACTGCCACCGCCGCTGAGCAGCAGGTCGCAGTCCATGAGGGCAGCAAAAATTTTGCAAAAGCTGAAACGATGAAGAGAATTCACCTTGTGTCTTGCGGCAGTAGCGGGCGGATTGCCTGAGATAACCGTCAGTTCCACGGTCTTTTCCGTACTGCGCAAAGCCTTAATGATCGCGGTCAGCATAGCTTCATCTCCGGCATTAGCAAATCCATAGTATCCGGAAATCACGATCTTACTCATTCTTCAAGGTATCTCCTTCTAAACTTAACAACTAAAGGCAACAGCATGCCAAGAACCAGTACGGCAATTACGCCAAATACAACGCCAACAGCATAGCCGTCGAGAGCACGTACAAAGCTCATAACAACCGGTGTACGCATATGACAGAAGGTCTGCACCAGACTGCCCTGTCCGATAACAGCAGCACAGGTCAGTACAAACTGCCACCAACGCGGTGCACAACGGTAAACAGCAAGCACTGCCACGAAAAATGCCGGATGACCGATCATAAATTCTTTTTCGCGCGGACGTGCATACATCAGCTGCTCTAAGAAAGCACGCATCTTCAATTCAATTGCCGGTACAGGCACACCACCGGTGTGACCGCTGCGGCCGACAAAATAATAAGCAATAAACAGCAGCACCGCAAGCACTGCTACATGGCGGAAGGTAATCTCTGTATCAAGCAGACCGTTCAGGCGCTCCCACAGAGTTTTCAAGCCTTTGCCCACAACCTGCAACAGGTCATAGCGTTTCATAAAGAGAACTGCTGTCAGCATAACCGGCAGAATAAAGGTTAATTTTACGCCGCGGTAAATATCAATTTCCAGCAGGAAGCGGCTGTCTGTCAAAATAGCCGACAGGAAGGCTGCACCCACCAAAGACAAAGCAATAGCCAACGCCAGCTGCCAGATACCGTTCCAGCAAATAGCAAGCAGACTGTGCTTATCACTCGTATTTTTATCCCAAATGTTAAAGATAACATTCATCGAAAGCACCGGGAATACACTTGCTGCTGCCAAAGCCAGCAGCTGACGCGTAAACAGGCCGCGGCCGATAAACAGCAGTGCCAGAGCACCTGCAGAAAAAATTGCCCACAGTGCTATTTGCTGCTTACCGCCCAGGTTAAAGAGCAACGCAAGATACAGCACTACACCGGCGGCAATCGCCAATACAATAGGAATAAAGTTTACCTTAGCGGGGAAGTACGGTGCAAAGCCATCTTTGTTTTCGGCGCTGAAAACGCCTGCTTCGCCGATAGTATAGCCACGTGCTTCAACGCTGGCCTTAATATCACGCACATACTTCAGGTTAGTCTTCATAATATCCTGACCACCCTCAGGCATCAGGAAGGGACGGATATAGTTCACGCGGATATTGCGCTCCTCGTCCGTCAGCGCCCACCGGCGCAAAGCCTCGCCCACGCTGATTTTCTTTTGCTCGGTCGGGTCGATAACATAGGAACGGGCAGCCTTATAGTCATTGAACTCAGCCAAAGGCAACAGACCGTCGATTTTGGCAAACTGCAGCTGGGTGTAATGCTCCAGCATTACCAGCGTCATGTTGTTTTCCTTCATGCGCTCGCCCAAATGCTGCATTTTATTAGGATAGCCCACAACCTCTGTACCGCATGGCATCAGAGCATCAACCGGTACACCGGCTTCTTTAATGCGGGCAAAAATGCCGTCAATCTGCTCATCCGTTACATCCACATAATTTTGCGGACGTACGATAATTTTGAAGCCCAAAGCAGCAACCTTACGCATATCCTGCACCGGCAAACCTAAAGGAGCCTGCAGCAGTCCCTGAGGCTCATCGTATTTACCCTCTGGCAGAAGTGTAGTGCTGCCCTTGATTTTGATAATACGCGGATTTTCACTTACAACCTTTACACGGTCAGCACCGTAGCGCAGGCACAAATCCTGCTCTACATCATCTAAGACAGACTGCTTGTCAGTAGCAGCAACGTAAGCAGCATTTTCTTCAATATCGCCGGCTCCCACATTAGCGAAAACACCCATGCCGGAACCAAGCGCAGCTGCCTGACGCAGCTCACCGCCAGTTACCGTCCGGATTTCGCCGTTTTTAGTCAGGCGCTCCAACGTAGTATCGAAAATCATCAGCGAGTTGATGCCTGCATCCTTAAACTGACGCAGTACATCCTCCTCCGGCAGGCCCTGCAAAGCGGCCAGCTTACGTAAGCCCTCGTACTCCATAGCCATTTCTACAGTATTGTTTTTTTGTTCAACATCGTGACGGACAACGTTCAGCCATAAGGCACAAACCAGACCGATTACGATTACTGCCAAAAGCAAAGGATTATATCGGCTTTTCATAAAATTCACCTGTCCAGACCTCGCTTTATTAAACCTTTTTCTGCTGACTGCGCAGATATGCTTCTACGAACGGCATCAGATCGCCATCCATAACAGCCTGAATGTTACCGGTTTCGCAGCCGGTACGATGGTCCTTAACCATAGTATAGGGCTGGAACACATAGGAACGGATCTGGCTGCCCCATTCGATATTCTGGTAATCACCGGCAATATCGCTGACAAGAGCATCCTGCTTAGCCTTTTCATATTCATATAATTTTGCACGCAGCATCTGCAGGCAGCGCTCACGGTTCTGAATTTGGGAACGCTCATTCTGACATTGAACAACGATACCCGTCGGTTCATGTGTCATACGTACAGCAGAGGACGTTTTGTTGACGTGCTGACCGCCGGCACCGCTGGAACGGTAAACATCGACGCGCACCTCATCCATATTAATATTTACATCAACAGTATCATCCAGCTCCGGCATTACGTCTACCGCAGCAAAGGAGGTATGACGGCGGGCATTGGCATCAAACGGAGAAATGCGCACCAGACGGTGTACACCCTTTTCAGAGCGCAAGAAGCCATAAGCATTGTGGCCATTAACCTGAATGGTAGCACTTTTTACACCGGCCTCATCACCCGGCTGATAGTCAAGCATTTCCAGCGCAAAGCCATTTTGCTCCGCAAAGCGGGTAAACATGCGCAGCAGCATGCTGGTCCAGTCTTGAGCTTCAGTACCGCCGGCACCTGCATGCAGTGTCAGGATAGCATTATTGGCATCATATTCACCGCTGAGCAGCATACCCAGCTCCAAATGCTCCAGCTCACTGCGGCATTTTGCCAGCAGCTCATCCATTTCAGGAAGCAGGCTTTCATCATTTTCTTCGGAAGCCATCTCCTGCAAAGCTTCCAAATCGTCAACGCCTGCGCTTAATTTATGGAAACCGTCAACCTCTTCCTTTAAGCTGTTAACGTCCTGCGCAGTTTTTTGTGCCTTTTCCGGATCATCCCAAAAAGTAGGATCCCACATTTTATGTTCTAATTCAGCAATACGATCTTCTTAGACAGCGATGTCAAAGAGATCCCCTCATTTCCTCTAATTTTGCTTGCAGATTTGTAATTTCAGGCTTATATTCTTCAATCAACAAAATTCCTCACAACCTTTCGTGTAGCAAATATTAGTTATTTACGGCCTCAGCCGTTTTGCCGAGTTCTTGCAAACAAGGCGAAAGTAAGTCAGCAGCAAAAGCTGCTGACTTAAAAATTATTTCTTGGGTTCAGCTTTCAAATTACCCTCGTCACCCTCGGGAGTCGGGTTATTGGTGGAAGCATTTTCCAGCGGGTCTTCAACCTGCGGCTGGGTAATAACATTGACGCGGTAAATGTAACGAACAACGTCTTCCTTGATAGCCTCCATCATGGCTTCAAACATATCGTAGGCTTCAAATTTGTACTCAACCAGCGGATCCTTCTGACCATATGCACGCAGGCCAACGCCTTCACGCAGCATATCCATAGCATCCAGATGCTCCATCCAGTGGTTGTCTACAACCTTCAGCATAACCAGGTTTTCCAGCTCGCGCATCAGCTCAGGACCAATTGCATCCTCACGTGCCTGATAGTTGTCATCAGCAACCTTCTGCAGATATTCAGCCAGCTCTTCACGGCTAAGGTTTTGCAGATAATCTACGGTCAGCAGACCGCGCGGAGCATAGAAATCCTCAGCGTAGTTAATCAGAGCCTGCAGATCCCAGTCCTCAGAGTAAACCTCAGGCGGTGCGTACATAGTCATAGTACGTTCAACGGTTTCATCAACCATCTCTTTGATGGTATCCTTAAGATTTTCCTGATGCAGGATTTTATGACGCTGAGAGTAAATAACCTCACGCTGCTGGTTCATAACATCGTCATATTCGAGAACGTGCTTACGAATGCTGAAGTTACGTGCTTCAACCTTCTTCTGAGCATTTTCGATGGACTTGGTAACCAGGCTATGTTCAATCGGCTCATCGTCCTCCATGCCCAACTTATCCATGATGCCGGCAATATTATCACTGCCGAACAAGCGCATCAGGTCATCCTCCAGGCTCAGGAAGAACTTGGAAGAACCGGGGTCACCCTGACGGGCGCAACGGCCACGCAGCTGGTTATCGATACGACGGCTTTCATGACGCTCGGTACCGATGATATGCAGACCACCCAATTCAGGAACGCCTTCACCCAAAGTAATATCGGTACCACGGCCGGCCATGTTGGTAGCAATGGTTACAGCGCCGTATTGGCCTGCATGAGAAATAATCTCAGCCTCTTTTTCATGGTACTTCGCATTCAGCACGTTATGCGGAATGTTGCGGCGTTTAAGCATAGCGCTCAGCTCTTCGGACTGAGCGATGGAAGTAGTACCAACCAGTACCGGACGGCCGGACTTATGGCATTCTTCAATCTCGTTGACTGCTGCCTTGTATTTGGCAATACGTGTTTTATAGATAACATCAGGATAGTCAATACGGATCAGCGGCTTATTGGTAGGTACAACAACAACCGGCAGATTATAAATTTTCTGGAACTCCTGCTCCTCGGTCTTAGCAGTACCGGTCATACCGGCAAGCTTTTTGTACATACGGAAGTAATTCTGGAAGGTAATAGTTGCCAGCGTCTGGCTTTCGCGTTCTACCTTTACGCCTTCCTTAGCTTCGATAGCCTGATGCAGACCTTCGGAGAAACGACGGCCGAACATCAGACGGCCGGTAAATTCATCAACGATGATAACCTGACCATCCTTAACCACATAATCGCGGTCGCGGTGCATCAAAGCCTTAGCCTTCAGAGCGCACATAATCTGGTGGGAGTAGTCCACACCGTGCTCATTGTCATACAGGTTGCCGATGCCCAGCATTTTTTCTGCCTTGGCAATACCCTTTTCGGTAGGTGCTACCTGTTTTTGTTTTTCATCAACAGTATAGTCCTCGCCCTCTTCCATGTTGGCAACAACACGGGCCAGAACCTGATACAGCTCGGTGGATTTTTCACCTGGGCCGGAGATAATCAGCGGGGTACGCGCTTCGTCAATCAGGATACTGTCGACCTCATCGACAATACAGTAATTCAGCTCACGCTGTACCATCTGATTTTCATCAACTACCATGTTATCACGCAGGTAATCAAAGCCGAATTCGTTATTTGTACCGTAAGTAATATCTGCAGCATAAGCAGCCTTACGGTCGGGGAAGTCCATATCATGCACAATCAGACCTACAGACAGACCGAGGAACTTGTAAATACGGCCCATATCCTCGCTGTCGCGGCGTGCCAGATAATCATTGACAGTTACAACATGCACGCCCTTGCCGGTCAGTGCGTTCAGATATACAGGCGCAGTAGCTACCAGAGTTTTACCTTCGCCGGTACGCATCTCGGCAATTTTGCCGCGATGCAGCACTACACCACCGATTAACTGTACATCAAAATGACGCATGCCGGTAACACGTCTGGACGCTTCACGGACAACGGCAAATGCTTCCGGAAGAATATCATCCAGAGTTTCACCCTTTTGCAAACGTACTTTAAATTCGCTGGTCTTGGCTGCCAGATTGGCAGAGCTAAGGCTTTCCATATCCTTTTCCAGACTATTAATCTTATCTACGATTACACGAATGTTTTTGATTTCTTTTTCGTTGGGGTCACCAAAAATTTTCTTTAAAATGCCTTCGAGCAACACGATCACTCCTTAAAATTATGGTGTTTGAAAAGACTATACACCTAATTTTAAATTATAACAGAATCTCTCTTAAAAAGCAAAAAGCACGGGTGAATTTCCCGTGCTTTTTTGTGAAGTTTAGGTTAAAATATTTGCTTTATTTCAGTTCCGGGCTCAGCAGACCATATTTGCCATCCTTGCGGCGATAAACCACATTGGTAGCACCCAGATCAGGATCGTAGAATACGAAGAAATCGTGGTTCAACAGATTCATTTGCAGAATTGCTTCTTCCGGAGTCATCGGATGCATGATGAAGCGTTTATTCTTGATGATTTCGAATTCGCCTTCATCAGCAGCTTCTGCAGCCGGTGCCGGAGCAGGAACAGCGGTATCAGCAAAGTTGCTGTATTTTCTCTTCATCAGACGAGTCTTATATTTGTGAATCTGACGTTCAATTTTCTCTACAACCAAATCAATGGAGGAATACATATCTTTCGTGGTTTCCTGTGCTCTCAGCAAAATGCCGCTTGCAGGAACCGTAATTTCTACAATATGGTTACCTTTCTCAACCTTCAGTACTGCAGAAATGTCACCAACAGTCTTAAACTGCTTAGTAACCTTAGTAATTTTTTTCTCCACATACTCTTTCAGAGCCGGGGTCACATCAATGTTTCTGCCTTTTACGTTTACACTCATAATCAATGCCTCCTTTGGTATGTCGCCAAATTGCTTTGGTGCTACCATTTTTCTATCAAGGGCTCGGGCTTTATCCCTTTGCTTCTATATTTCGCTATAGAGATAAAAACTCCTGCTAAAGTTTGCAAAAATTATCTAATTTTCTTAGATTTATCCCGACAGTGTTACATTACTTACAGCTTATCGCCGTTATTCATCCTTATCTTATAAAAGCGCAGCAACCATACTTTTCGACTCTTTTTAACCCAAGGAATTCATAAAAAGCAATATTTTTTTCACTTGCTTCTGTAAGGAGCTGCAGTTGATAGACAGCGGCATACTTTTCCATAACCTTCCGCATAAGCTGTGAACCAATGCCATGACGCTGAAATTCCGGCAGCACTATTAAATCCTGCAGAAAAACCACAGAAGCACCATCACCGACAGCACGGAGTATCCCCACAAGCTTTCCATCAGCATAAGCAGCTAAAACATAAAGTGAATTCTTATAAGCTTTTCTTAGCATTGCCGGATTATTGGTATAATTACTCCAGCCAACACTACTATATAACGCCATAATTTCGGCTTCATTGTAGGTCTTGTATTCTGCAAATATAAGTTCATTCATCTATGCGCACCTTCCACTATTGTCAATCCGGAAGCATACAGTTTTGCATCCGCTTGGTAAAATCAATATTCTTCACTTAACAAAAAAATATACTAAATTTGCGACTATAACCGCAAAAAGTATCATTTTTCAATAGTTTTGCGATTACAACCGCAAAACTTCTTATTTTCTATTGCTTTTGCGGTTATAATCGCATTTTTTAATATTCATCAGTGCGTACCTTCCACAATCGTCAGTCCCGCAGCCTCCAGGCGCTCGCAAATTTCCGCAATAGTTTTGCAGGTAACAACCTGGCCATCCTGCGTGCGCTGCTTGACGCAGACACCAACATGCACAGCATCAGGCTTAAGGCCGATGATACGTTCCAGCTTTTCTTCGATACCCTCCTGATGCTTCAACCTGCAGTCTTCGCAACCATTACAGCTCCAAAAGGCCTCCAGCTCCAGCGGTTCCTCTCCATATTTGGCGAAGGCACCGCTTTTTGTATTGAAAGCACGCATGCAGCCTGCACCTGTGCATACGTCATTGGAACTCAAGCAGCGTAAAATCACAATCCGTTTCATTCATGCCTACCAAAGTCCTTACTGATTTTGTTCTTAACCTCCCGGCAATCTTCAACAGTCAGACCGATTTTCAGAGCCACATTCTGCCAGGAATTCTTCGGTGTCTTCAAATCAATAACATCCTTAATATCCAGACCGGCCTTTTGTGCCAGCAGATAAGCACTGTTGATATGATGCATTGCGTAACCCATATGCATATATTTTTTCGTTACCTTCTGCGGGATATCCATGCGTTCTGCCAGACGGCGCGCCTGATAATCCACACAGCGGTCAAAATATACCTGCGGTGTTAAGCCAAGCACGTACTTCATACGCTCCCAAGAATATTTATCGCGCAGGTCAATGATTTCCTGCAGCGTTTTTTTGCTCATGTAGGCATGCAGGCAGATATCCTCCAAGCCTTCAAAGCCATATTTTTCGTATAACGGCAACAGCTCTGCTTCATCAAAAAGATAATCAGCGTGGAAAATCCGTACTGCTCTTTCCGCTGTCATGTTGCGTGTATGCAAGCCGGCAAAGCCTGCGCCGCTGCGCTGACCGCGTCCTCTAAAGGCGAAAGGCTGGTCCTGTTTTTGTTCCTGCTGCAAGCCCAGCTTTTCTTTAACCTGCTGCCAATCACAGGTAACAGTGCGCATTGGCAGCACCTGTGCCAAAGTTTTACCGCTCTCCTTAGCCAGCTTGGCAGCCTCTTGAATATCCCCCAGCGGATAACCCTGTCGCAGATATTTCAGCGCCGTTTCTCTGTCTACCAGGCTGTCGGCAGGCAGATAGCTTGCCTGATATTCCATATATTTTTCGGCATACAGCTTAGGAGTAAGTCCCAGCTGCGCACGCACCCTGCCCCAGGTTGCAGGCTGACGCAGCTGCAGCACCTTTTCTACCGGCTCACCAGACAGATAAGCATACAAGCAGGCTGTGTTCATATCGCCATAGCTATGACCGATATTCAACAGTCGCAGCATATCAGAATAACGGTAGCCGTATGCGGATTGCAGTTTTTCCGCAGCCTCTGCATTGGAAAGCTGTGGCCGGCGCATGCGCGGCGGCATCGGCGGACGCTTGCCGTCCTTGGGCGGCGGCAGCATCATTTTGTTTTCCTGCGGCGGTGCAGGCGGAGCAGCGAAGGCAGCAGGAACTGCTACGCTGCCGGCGAAGAACATGGCCATGAATGCCGGAATCAATAAAAGCTTTTTCATTTTAACCCTCCTTGAACTGAAAAAATATAGTATGTCAAGAAAACTTATATTAGGATAATTGAAGCAGCAGATGGTGACTTATCCGCCGCCGTCCTACTACAACCCTTATTTTCACGCAAGGCGGCGTAGAAGGTGGCAGATGTGGTTGAAGCGCGACGACGGCGTACTTTTAGTACGTCTAGGAGCGGTGAAGCCGCAGATGGCTACTTATCCGCCGCCGTCCTACTACAACCCTTATTTTCACGCAAGGCAGCGCAGAAGGTGGCAGATGTGGTTGAAGCGCGACGACGGCGTACTTTTAGTACGTCGAGGAGCGGTGAAGCCGCAGATGGCTACTTATCCGCCGCCGTATTATTGCCAGTGCTGCGGCAGATACACAATATTTATACGTCCCGTAGACTTTTCCTCATCCACTCTGCAGCGCACCTCATACATATCATAAATAAACTTTTCCGTCAGCAGCTCACGCGGAGTTCCCATGCCAACAATCTGACCGTCCTTAATCGCAACCAGACGGTCACAGTACATCGCTGCGATATTCAGATCATGCACTGCTGCCACAACAGTCAAATCAAGTGATTTTACAATATCCATAATCTGCAGCTGGTACTTAATATCCAGATGGTTTGTCGGTTCATCCAGCACCAGGCATTCCGTCTGCTGCGTCAGCGCACGCGCCAAAATTACACGCTGCTGCTCGCCACCGCTCAAGGTAGCAAAGCTGCGTTCTTCGAAGTCCGCCAGACCTACAGTAGCCAACGCTTCGCGCGCGATGCGATAATCGTTGAGATTATCACGCTCCAGCATTTTCTTGTGCGGCGAACGTCCCATCAGCACAACCTCCAACACCGAAAAATCAAAGCTGTAAACATTATGCTGTGCTACTACCGCCAGCTGCAGTGCCGATTCACGGTAGGATAGCTCGTCCAACGGCGTTCCGTTAAAGGTAATTTTACCATCAGTAGGCTTCTGCACACGGTAAACGCATTTCAGAAAGGTACTCTTGCCACTGCCGTTAGGCCCGATAATGCCTACAAATTCCTTATTATGCAGGCTGAAATCTATTCCCTTAAGAATTTCCTTTGGTCCGAAGGCCATTTTTACTGCTTCTGCTAAAATCTCCATTATCAGTTACCTCCAAAGCCATAGGTTTTCTTAATCATCAGGTAAACGAAGCAGGGCGCGCCGATTAAGGATATCAAAATACCGATCGGCAGCTCGGTACGCGGAATAATTACACGGCAAAGACCATCCGCAATTACCAAAAATACTGCACCGGTCAAAGCGGAAACAGGTATCAGTTTTTTATGGTCGGTGCCTACCAGCATACGAATAACGTGCGGTACTACCAGGCCGACAAAACCTACCATACCTGCAGCATACACTACAAAGCCTACGATAAGAGAGCTTACAAGCAGATAAATCTGTCTGTAAATATGTAAATCAGTTCCCAAAGTCAACGCCGATTCATCACCTAAAAGCATCAGGTTGAGCATACGGCTCTGCGTCCAAAAGAACATTACTGCCAACACTACGATTGGTCCGATAACTGCCAGTGTTTCCCACTTGGCACCGGCAAAGCTGCCCATCATCCAGTAGGCGATAGTCTGCATGCCTTCCTTATTATTGGCAAAGTAAACGATAAAGCTGGAAAACGCACCGCAGACTGCACTCAGCGCCATGCCTGCCAAAAGCAGCTTTACAGAATTGCTGCGTCCGCCCAGGTTAGAGATAAACAGTACGCCCAGCGACATAGCGAAGGCACCGATAAAGGCCGCAATACCAACAAAGTTTTCACCCAGCGCTACGCCGATTCCCAGCAGAATCGCTGCCGTCGCACCCAGCGAAGCACCGGAGGAAATGCCCAGGATATATGGGTCCGCCAAGGGGTTTTTTACTACAGCCTGCATGATAACGCCGCAGACCGAAAGCCCCATGCCCACTAAGGCAGCCAGCACCAGGCGCGGCAAGCGCAGCAGCCAGATAATATCATGCACAGGTCCGCGGTCAACACCTTCAATAGGCTGTCCGCTAAACAGCTGCTCTATAACCGTATTATAAATATTTACCAACGGCAGCTTTACCGTACCAATAGATAATGCCCAAAACAAAGCAACTACCAGCAAAGCAAGCAATCCCAGGCAGATGAACAGGTACCCCTGCTTCTTCAAAAAATCAACCATAATTATTTCTCCTTATACAAATCCGGGTACATTCCGGCCGCAATAATTTTTATGCCATCATAGGTGCGCACGCCTGAGCTGTAAATACCATAAAACGGCAATGGAAGCACGCGTCCTTCCTTAACGCAGCGCAAATTTTTCAGCGCCTTGTGCTGGGTAACGCGGTCAATCATATCCTGCTCATGTCCGTAATGTGATTCAATGACAACCACAAAAATAACATCCGGATCAAGCTCAACGACCTGCTCCAGGCCAATAGCACGCTGCTTTTCTGCCAGCAGTTCACCGTGCAGCTCTTTGACAATATTACCGGCCAGAGATTTTTCACCATAAACCGTCGGCTCCTTGCCCATAAACTCCAATACCAGAGCACGCGGACGCTTTTGATAGCCTGCAGTCTGACTGATGGCAAAATTAACCTCCTGCTGCATTTGTCCTACAAGCTGCTGCGCCCTTTCGTTTTTATCAAAGATTTTGCCTAAGTCAAGAATATCCTTGTATTCGTTTGCCAGAGTACGCGGCTTCGCATCAATCATAGAAGAGCGTGCGATAAAGGTATTTACTCCGCGCTTATGCCAAAACTCGGTACTACGCAGCACCTTAGGCATAAAGGTAGAATGCCAGCCTACAAGCAAATCAGGCTTCAGCATCATGGTTGTTTCCAGGTCTAAAAGCTGTAGTCCGGTATATGGTATTTTGCTGTAC
>ERZ1032794.410-NODE-410-length-12287-cov-17.733241_pt1 | contig 12287 bp, 10 predicted proteins | sample MGYA00516957_ERZ1032794 | MGnify/ENA primary metagenome ERZ1032794 (study PRJEB33719, sample SAMN04262543) | wastewater metagenome | biome: sewage system; feature: street-access sewage; material: sewage | place: Peru: Lima | collected 2013-01-15 ... | reverse complement strand
CCAACAGCGATATTCCCTTGTTCAAAATTAGGGAAATTCTTCTTCAGAGCCTTTACACCTGTTGGGCTAAAGAAAAGCATCATATCATAATCGAAGTTCTTGATTTCCTCTTCTGAGAAATCATTGCTTACAGTACGATACATGACACATTCTGTATGATTGAGTTTTTTCTCATCAAGCAAGTTGGCAATATCATCATTATGAACACTGCTTAATGGTACCAGATATTTCTCGGTTTTATGGCGAGCCATCTGTCCCATCAACCCATCAATTTTACCTGTATCACCAAAGAACACCTTACGCTTGCGATACTGAACATACTTTTGGATGTAGAGAGCGATAGTCTCTATCACACAGAAATATTTCATATCTTCAGGAATTGTGATACGCATCTCCTTAGCTAATTTAAAGTAGTTGTCTACTGCATGACGAGATGTAAATACGACTGCAGTATAGTCAAGCAAATTTATTTTCTGCTGACGGAATTCTTTAGAAGAGAGCCCCTCTACCTTAAAGAATGGACGGAACACGCATTCTACTCCATATTGAGCCTGGATATCGAAGTAAGGAGACTTCTCACTTGCAGGTTTTGGCTGAGAAACTAAAATTTTCTTTATCATTTTGTCTTAAAAGTTTATTTTCAAATAATGACTGATTAACACAAGTCCACCCCAAAGAGCGAACAAGGGTATCACTTCAAGGGCACAAAAGTACAAAAATATTTGCAGAAACACGCCATTTCTTCTAAAAAAGATAATGTAAGCCTTCAAAAAAGCCAACAATTTAACTAATCCAAGGATAGTCAACGCGTATATCACTGCAATTTGCAATGGAAAATCGAAATAGGACAAAAGCATCACCATTGGGAACAAGGCCACTCCTTGACATGATATAAGGAACAAGTATGCCTTGAGCCATTGTACATTTTTTTTCTTTTCAAAGAATACCCAACCAGAAATCACATAGAGGAACGCCTTCAACAAGAAATAGCCCCCCATACAACCAGCATATATACTGATTACCTGATATTGGTCTACGATAAACGTATCGCTGATAGATGCTTTCGAATAAATGAAATACCCGATTGCCAGCAAAAGACAGGTCTGCAACACGAAGAAGAACTGGTATCTTACTTCAGAACTGGTCTCCGTCACCTCTGTTGTACCGATGCGTGGAGTACGGAAGAAGGTTTTTGCCTGGCGTATAACAAAATGCTTAGATTTAGAGAATGCTATACAAGCCAAGAGAAAACAGACCAACAGCAATGAAGTAATAAAGCTATCACCAGCTACCGTATAGGGAACAGGATCACCTGCCACCCCTAAGCGTCCACCCTTTAATTCCGGATGAAACAGAGAATCTTTTGAAAAGAATGACTCACGATAATATTGTGGCAAACTTACATCCCTAAAACTCTTACCTGCCTTATGTCCTGGCAAGTGTAATGTATCCGGCATCTCGCTCCAATGAATCTCACTGGGCTTGATATGTGCCCTAATCATGGAGTCCTGCTGAGCTGGCGTTGCATTCTTAGGCAGCCAGCTCAACACCTCTTTGGGTGTGAGCTGGCTGCTATGTTGCCTGAGCACTTGCTGTTGCGATTCAGTCTCAAGTGCGGCATCTGTCTGTATCGAATCTGCCTGTTGCACCATTCCTTAAAGTCCGAAAACTTTCTTGATTTCGTCTACCTTATCTAATTTTTCCCATGTAAAGAGCTCTACCTTCACAGTTTTAGCCTCATGATATCGGCTAGTGAAGGTTTTCTCTACTATCTCATTCTTACGTCCCATGTGTCCATATGCCGCAGTTTCCTGGAACATTGGCTGGCGCAACTTCAACTGGCGCTCGATTGCTTTAGGACGAAGATCAAACATTTCTGCAATTTTCTTTGCAATCTCGCCGTCAGTCATATTCACATGGCTTCTGCCGTAAGTATTTACATAGATACTAACCGGTTCTGCCACGCCGATAGCATAACTTACCTGAACCAACATTTCATCTGCAACGCCGGCAGCAACCATATTCTTTGCAATATAACGGGCAGCATAAGCTGCAGAACGGTCAACCTTACTGCTATCCTTACCTGAGAAGGCACCACCACCATGAGCACCCTTACCTCCATAAGTATCTACAATAATCTTACGACCGGTAAGACCTGTATCTCCATGAGGACCACCAATCACGAACTTACCTGTAGGGTTTACGAAGTACTTGATGTCATCATTGAAGAGAGCCAACACCTTATCACTCAGGTGAGTCTTTACTCTTGGAATCAGGATATTGATTACATCCTCACGAATCTTTGCCAGCATAGCATCATCATCGTCCTCACCATTTGCCTTCTTGATAAAATCATCATGCTGGGTAGAAACTACGATGGTATCGATGCGCTGTGGGATATTATCGTCTGAGTATTCGATAGTTACCTGGCTCTTAGAGTCCGGACGGAGATAAGTCATCACCTTGCCCTCCTTGCGGATATCTGCAAGTACACGCATGATGAGCTGAGCCAAGTCGAGTGATACCGGCATATAATTTTCGGTTTCCGTTGTTGCATAACCGAACATCATACCCTGGTCGCCTGCACCCTGATTATCATCCTCCTCACGACTTACACCGCGGTTAATATCATCGCTCTGTTCATGGATAGCAGTAAGCACACCACAAGAGTCGCCGTCAAACTGATATTCGCTCTTGGTATAACCGATTTTCTTGATAGTCTTGCGGGCAATGTTCTGCAAATCAACATAAACGTTAGAGCGAACCTCACCCATGATTACTACCTGACCAGTAGTACAAAAGGTTTCGATGGCGCAATGAGCGTGGTCATCGTAAGCCAAAAACTGGTCAAGCAATGCATCTGAAATCTGATCAGCCACTTTATCTGGATGTCCTTCAGAAACTGATTCTGATGAAAACAAATATGCCATATTTTCTTACTTTATTTCTATTAATTATTGATATTCATTATTTTGCGGCTGCAAAGTTACTCATATTTTTTCAGATTTTGTCATATTCCTATATAAAAAACGTCAATTCCTTGTGCTTTATCTGTTATTCGGGCATCTTTTGTCTGTTTTATCAGAATCAAGCACTTGGTTTTCTTCACTATATTTGATATTTCGAGGATGATGTTCCAAGATAGCTCTGCGCAAATCTGAAGTTTCAAGATGAGTATAAATCTCTGTGGTTCCAATATCTTCATGCCCCAACAAGGCCTGAATTACTCTCAGATCGGCTCCACCTTTCAACAAGGCTGTAGCAAAACTATGGCGTAAAGTATGAGGAGAAATGGTTTTCTTGATTCCTGCATCATAAGCCGCATTTTTTATCATGATAAGTATCATATTGCGTGTGAGATGAGCACCTCTACGATTCAAGAAGACATAGTCTTCCTCACCTGGCTTGATTGTCATCAGATTCCGGTCTATATACCAAAGATTGATTTCTTTCAGAGCCTTACCAGAAATAGGAACGATGCGTTCCTTGTTACCTTTACCTATGACCCTAATAAACTTTTCTTCTTCAAACACATCGCTTTTCTTTAGATTCACAAGTTCCGAAACGCGAAGGCCACAGGAGAACAGGGTTTCTATAATCGCCTTATTACGCTGTCCCTCCCATTTTTCCAAATCGATAGCCGCTTCAAGCATGTCAACCTCTTCTACAGATAAATACTCCGGCAAATGCTTTCCTATTTGGGGAGAAACCAGTAATTCGGTCGGATCGTCTTTTATATAATCATCAAGCACCAGATACCGGTAGAAAGAACGGATTCCGCTCAAAATTCGAGCTTGCGAACGAGCAGAAACACCACGATCATGCAAACTTGCAGAAAAATTCTCCAAGTCTCCCAATTTCATTTCCGTCAGCACCAAATTGTTTTTATCAGCATACTCCAAGAGAAAATTCAAGTCATGGTAATAGGCATCCAACGTATTTTTGGAGAAATTACGCCCCAACTTGAGGTATCTCATATAGTTCTTTATAATTTCATTCCTCATTTTTTGTCAGTTTCCTTAATTTATTGTATCTTTGCATCGTCTTTGCATAAGACAGGAGAGTACAAAAGATCTCAGCCGCAAAGATACGAAAAAAATATGGATTACGATTAAAAATCAAGTAAATATGAAGATACAAATTATTAATGGTCCAAACTTGAACCTTCTTGGTGTAAGAGAACCGGGTATTTATGGTAGCAATTCTTTCGAGAGTTATCTGCCTAAGCTGAAAGCGAAATTCCCTGATATTGAGATAGAGTACTTTCAGAGCAACATTGAAGGCGAGTTAATCAACAAGCTGCAGGAAGTAGGTTTTTCCTATGATGGTGTAGTACTCAATGCTGGCGCTTATACTCATACCAGCATCGCCTTGCAGGATTGTATTCGCAGTTTGAAATGCCCTTGCGTTGAAGTACACATCTCTAATGTGCATAAACGTGAAGAGTTCCGCCATCATTCATATATTTCCTGTGCTTGTCTGGGCGTAATCTGCGGTTTTGGTCTGGCTTCTTACGAACTTGCCATTTCAGGAATCTTAGCACAGAAAGAAACAGAAGAGTAAGATTTCCGTTACTCTAAATCCATCAGATTATGACAGAGACTGAACTCATAGACAAATATATCTGCCAGCATATAGAGCCTGAAGGCGATTATCTGTATCGTCTTTACCGCGCCACCAATATACATACTATCCATGGACGTATGGCTAGCGGCCATATTCAGGGCAGACTTCTCAAGATGCTTGTAGAGATGATTCGCCCGAAGAACATTCTGGAAGTAGGCACATTTAGTGGCTATAGTGCTATCTGCCTGGCACAGGGATTGCAGGAAGGTGGAAAACTCTACACTTTCGAAATCAATGATGAGATGGAAGATTTTACCCGTCCCTGGATAGAAGGTTCGAATGTTGCCGACAAGATTGACTTCCGCATCGGTGATGCCAACATAGAAGCGCCCCAACTAGGCGTAAAATTCGATATGGCTTTTGTTGATGGCGATAAGCGTACCTATATAGAAACGTATGAAATGGTTATGAGCATCCTGAACCCTGGAGGCTACATCCTTGCAGACAATACTCTTTGGGATGGTCACGTCATCGATCCTGCCTACGACCGAGACCACCAGACTCAAGGCATTCGGGCTTTCAATGATTTAATAGCAAAAGATCCTAGGGTAGAGGTTGTTATCTTGCCACTACGCGATGGTCTTACACTCATCAGGAAAAAATAAAAAATCAATTAGAATAAGAAATGGCATGAATCCCCCATGAAAGATTCATGCCATTTCTTTTAGTATATGCACCCAAGCATAAAAATTCTGTAGGTTTTAACTCAACAGCCTTTTACTCAGCGCTCTTACAGGATACCATACAGCAAGCCAACCTACAGCAATTACAGTAACGAAGATAATGGCAACATCTGAGTAATGGACACTTACCGGATAAGCATCAACAATAAAGGAGCCTTCAGAATCTCCCAGACGTACAAATCCATATTGCTGCTGCAAAAAGCAGAGGAGCAAGCCCAATCCAATACCGATAACAGCACCTATCACAGCTATCATTCTACCTTCAAAAAGAAATACTCTGGTAATCTGCTTATCGTTAGCTCCAAGATTACGAAGAGTCACTACATCATTTTTCTTATCAATAATAAGCATAGAAAGCGACCCGATGATATTGAAACATGCAACAACTAAGATAAAGGTCAGGAAGATATAAGCAATCATCTTCTCTATCGACATAATTTTAAAGGTATCTTCCTGTTGTTCAAATCTGTCAAGCACTTTATATTTATTACCAGCTATCTGCTGCATCTCAGCCTTTACAGCATCCAGATTGCTACCCGGTTTCAAGCGTAATTCCAAATCAGAGAGCATACCTTGCTGACCAAAGAGATTACGGGCAAATGAAATAGAAGTGATGATGTAGTTTTTATCATACTTAGCCTGTTTGACGGCAAAAAGTACGCCAGGAGAGTTTAGCGAGTCAACAACAAAGCCATCACCAGGGTTAGTCATATCCAGCTGTCCTTCCTTTTTAGGAGCATAGATTTTCAGGAAACCATCCCATTGTGCTCCTATGCCTAAATTCTGGGCAAGACGGATACCTACTGTTCCATATTCCAGATTGGCAGCATGCAAGGAGAAAGAGCCATCACCATATAAAATATCTGTAATATGAGAAAGTTCTGCAAAATTATCATCTACACCCTTGATTTTCACCATAGCCTGATGATCATTATAGATTGCAAGAGCTTGATCTTCTACGGTTTCTGTTGCAACATCTACCTGCGGCAAAAGACGAATCTTAGTAAGAATAGGATCATCTGCAGGTGCAGTCTTTCCCTCAACAGGCACAACCTTGAGTTGTGGGTCAAAACTCGTAAAGAGTGAAGCTACCAGGTCATGGAAGCCGTTAAAAACACTCAGAACGATGACCAGAGCCATCGTAGCTACCGCCACTCCTATTACAGAAATAGAACTGATGACGTTGATGACGTGCGTACTCTTCTTTGAGAAAAGATACCTGCGAGCTATAAAGAATGGGAAATTCATAATTCTATCTTACCTTATTTATATAACAGTATAGGGAGTCAAGAATTGCCGTCTTAACTCCCTTGTCTTTTTACTTCCTTACTCTTTTACTTTTTCAAGAGTTCATCAATGTGCTCCAAATAATCGAGACTATCATCAAGGAAGAAACGGAGTTCTGGAATAATACGTAACTGGTTTCTCACTTTTTTACCCAAGTCGAAACGGATCGTCTTCTCATTTGCATTGATATTCTTCAAAATCTCCTCTCCTTTTTCAGAAGGGAACACACTCAAGTAAGCAGTACAGATACTGAGATCTGGACTTACTCTAACCTTAGTAACACTTACCATCACACCATGCATCATGCGGGTTTGTGACTGGAAGATAAGACTCAACTCCTTCTGGAGAAGTCTTGATATACGGTTTTGTCTTGTTTCTTGCATAACAATTAACTATAAATTATTAACTATAAACTATTCAAGATCTACATGTGTAACCTCCACCTGTTCATGAAGGAAAATCTGTGCAGATTCCTTGAATTTATCCTCACTCTCTGTTGTGAGATATCGGCAAGAGCCTGTTTTGGTTATCATCTGTTCCATCTGCGGATGGCGCTTCAGATAATCTTTCAGACTGTTTGCTACATATTGTCCTTGCGGAACCACTCTTACGCCATCAGGAAGATTCTTCACAATGCTGCTCATAAGAAGCGGATAATGCGTGCAACCCAAAATAATGGTATCAATATCAGCGTCCTTCAGCATCAGCTGGTCAATGCGTTTCTTTACGAAATAATCAGCTCCCGGACTATCTGCTTCATTGGCTTCCACGATGGCAGCCCAAAGCGGACAAGCCACGCCATTCACCTGAATCTCTGGCCAAAGTTTCGAAATTTCCATATTATAACTTTGGCTTTTAATAGTACCTTCTGTAGCCAAAAGTCCCACGTGATTACTCTTGGTAATAGTACCAATTACTTCGGCAGTAGGGCGGATAATACCCAGAACTCTTCTGCTGGGATCCAACTCAGGAATATCGCGCTGCTGCAAAGAACGTAGTGCCTTAGCCGAAGCAGTATTACATCCCAGGATAACGAGATGACACCCCATAGAGAAAAGTTTAAGCACAGCCTGGCGTGTGAACTTATAAACCACCTCAAACGAACGCGAGCCATAAGGAGCACGAGCGTTATCACCCAAGTACATATAATCATACTGAGGCATCGTCTGGCGCAACCCATGCAGGATGGTCAGTCCGCCATAACCAGAATCAAAGACACCGATTGGTCCGGGATTAGAAGGCAACATCATTTCAAAGTCTCCTCCAGCAAAGCTGTAATATCCTCCCCCATCTCTTCGTTGAGATAAGGAGCTGCATTATTGTCTGTATTGATGATAAAGGCAAAGCCCTTCTGCTTGCCAATCTTTTTGGCTTCCTCGTTTATTTTTGCTTTGAGCGGAGCATAAGCATCATTCTCTGCTTGCTGCAACAGGCGGGTAGCCTCAGCCTTGAAGGCAATATTTTTCTCCATCAATTCACGCAATTCAGCCTGACGTTTCTCCAGAATTGTCTTGGCATAAGTGCGCTGTCCATCAAGAAATTCCTCATACTTAGCATTAAACTCAGTTTCTACACGTTTCGTTTCTGCATCGTATTTCTCACGGAGTTCATCCATATTATGCTTGGCTATAGCGTAACCAGGCATAGTATGAAAAACCTTATCAAAACTAAAGTAGCCAAAATGCAAAGGAGCAGATACAGCAATCTGTTGTTGCTGAACCTTTGCTGCAGGCGTTGTATGCTGGGCTGAAACAGTCAAAGAGATGAGAGCAAAAGCCAGAAATAAGAGATTCTTTTTCATGATGAGTGATACCGTTTATGATGAATACCTTATAAATACCTCGTTATTGAAAATGAGAAATAAGGGCAAGCACTTCTGCCTGCCCTCAATCTATATTCTTTTTATTTGCCTTGATTACTTAATCTTAGCCTGTACTTCCTTAGTAACGTCTACTACGTTAGTACCTGTATATACAGCTGCACCATCCTCGAAGATGAAGGTGTAGTTGCCAGCCTTGCCTACAGCCTCGATAGCTGTACGTACCTTTGCTACGATAGGCTGCATGAGTTCGCTGCTCTTCTTCTGCAACTCCTGCTGACCATCCTGGTAAGCCTGCTGAATTTTCTGCTGGAGAGTCTGCAACTCAGTTTCCTTCTGCTGCTTTGCAGTAGCGTTCATTGTGCTGGAACCCTTCTGATACTCGTCAGCCTTACGCTGGAACTCATCCTGCATAGACTTCAAGTCATTCTCCTTCTGCTTCTGGAGAGCTTCCATCTCGCCATTAGCCTTAGCTACATCTGGCAAAGACTGCATAATCTGCTGAGTATTTACTTTACCAAACTTCTGAGCCATCATAGTCATTGGTGCACAGAGCATCAACATTAAAATAAGCTTTTTCATTGTTCTATTCTTTTTAATTATTAATTTCTAAATGAAGTTTTCATGCCGCCAACCATTGGCACATGCACTTACCGGCTGCAAATATACAATTATTATTTGGAATAACCTAATTTTTGGAGCACTTCGTTGCTAATATCTATCTTAGGAGAGCCAAAGATGATGCCGCTGTTGCTAGCTCTATCGAGAACAAGCGAATATCCGCGCAGGTCTGAAATCTCTTTTACGGCTGTATAAATCTCTTCCTGAATAGGTCCCATCAATGCTTCACGCATCTTATAAAGGTCGCCTTCTGCACCAAAATATTTTTTCTTCAAATCGCTAGCCTCCTTCTCTTTCTGCATGATGGCATCCTGCTTAGCCTTCTTCTGCTCCTGGGAAAGGAACACTACCTCGTTCTGATAGTTCTTATACATGGTGCTTGCCTCTGTGTTAAGAGCTTCTACCTCAGCCTGCCATTTGCGGCTTACCTGATTCAGCTGCTCGTTGGCACGCTCATAAGCGGGTACATTCTTCAAGATGTACTCCATATCTATCAATGCATATTTCTGTGCATGTGCTGAGATGGCTGCTACAGCCATCATCAGCATCAATACTATTTTCTTCATAAAATCCATTTTTAGAATTCCTGACCTAAGATGAAGTGGAACTGACTTCCACCCTTCTTATATGAGCTACCATTCCATACTGTATCGAAACCGTAAGCCCAGTCAATACCCATCAGACCAACCATAGGCAAGAAGATACGTACACCGACACCGGCACTACGTTTCATGCTGAATGGGTTGAACTTCTTGGTTTCATACCAGGCGTTACCAGCCTCTACGAAGGTCAAACCGTAAATGGTTGTGTTACCTAAGAGGAATGGATAGCGGAGCTCCAATGAGAAGCGGTCGTATGCATAAGCATAGTAACCGGTTGTAGGACTGTAAGATACAGAACCATTCTCATAACCGCGGAGTCCGATTGTTTCCTCACCATAATATGATGAGTATCCACTCATACCGTCACCACCCACATAGTAGGTCTCGAACGGACTCTTCTTATACTTGTTATAAGAACCGAGCAAACCGAGTTCTACACGGGTCATCAATACGAAGCACTTCTGACCCTCTGTGAGTGCAGTATAAGTCTTTGCCTTGAACTTCCACTTATGGTATTCAATCCATCTGTACTTCTCCTGCTGCTCAGCAGAATAGGTTGGCGACTTAGAATCGTTGGCAAGATTCTTGTAGTCCTTGTTGTCGAACGCACTCCATGGTGGAGTAAGGTTGACGCTTGCCTCGAACTCAGAACCACGACGTGGGAAGAGTTGGTTATCGGTTGATGTTCGGTTCAATGCGATGGTCAAGTTCAAGTTGTTCGCATTACCGTTGGTCATCAACATATAGCTCCAGTTCTTCATCATGTAACGCTGGTAAGCCAACTGTACAGACAAGGTGAAGTAATCATCCGGCCAACGGAGGCGCTTACCCCAACCGAGGCTCACACCCACCATCTGGATGTACTTGTCTGGATCGTAATAGTTCTCGTAGTTATTATAGTAACTGGAACCATAACCATACATATAACTCATGTAGTTGTTCATGTAAGCACTATTGTAATAGTTGCTTGACACGTCGGTACTCTTACTGTAGTATGCACCTACGCTGAACTGGATAGGGCGCTTGCCGCCAAACCAGTTGGTAGAGTAGCTTACGTTATAGCTCTGATAGTAGGTACCATTGGTCTGTGCACCGATACTCAGCACCTCACCATCACCGATAGGCATGATACCACGATGCTCCTTGTTTTTGTTGAAGAGGTTTGCCATAGAGAAGTTGTTGAGCTTCAAGCCCACACGTCCGATGACACCCGTCTGACCCCAACCAAGCGAGAACTCAATCTGGTCGTTACTCTTCTGCTCCAGGTTCCAGTTTACATCAACCGTACCATCTTCAGGATTAGGCTTTACATCCGGGCTAACCTTCTCAGGATCAAAGTGTCCCATAGAAGCAAGCTCACGAGCCGAACGCATCAGAGCATCCTTAGAGAAAAGGTCGCCTGGCTTGGTACGAAGTTCACGGCGCACTACGTTTTCGTAAAGACGGGTATTACCATTGATACGTACATGGCTCAGATAAGCCTGAGGTCCCTCTGTTACGCGCATCTCTAAGTCGATAGAGTCGCCATCAATATTGATTTCAGTCGGTTCGATACGAGAGAACACATAACCATTATTATAGTAGAGGTTAGAAACTGCGTCATCATCTTCATTCAGGCGCTTACCCAATATCTTCTGGTTATATACATCGCCCTTCTTCATGCCGAGCAATGCTTCGAGATAAGCTGAAGAGTAAACGGTATTACCTGCCCAGGAGATGTTGCGGATATAGTATTTCTTACCTTCATCTACCTTGATGTAGATATTAACGTGCTTCTCATCGAAGTTGCTCACACTATCTTCCAGAATCTGAGCATCACGAAAACCATACTCATTATATTTGTCGATGAGTTTCTGCTTATCTTCCTTCCAACGCTCAGGAGTAAACTTCTTCGACTTGAAGAAAGAGGCGAACTTACCAGCCTCATGCGTCTTGGCAAAAGCACCCTTCGAGAAGAGTCCACCCTTAATCTTGCGGTCAGAAAGCTGTTCGTTTCCATCGATTGTTATCTGATGTACCTTGATTTTTTCTTTCTTGTCAACAACAACATCCAGGATTACCTGTCCCTTGTTGGCAATATCATCGCGCTGGTTAATCTGGATATCAGCGTTCTTGAAGCCCTTATCATCGAAATACTTCTTGGCGAGAATCTTGGCACGGTCGAGCATATTCGGAGTTACCTGAGTGCCCTTTACCATACCCAACTTCTGCTCCATATCTTCACGCTCGCTCTTCTTCAAACCTACATAGTTGATATTAGAGATACGTGGACGAACCGCAAGATAGATATGGAGATAAAGCTTCTCACCTACGATAGAGTCGGCAGCGATAGCCACCTTCGAGAAGAGTCCATGTTTCCAGTAGCGCTTTACGGCATTGGTAATCTCGTCGCCAGGCACAGTAATCTCATCGCCCACACTAAGGCCTGAGATACCTGTGAGAACATAGTCTTCGTAGCCCTCAACACCCGAAACATTGATACCACCAATCTTAAGGGTACGAGGTGTACCAGCATACGAGATGTCAGGGTTTACGATTTTATCTTGTGCCTGAATCTGCATGCATGCCATTACGCCGAACAGCAGGATGAAAATCTTTTTAAATCTATGCATTTATAGGTCTAAAAGATACTGGGTTTCTTAGGTCAGT